>Ga0209777_10004776_pt1 | contig 15873 bp, 23 predicted proteins | sample FrelakmetHBP12HB_FD_187147 | JGI IMG/M metagenome (GOLD analysis project Ga0209777, IMG submission 187147) | Freshwater lake sediment microbial communities from the University of Notre Dame, USA, for methane emissions studies -HBP12 HB (SPAdes)... | ecosystem: Environmental > Aquatic >... | reverse complement strand
TGAACAGAAGCAAATAAAGAGGCATCAGCGGATGATATAAAGGGCCCTTTAATGGTTTTCGGCATCTTTGAAACCATTAAACATCTTGTGGTGGGTATTACAGAAAAAACTGCAGCTTATGTATCAATTACATGAGTAGTCATTCAGAGCAACTCACTGAAGACTATAACATGTAATATGCTATTGTCCGATATGCTCAAACTATTGTTTTAAAAGCTGTCAGTTCAAATCCAAATTTTTACATTTCAGGCAAACAGGTTTACGATGTAGATTAAAAATTCCTTATAGTTGCACGCCACTAATGCTTTAAATTCTTTATCGCTTTCCCAGCCCTGCAAAAGACTGCATGCAATGCCTGATTGCTGCGCTATCTCTTCATGCTGCATAATCCCGGTAACAGAAAAAACCATCCACAGGCTGGCCAGGCACTTTGTTTTTGCAGCATCCTGGTCCGTGTCCTGTGCCTCAAGCTCACTATATGTTTTCATTTTTGTTTCAATGAAGGTGCGGAGCAGCCTGCGCATATAGTTTTTTTTATCTTCAGCATTCCCGGTTGTTACCTCAATAAACATAAAACCAATAACTCCTGTTATACCGTATTATCGCGGCGATGCAGCAGTTTTCTGACCATCTCAATATGACCTTTACATAGTCTGCCAGAAATAAAAACATCCGCGGCTCATAGAAAGGAGATAGGGAATAATAGGGGAAACACCCATGAGCCGCAGATGTTATAAGCGTCAAGGCAGCAGTATGTTGTGCAGGGTTTACCGGCCACCGCGTGTTACAGCGCAGCTATTTTCCGTGCAATGGTATCAACGATGCTGCCCTTGAAAAGCGTGTAGGCTTCTTTCACCAGGGGCAGGTTCCCGTCTTTCTCATACCGCCCCATGAGCGAGCCGGTAATAATAATGCGCGCGCCCCGGAAATTAAAATCGCTCCGGTAGTTCTGCGCTATCTCATGGCCGCCGTGGAACTCATGGTGATAATCAAGGCCGTCAACCTCAAAGGCCCAGTGCCGCAGATGCTCAAAGAGATCAATGGTTTCATTGGTGAAATAGTACGGCTGGAAGATGATCACGTCAAAGCCCCGGTGCAGATAATCCACCATCCGCTCCATGGAGGACATCTGCGGTGAATCAGGATGATTGTTGAATTCATTCATCCCGAGGGCGTACTCAGTAACCCCCTTGCGCAGTTTTGGCAGCTCCTTATCATACACCCTGCGAATATTCTGCCGCACTCTTCTCATGTTCACATCAATAACATCATCTTCGCCGTTTCCGGGAGGGAACCCGTGCTCGCCCAGGATGAATCCCACTTTTAAATCGTCAGCGATGCCGCAGGTCGCGATCTCGTTGCGGGCAATTCTGAAGGCAGCCTCGGCAAAGTCAGGCTGCACACCCAGGAGCTCGCCCTCAGTGGTGTTGACGATGGATAGCGGCAGCCTCCTGCCGGTCTCCTTCTCCACGATATCAATCGCGTGCTGCACCTCTTCCCACATACCCTTGGTGTCTTCAAAGTCTGAAAGATCGGATATGTAGTCATAGAGCACGATGCCGGTAATATTATTCTCTTTCATGTGCCGTTTGATCTTCTCGACCAGATAGACCGGCTTCTTCCCGATGATGAGAGAGTACACATCCCAAGGCAGATTAAGACCGTTCTTCCGCAGGTCCTCGATTACGTCGTTGAACAGCATCTGGGTCTGGTCCCAGCCCCGCATGCCGCCGACCGGAGCAAATTTATAATAATTGCTGATAACGTGGGCAGTAAACACTTCAAAGATATCAGCTATGTCGTTCGACAGGCCTGCCTCCGGGATATGATACCCGCGAAGGATCGTGCCGAGCTTGGTCTTGGTCTTTTCCATCCACTGCGTTGAACCGATCATGTCCGTGTAGGTCTGGCCGTCGCAGCCCGGGCCGGACTCTTGCCCGAGGATATTCACGAGCTTCCTCGGCGTGTATTCTTTTCCAGCCCTTTATCAAGCTGGGTGGGGTCAATGAGCGCGGTAAACATGTCGACTTCTTTCAGAAAATCCGGCACGAACCCGTAGTGCATTAAATGGCTCATAATATTCTCTGAAAACCTGAAGGCGGCATCGTACATGTCCGGGGTCCATGTCCCCCGTGTATTATCTATCTTCGGCTCGATAACACCGGCAAAAGGAGCAGGGGGTTTGCTTTATCAAAGACACCGTTTTCAGCAATCACGTACGTGTAATAGGACGCAAGGACCGCCTCGCTTTCCTCTTCACTGCTGCCGATTGCCTCCGCCTTGATCTTTATCATACGGTACTGCGCGCGCGAGGTATCAAATTCAATCCGGCATGAAGGTTTATCAAATTCAAAGCGCTGGCCGTCGATGGTGAGAACGATTTTTTCAGGTTTTTTTCCAGCTCTTCATTACCCCCCGTATTTTCAGCTCCACCTCCATGATGCCGCTCACGCGTGATCCGCTGGCCGGCTTGACCAGCTGCATGGGATTGGGCTTCCAGATTATCAGCGGTGCGATGGTTCCGGGATGAGTGCCGATCAGCTCAGGAATTCGGGATACCTTCGGGTCATAGTCTTTTCGTGCTACGTCAACTCTGTCCATAAACGTTTAACTCCTCTCCCAGCTTTTATTATTTATCGGGTGCATCAGGTGCTTTCCCTTCTTCTACCATGCCCAGCTGTTTTTTTAAATAATTAATATACCGCATCGAAGCGCCATACGCTCTGCGGACATCCAGCTTCCGTCATTTGGACATGGTCAGGCTGCTTTCATCGCCGCCCTATTTTCTCGAGTATTTTGCACGCGGTATCGAGTGAATTGAGTAGTATCACCCGGTCTTTCGTATTCAGGTGAGCATAGATAGCTTTCGCGGCTTTGCGGCGGTTTGCGGTAATCTGATTGCGGAGCCTTTCTCCCTGAGGAGTCAGGCTGACCGCCGATCTCCTGCGGTCTCTATCATCTTTGCACCGTTCAATGATGCCGTCTTTTTTAAGGCTGTTAACCGCCGCAGTCATACGGGCAACCGTAATGCCGATATTGCCGGCAAGCTCTTTCATCGAAAGACAGTCGCTGCCGTTAAAGGCGGACAGTGCTTTTATCTGGGACATTTTCAGATCCGGATTTACCGCATTACAGTCAATGGCAAGCTGCTGTTTACAGATACGCTTGAAGCTTTTTATAATGTACGCTTCATTGTTGTATGTACTCATGTATCCCCTTCCTTTCTCAAAGTGGCGACCAGCCCATATCCCTCGCGGAAGCGAACCGGTGCACCGGCATAAGCGATCACGGCCATTCTGCTTTCGCCGTTTTGATTGAGAAGGCGCTTTTCACATTACCAACCTGTTTGAGAGTACGCTGGATGATTTGGTCATCTGATGCCTCAAGGGTGTCAACATTATAATGCCGGACATAATTCCCCCCGGCAGTGCCGGTAACATAGTCCCTGCTCCCCTTGCTTTTCCCCCGTATATAATCACGGAAAAATCTTTTAATCCACGGGGCGTTATCGTCATACTGTTCATATTTGCGTATGTCATTGTTGCCGTTGGTAAACAGCACCACCGTCTTTCCATCAAGCCGGTTATTGTCAAGAAAGGTGTGGATGGGGGTGCTCAGTTTCCAGTTCCAGATGGGTGATACAATGATGATATTGGAATACGGGGAGAGATCAGCCTTCGTCGGGTCAATCGTGGTGTGCCGGTCAAAAAAACCATCAAATCCCGCACCGGCATACCCTAATGTCCCGGACCGAGCTTTGAGGTCTTTTATTTCAAGAACCTGCGCGTTCAGCTCCTTCTGCAGGACCTGGCTTATGAGCCTGCTTTTACCGGTGCGCGAATAATATATAATCAGGGTTTTACCGGTTGCGGTGTCAGCGGCAAAAGAAGGCAGCGGCAGAAGAAGAAAAAGGCCAAGTGTTAGCACGGCGATTGTTTTACGTAAACGTTTTATTGAATACTGCATGACAGGTACCTCCATTCTTGCGGAAAAGCTTTTTGCTTTTCAAAATATTAATTATTGACACTCGCGTGAGACAGAAGTGCAACCTGGGCTGAATGCGCGTTTATCATGGGAGCGGCACGCAAGGACCGTCGTCCGCCCCGAGAAAACAGCTTTTCAGTCCTTAAGCATCACAGGTTAAGGCGGGGGGTGGTGACGATGGAGAGGTTGTTTGAAGGGTTAGCGAAAACAAGGATGGGCAGGTTTTGTGAAAAAACGGATTTAACAACAGCATAATCAGGCAGAAATGAATATATCAGGTCTTCCTGCTGCGACTTTAACTCCCCGGTATATTTCTGGACTATTGAGTGCAGAGGAAAATTAAACACAGCATTCCCGACATACCGGTCATGCAGTGCATGGACCACCGGGCACATCATCATATAGATGAATGCAAAGAGGAAACAGATCTGCAGCAACTTCTTCTGCCTTGACATCAGGTTACCTTTTTTAATTAACTGCCACAGCAAGCCCAGGCAGTCATTTTATCGAATAGTGTGAACCACAGAGTGCACAGGGCATTGGGAGGGGTTCTCAGGGGAATTCCCCGTGAACTCTGTGGTTCTATCTTGGGGACGCCTACAGTATGGATGGGAAATGTGAGGAAAGTTTGTAAAAAGTGTTAAGAAAGTGTAAATCTTTTACCAGCCTTAATCTCAGATATGTTCTGCGGTATTAAATATTTTCTCTATTTCAAGCTCTTGTGATTCGTGCATATCGGTACCGCTCAGGTAATCCCCTAATTCATTTTCCAGCCACTCATTTGCTAAATCGTTTGCCACGGTTATTGACTGCAACCAGCCAAATTCTTCACTTGACAGATCATTGTCAATAAGGGCCAGTTGAATCGCATCTCGAAGAAAAGCTTCAGCATACTGTTTCCGGGAAAAGACGGGCGGTTCATTCCCTAAATATTCATTATCAAATAACTCATTAATGGCACTCTCTATAAACTTTTTGTCGAAACTGAGCGCGCTCCCTATTTTTTGTAAAAAATCTCTTTCACTATCTGTTATCTTGTGGTCTTTTCCAATTAAAAGCAATAGACCCTTCACGTAATTACTTCTATCAAGATAGGTGTTAGTCATAAAAGTCTCCCGCGTGATTAAACACGTAACAACATGAAAAGAATAAATGTCACCGCCCGATTATTTTAAGAATACATCGTTTATACTATATTCTAACCTTTCCTATAAAACATTTTTATTTCTGTTACCCTGGAGTTTTTCCAGTTTCATTGACAGCAGGGTACTGGTGTGCCGGTAGGCATCTGCCTTTGCTCTCCGGCTGCTGTACTCAATCAAATCAGCCGCCTGCGATCTATTGTTACCATCCTTCTCCAGAAAATCAGCCTGGTTCCAGAGAAACTTCGCCAGCTTCTTCAACTCGTTAAGCTCTTTCTTTGTCATTTATTACATCCTGTGTATGCATGCCGGCCTGCTCAAGAAAAGAACACTCAGGTCAGCAGCAAAATATTGTTGTGCCGGGGTCTGCCGGTAATAACGTTCATCCTGGCGCCCCGCTGCCGTGCTGCATGGTAACGAAACAATTCCCCGTAATCGTGCTATAGAGCGCTGCCGGAGAATGCCTTCAGCTTCCAGAAAACCAGGCTTGAGGTCAGGAGAGCCGTCGCAATCGAAAGATCAAGGGCGGCAACACCGCACAAATAGCCAAAATTTCCGGCTGCTGCTCTGGACATCCACGCCCCGGTCGGGATAATGACAGCAAGAAAAATCAGCATTCCCGGTCTGAAGCATTGCCAGATTCGCAGATTTACTAATGACCTGATCCTGATAATATTTTTCTTGCAGGCATGATTGAAGATGAATCGTGCTTTGACAAAACCAATAATAACCCCCAGGAGCGGCGCTCCATAAGACCACACAGACTGCGAATCGATTGCATAAGTATCCTTTACCAGAGAACCGCCTTTAAACAATAGTGCTATCCCTCCCCCATACCAGACGCATGCTGCAATAACTATAAGCGTTAGTCGTGAAACCAACATAGAGCCCTCCTCGACTAAGGTTCACACATAATGCTGCACTGAAATGTCATGCTGTAATAAAAAATCGGATATGCCAGGCAGTAAACAGATCTGTGTACTGCGCGCGCTGCCTATTTAAGACTATGCTCTGCTGCGGGGGAAATTTTATAGCAGGAGAATCGTTGAAGAGAGTGGTGTCAATGAAAGCGCGGTATAAGTATTGGTAGTGACTAAAAACAGCGGCCTGGGCCAACAGCAGGAACGAGAGATTGTGCCGTTGAAAATCTTCTGCAGAAAGCCAAGCACATGAAGCCGGGACTCACTGTTACTGTATCTTTTCTTGATACAGCACGCGATATCTTCACCAAGCAGCCCGGCACATAATCCCTGCGATAAAGGACATACCATGGCGCAGAGTAAAACAAACAGGACGGTGATAACAGGTGTCATTCTTGTGAAATACATAGCGTTTTGTTTGTTCAATGTTGCAAATTCCACAGCCCCGGCGCGCTGGTTCCCTGTGCACCGATTAATTGTGCATCATAATCTTCGTTCATGTCAACAGGGAATTTTTATAAGCGCCCGCAGTCTCGTTTTAGCAGGTTGTTAAAAAAGTTGTTTTTCCCGGGCTGGTCAAAAATGCACAGATGCAAGGCTCCCGAAATCCTCCAGAAGTGAGGCGTACTTCAGGGTACGCCGCAACGATCCCGATAGCTATCGGGAAAGAGGGGAATCCCGACGCAGGTCGGGACAGATGGGCGTTTTTCAACAGCCTGTTAGTGCGGCAATCCAAAGATATAGTAAACGCTGCAGAGAAGAGCCAGCACCACGATACCCCAGTTAAGTTCCTTGATCCTGCCGGCAAAGACCTTCATCAGCGGGTATATGACCAGCCCGGCGGTGAGGCCGTTGGCGATGTTGTAGGTAAACACCATCATCACGATGGTGGCAAAGGCCGGGATCAGCTCCGTCAAGTCGTTGAAATCTATTTTAGTGATGGAGCCGATCATCATCACGCCGACGGCGATCAGGGCCGGGCCATAGGCATAGCGCAGATACTGCAGCGGCTCTATGAGCGGGATGAAAAACAGCGACACGGCAAACAGCGCCGCGGTAACCACTGACGCCAGGCCGGTGCGCGCTCCCTCGCTGATGCCGGTGGCAGATTCAATATAGGCGCCGCTGGTTGATGTCCCGATTACCCCGCTGAATATGCAGGTGACCGCGTCCGCCAGCATCGGCCGCTCAATCTGCGGAAAATTTCCCTTGTCATCAACCATGTTGCCGGCCGCCCCCACGCCAACGAGCGTGCCGAGGGTGTCAAGGAACCCCATCAAAAACAGGGTGAGCAGAATAGGGAGAAAATTGAGTTTGAAGACGCCGGGAATATCGAGTTTGAAGGCGATTGCTGCCAGGTTATAGTCTCCGGTAAACGGCATCGCCATAAGAGCCCGCGGCGGCCGCCCCATCCCCACCATATATCCCAGCAGCGCGGTGAGGGCAATGCCCAGCAGTATCCCGCCCCGCACCCGGTAATAGAGCAGCATGCTGATAAGAAAGAACCCGAACAAAGCCAGCAGCACTTCGGGGCTTTTTAAGTTGCCGATCTTGACCGGCACATCAGGGGCATGCAGCACGGTAGAATTCGGATAGAGCAGTGCCTGTGGCGGCATGCCGGTGACAAAGCTGGTCACAATGCCGGTTTCATAGAGGCCGATGAACGACAGGAACAGCCCGATGCCCACTGCAAAGCTGTGCTTCATGCTCGCAGAAATGGAGTTCGCCAGCCAGGAGCGGATGCGCAGCAGCGTTATGACAAAAAAACCGCAGCCGCTCACAAAGACCGCGCCAAACAGCTGCGGCCAGCCAATGCCCATGGGCGCCAGGCCGAAGGCGATAAAGGCGTTTTCTCCCATGTACGGCGCCACGGCAATCGGCCGGTTGGCATACAGCCCCATGACGAGCGAGCCGAACACCGCGGCCAGTATGGTCGCAACCGTGGCGGGCCCATGCGGAATTCCAGCAAAGCTCAGTATGGCGGGATTGACAATGATGATGTAGGCCATGGTAACAAACGTGGTTGCGCCGCCGAGGACCTCGGTGCGGACCGTGGTGTTGCGCTCGCTCAGTTTAAACATCCGCTCAAGCAATCCCTTCGCCATACATAACCTCCGGACTGGATGTACTCGTAGATGCCTGCATAGTGTAGTACCTGAGAACGGTTACGATTCACTATGCCACGCGTTACAGGGGTCGGGGCAAGGGTAAAATTACGGGGAGGGGTGGGTATCTGCAGGGCCGCTCTCTAACAGGAGAGGAACGCTGCCTGCAACGCTGCGCTTTTCAAACAGCCTGCGCACATAGGGATTAATGTAGAGACCTTCAATATCAAATTCACCAAGAGCGTCGATGAGCACATCTATCTTTTCAGACAGGTTGAGATGTTTATCAACAATAATCCGGTATTCACCCTTTACTTTGCACAGCCCGCTCTTTAAGTTGTAATAGTCCTTCCGCAGGTTCACCTGCTGAACCTTGACAGCAAGCTTTTCCGCGATCTCTTCCAAGTGCTGTAAAATTTCCGATTCTTTCATAGGGCAGTTCCCTTAAGCAGCCGGCGCTTCATGCTGCCAGGTCTGCTCAATTATGTTTTTCCCGCTCTTGAGAGCTGCGGTCGCTATTTCAAGGGTCATGGTACGGTCATAACCCTGCTTCCTGAGGCAGCCAAGTATAGCGGCAAAATCTATGACACCCTCTCCCAGGGGGAGATGGAGGTCATCCTCAACCGTGTCTCCGCCGCGGTTATCATGCAGGTGGACATGCCAGATGCGCTCCGGCCAGCCGGCGGCAAACTCATAGGCAGTATTTCGTGCTGTCAGAAGCTCGCCGTGACCGACATCAAGTGTCATCCCCAGTCCTTCTATCACGGCAAAGACCGGGGGAAAGTCTGAGACCTGCTCGCTCAGATTCTCTATGCAGAGCTTGATGCCGCACTTGTCAGCGTGGCCCGTCATGGCTTTTAAAATTTCGATCTTCTCTGCCGCGATGTCATCAGCAACAAAGCGCCGGTCAAGCCAGAAGTGCAGGGTGAACACCGTAATTGCAAGCTCTGCCGCGCAGTCAAGAAGCGACCTGATCAGCGGCAGAAAGTCTGCCCGAAGCTTTTCCGGCTCCCAGGTGTTTACTTCCTCAGGCCCGTGGGCCACATAGAAGATGCCGAACCGGTCCTGCAGGCGCCTGAATGAAGCCACCTCTCGTTTGAATTCCTGAGGGGTGCGGATGCTTATCTCCGCAAAGGGAAACCCTGCCTGCGCTATGAATTCAGCCTCTGCAACCGCGTGCGCCCGCCCGCCGATCAGCACCTCATTACCTTTTGCGAGTAATTGCGCTCAATGTTCCCTCTCTCGTCAGGGGATGCGCCTTGTGATGTCGCAAGCGTGCCACGAGATTGAGGGCCGCATTATAAAAAAGTGGTGGGCGATACTGGACTCGAACCAGCGGCCTTTGGCTCCGGAGGCCAACGCTCTATCCACCTGAGCTAATCGCCCGCTTGTTACAATGTTATAATGTATCAGAATCTTAGTCAAGCCATTAATAAACGAAAGTGAGCGCTCCGGTCACTAGGAATTATAGTGCAGACGTGAAGGGTCAAATCCTCTTTAGCCACAGCCGAAATTCAATGACGAAAATAATAACAAGCCAGAGCGGTACCATGCTTACTATGGTTTCAGGCCAGAGGAGGCCGAATTCAAAGGCTTTCCAGGAAAAGGGAAACAGCAGGGTGTAGCCTGGCTGCAGATGCTTCTGAAACAGGTCAAGGAAAAGATGCAGAGACGAGCCGGCAATAAGGCTTATGAACACCTGTTTTCTCTCAGCTTCCGCAAAGAAAAAGCTGAGCAGCAGGCAGAGCAGCACTACTCCCAGCGGTGTATGCAGCGGATACACGGCAAACTCAGCGGGATGATACGGTATGGAAACAGCCCGGGTAGCAAGGTCCGGCAGCACTGCTCCGCAATAAAAAAGCGTGCTGTATCTGATCGCCTTGAGCGGCTTATTAAACAGATAGCTGACTGAGAGGTGCGTAATCAGGTCCGGCATGATGCGCGCTCCACAAACTGAAAGCCGTTGAGGGTAAACCGATATCGTATAAGAAACAGCCCGGCAACAAATAGCGCGGCTGCAAGGGATATGATAATCTTAATATTCCGCAGTTTATTAATATGCAGTTCCTGGAGTGTCATGTACCCCTGCCGGTGAAAAACTGCCCGGATCGCTATTTCATCACCCGGTGCAAGGCCCTCTGCTGCGCCCACAACAAAAATCTTTTTGCCCTCCTGCTCTATTTCAAAACGGTCTTTTGAGACGCTGTTTACGTAAACATAGTTTTCCAGGAGAATTTCCTTCCCGTCAAACTGCCCGGCATTGGCAAGGCACATTCCAAGGTCTATATATATGCTTTTACTTTCCCGGTAGCTGTACAAGCACAGGAGCACAAGAATAAGGACAAGGAGAAATATTTTTATATATCTGTGGTTATCGCTGAACATAGTAAGGTTATCCAATAATAAAAAAGGCCTTGCAACAAAATTTAGCTGCTGCAAGTCCTTTGCGGTAAAGATGGCTGTTGTCCTCGATTCTTTATTCCCCGAAGAAATACAGCGCGTCAATATTCAATATTTAGGGTGTGATCATGTCCCCTCCTCGCGCATAACTTGCAAGGAGAGAAGTGAAGTACCGTCATGAGGCAAAAATAAATCTGTTTCTTTTGCCGCCCTTGTCATCTATTGTGAAGCTCCCCGCCTATCCCGAAGGCGTTCGGGACGGGGCTTGCGAGGCATGAAACCGGTCAAGTTAAAGATTTGAACCCAGCCCCCCTCCAGAACACTCTTTCAGCCGAGCATATCCTCCGGGTTGTTTACACCTACAAAGCTCATCAGGAGGTTAAAAAATATACCCATGTCGCCGGCTTCGACGAAATCAAGGATAACGATTTTAACCTCAACATCCCTCGCTATGTTGACACCTGTGAGGAAGAGAGGTGTCGCCTCTCACATAAAACCGCCAGAACTTTTCACATTAAACAGGACACCAGATTAAATTGTCAAAGAATCTTTTCAGACAAGTCCAGCAGAAGAGCCTGCAGAGAGGCAAGAGGCTTTTTGCCTCTCTGCAGGAAGCGCTCAGATGATTTCCGTAGAAGCAATTCTGACATGCTCTGCGGCAACCAGGGTGCATTTTTCGCCAGCGGCCGCCATGAGGGAACCGCGGGCAAGCAGGTTTGCCCGTCGCAGCAGTCCCCCTGACCCCTGATGGATAGCAACAAGGGCCTGCTCGGAGAAGAGCTGGTCATGTACTTCTGCAATTTCAAGATGATGTTTCAGATAGCCCTGCATATCAGCAAGTTTCAACCCTTCAAGATGTGATCTGCCAAGCACCCGTGAAGCAAGAGGCCGTGCAGAGTGGAAGTGCAGATTGTCCAGAAGGCTATTCTGCCCGGCAAGGATGATGGGCAGCAGGGGTTTTGAGTCAAAGTCAAACTGCGCGATGGTATGCATCTGGGCAAAGATTTCATGGCGCAGCAGATGAGCTTCATCAATGACAAGACCCGGGGTCTGTTTTTGAGCGGCAATCTCCCGAAGCGCACTGCTAAATGTTGCAAGCAGTATGGTGATGGAATGAGCCGGGCCTTCATGGTCAAGGGACAGACAGACCTGTCGACACAGCTCTCTGATCGTACCGGGATGAGTAATCAGTGCAATAATGCGGTAAGTTGAAGGGTGCAGTTTGGCGGTGGCATAGCGAAGGGATGTTGACTTGCCGGAGCCCACTTCCCCTGAGATGACATTCACGCCGCCTGTCTCAACGGCGTAGCGCACCCGATCGGTCAGGGCGGATATCCTGAGTAAAGGGTTCACGGGTCAGTCCAAAGAAGCTGCGATAGATGTTCATGTCTTATCCCCCCTTCAAAGAGGATGCCCCCTGATAGCAGGGCTGCTGCGGAGGGCTTTTCTGGTGGTCAGCGGGCTTTTGCAGAAGCTGGGTTTGGTGATTGTGCCGTCTGATACGGCAGTTGATGTGCGTGTCAAGGGGCACAAGAAATCCCAAGGGTTTCTCCTGCCAGAACACTTCTACCCGTGTCGGGGCATCCTCATGGTAGAGAAGGGTTATGGTCCTTCCGATAAGCTCCACGGGGGCTTCATCCAACCTGCCGCACAAGCTCCACATGCCGCACGTAGCGCTCAATCTTGCCCTTGCCTTCAGGCCGGTACGGCGTTGCATGGATAATGGCAATGGCAAGGGATGCGCACACATGCTCAAGGTGATGATTGCGAAAGCTCGGGCCGTTGTCCACATAGAGTTTGCGGGGAAGCCCTCGTTTCGCAAGAGCTTTTTGCAGACAGTCCGTGAAGGTGTCAAGGTTCTCCTTAAGATAAAATTCCCCGTGGCTTATGAGCCGTGAATGATCATCAAGAAAGGCAAACAGATAGCTTTTCCTGGGCTTGCCATCACAAAGCACCTGCGGGCCGTGCATGCAGTCACTCTGCCAGATGTCGTTGGGAAGTTCTGCCTCATACTTACGCATGTCCTGTTTCACCACATCTTCATCCGAGAGCCCTCCCGTTTGAACAGCCGGTAAATACTCTGGGGTGATGCTTTACTGTCTGCCGGGAGCAGCTTCCTGAGTTTGGCGGTTTTTAACAGTACCGGCAGGGATACGCGAGAGCCCCAGCTCCCGCTTCAGTTTTATCAGCACCGCCTGCGTCTCCTCATCAAGACTGCGCATTCGCCATTTATCTTCCCTGGGGGTCGAATGCAGGCTCTCAAGCTGCCCGCCGCTGTCCCGGTATCGCTTTACCCACTGCCGCAGCGTTGAGCGTCCGATAAAGTTCCGACCACTACAGGGAATATCCCAGCTTTGTGAAACGTTCTGACTGATAAGCTTCTCCCGTTCTCCACGCTGCGTCTGTCGCAGCCCCGCAAGCCCTGCGATTACCCCGTACCGGAACAGGGCTATCTTCTGTTTTTTCTGCTCTTCCATCGGTGTTTCCTCCTGTGAATGGTGTTTTTGTTGTGTTGGTACTGCTTGTACACCACCCCGCAAAAGGTTTCACCGCAAAGAAACGGTAGGCAGACTATCCCGTGCCGGTCAACTCACACTGATTGGTTGAATGGCTTGCAATAACTACCCCCAAGCCACCTAACTGTTCCAACGCCTTCTCCAGACTGTCTACCATCACCCCCTGTAAGTGCACCACCTGCTTTTTGAACCCCCGCCACCAGTATTGCTGCCGCTGCCGGCTGGTATTCTCTAACCACCGGCCATGCTCAATTTTGCCCTTGAGGCTTTTCACGATATCCGTGCATGTTGCCTGAAACTTCCTCCAATAACCCTCAGGCCGCATTGTGTGTACTGCCCTGCACAACGGGCATCGCCAGCGCTTTATCCATAGCGCTTCCACAAATCCGTCAAGGTAACGCTCTACATGCCCATGTCCCCACAGAATGCAGTGATTACACTTGCAACACGGCCCGGGACGCTCCCACCGGTACTTCTTGCCTTCTGTGGCAATCTGCTTGACATCCACCCTGCTGTACACTACCATGACTGTATTGTCTTGCGGGATAGCTATTACTGGGGTCATCAAATAGGTTACATTTTCATGCTGCATAACGGACATGTTGGCCATGGGAGTATTTCTTGACGATTTCAGGTTTTCTTTGCTGGCTGCGGAGGTATTATGCCAACCTATGCCAGATTTTGATCCCCTTTGGTGCGATGTTTCTGGTTTTATTGTGCTCTCGTAGTGCCCGTCACCCGGCAAAAATCATCAGTCATTTAGCGCAGTACTCTTTAGGGATTTACTGCTTTCATACATTCAGGCTGTTGATTTGATTGAGCATATTAATTTTAACCCCACCTAAAATGTATCCCGAGAGGGAGATCGTCGATTGTAGGGCAAATATGGAAGCCAAATTTTTTAAATTTCTATAAAATATTTCAAATCAACAGCCTGATTCATTCCTGAAAATCGTCTTTCTAAACTGTTTGCTTTCAGTTCATCTCAGAGACAGTTGAATTTTCTGGTTCAGCTCGGTGGAGCAATCATACTGACGGCAGTTTTCAAAAGAGTAATCTGGCTGAGAAACTTTGTGTAAAAAATCTTTGGTTGCGTTTTTCATGTCAGCATCGCAAAACAGAATCGGGCTCATCCTCGCAGGGCTATTTATGGTGCTGGGGCTGGGATACTACTATTATACTCCTTTGTGGGCACCGCCAGATGAAGAGCGGCATTTAGCTTACTGCGAATATATTGCGCAGAATAAAAAACTGCCTCACTTGGATGCTTCTGAGGAAGGGTTCCACATAGCACAGGCCCTGCATCCGCCTCTCTACTACCTCATTGGTTCACTTTTTTGTAGCAAAGATACAGAGCTGATACTGCAAAAAGTATCCATTAACGAAGGGCCTGGATATACCATAATTGTATCCCCTACCAATGAAGACGCTACTTACTATGCAAAAGCAAAAAGTGCTCATCTTATCAGGTTACTATCCCTTCTCTTAGGTGGATTGACGGTATACCTAACCTTTATGATTACCCTAAACTTTTTACCCGGAGAACCTATGATAGCAGCAATTGGTGCTCTATTAGTTGCCACCAATCCACAGTTTCTCCATATTTCTGCTTCTGTTTCAAATGAATCCTTAAGCACAGCTCTTGCGACACTATATCTCCTCATCTTGATTAATTATCTTGAATCACCAAGCAAACTTTTTTATCAAATAGTTTCGGGCATTGTGCTTGGATGCTGCCTGTTAACCAAAATATCAACCATCCTGTATATTCCGGTAACGGCAATTGCTCTTATATGGGGCAATTGGAGAAACTGGAAAAATCTGATAAGAAACTTTGTGATCATATTTCTATTTGCAGCATTGGTATCTTTGTGGTGGTATTTGAGAAACCTGATCGTATATAACGATCTCATATTTACTAAAGCACTTAATGCTATACAGCCATGGTCAATGCGCAAAGAGCCGCTCTCTCTGGCCTATGGCACCCTCATAACAAAAATGACCTTTATATCTTTTTGGGGATATTTTGGCGCGCAGCAAATCCCTGTCACGGCAATTCACCTGTCATTTTATGGATCACTCATGGTATTAGGCTGTGCAGGGCTGGTCAAACTGATTAAAAAAAACGAGCTATCTGCCTTCCAAATCCGGGTGCTGGTATTGTTGTTGTCATCTGTGTGCGCTGGGATAGCTTTTTATCTTCAGATGAATGTTCGCTATCCTATGCCAATGGGGAGATATCTGTTTGTTATAATTACACCCATAGCCATACTTACCGCCACAGGCTTAAGGATGCTCTTTCCAGCACGGTGGAGAAATTATGTCCTGATTTTCATCGGATGTCTTTTGATAGTGGCAAACCTTGACGTGCTGTTCAGGGTCCTCAGGCCAGCCTATGCTGAAACGTTATTAAACACAGGGGTTGATCAACCGCTGTTTTGCTGCCCCACACCTGCCCTCAACAGCAACACAACAATTGGCCAGACATTTATTTCCCCTCAGAATAACCTGTGTGCAGTTCGCGTTATGTTTTCTGGGGAGGAACAGAAGCTGCACGGTGAACTGCGGTTCACTCTCACAGAAGCTGATGCCCTTAATAAGGTTCTTCGTCAAATCACAGTTCCGGTTGAAAAAATTGAAGATCTAAATAAATATTATTTTATATTTCCGCCACTCCGCAATTCTCAGGGCAGGCGCTACCAGTTCTCCTTTAATATTCAGTCCAAGGATCCACACAGCGGAATTTCCCTTTGGTATGAGAATAAAGATTGCTATGATGATGGCACGTTACTCATAAATGGAATCC
>Ga0209777_10004775_pt1 | contig 15880 bp, 14 predicted proteins | sample FrelakmetHBP12HB_FD_187147 | JGI IMG/M metagenome (GOLD analysis project Ga0209777, IMG submission 187147) | Freshwater lake sediment microbial communities from the University of Notre Dame, USA, for methane emissions studies -HBP12 HB (SPAdes)... | ecosystem: Environmental > Aquatic >... | reverse complement strand
CCAAGTAGGTCCTACATGGAATTTAACGCCAGAAAGCATAGCTGAAAAGGAGACTGAGCATGCCTTCTCAAAAATCGACTGAAACCATACGTCAAAGACTGGGACGCTTCGTTTATCGCTGTTCTTTCGACAATATTCCGCCTCAGGTGATTGAAAAGGGTAAGGCCTCTCTTATTAATGGAATCGGCATCGGTATTTCCTGCCATGACATAGAGTCGGCCAAAATGGCAAGGAGGCTGGCGAAGAGCGAGAGTGGAACTGCTCGACGGAACGGGGCGACGATATTTTGTGACGGAAGCAAAGTGTCTCTTTTGAGTGCCGCTTTCGCTAACAGCTGCCTCTTCCACTCAAGAGCGCAGGAAGACACGTTGGGCACCACGCACGCCGGAACAATCATCATCCCGGCTGCTTTGGTACTTGCGGAGAGAAATGGTAATTCGGGGAAGGAAGTGCTTGAGGCTATTATCGCTGGATACGAAATCGCCGGCACACTTGATAGGAACCTTTCCGCCTTTACCACCCCCCGAGGCTTCCGGGCAAGCACGATATTCGGAATTATCGGCTGTGCCGCGGCTGCCAGCAAGCTATTGAAGCTATCCGAAGAGCAGACAATAACCGCCCTCGGTTTCGCTGCTTCGTTTGCCGGTGGAACGCTGGAATGCTTTGCTGCCGGCACAATGGAATGGCGCTTTGGAGTCGGGGTAGCTTCCAGAGAGGGTATCGGATGTGCAATGATAGCCAAGGAGGGCGGGACGTCAGCGCCACTGGCGTTTGAGGGGAAAGCAGGCTATCTTAGCGCTCTGGCTAATACTCAACAGAACTCGCAGAATATCGGTAAGGATTTAGGTAAAGTATGGGAGATCCTCAATGCCGGTTTCAAGCCCTACGCATCCTGTGCTTTCAATCAGACTCCACTAACAGTGGCCTTGGAACTAATCAATAAAAACAAGATCGACTATAAGCAGGTTGCTCATATCAACGTAAGAATGTCACCCTACGAAGCGAACTATCCGGGCATGGCCAGCAAGGGTCCGTTTTCGAGTATAGAAGGGACACTGATGAGTACTCCCTTTATGGTCGCCTTAGCCTGCGTAGAGAATAACATTACGCTTGCGGGAGAATGTCAATTCGATGAGCCGCGAATATTGGGCTTAGTGAAAAAGACAGATGTAATCGCTGACGATTCGATGCCTCGCTATTCCGCCGGCATAGAAATCACAATGAATGATGGGACCAAGTATTCCAAAGAGATGAAAGTCGAGATGAGTTACTACAACTTCGACATGCCACGGGTCATTAAGCTGGTCAAGGGCATAGCTGCCGAGACCGGTGTGTCTCAGGACAAGGTAGCTAAGATGATTTCCCTGGTTAGAAAAATGGACAAGTTGCCAAACGTAAGAGAATTAACGCAATTACTGGGCAGTTGCCCTTGAGTTCAAACCCGACGCCACGATCTGCAAAGCAGGGCAGAAAATCCGGTATGCTCGTAAGGCCGGGCGTATAGAAGACTGCGATAATATATATCCTTCAGCGTCCTTGACCTTAGCCAGTTTTACAGGCCAATACTGATTAGAGAACCCCCGGTTTATCCTACGAACTCTTGTGGGGACACAGATTACCAATTAGCCTTCCTCTGTTAGTGTTAAGACTCATGTCCTATTGCGTAAGCTTCCCAACCGCCATCACTGGTAAACCCGGCGTCGACGAGGATGATGGCGCCGGTAATGTAGCGAGCTTTGTCAGAAGCTAAGAAAAGTGCCGCATGTGCGATGTCTTCTGGTTCCATAAAGGTGTGCATCGGTATGTGCTTTAACAACAGGGAGGTGTCGCGCAGTCCCTTATCAATTGACTCCTTCAGTGTGGGAGTTAAGACGTATCCCGGAGCAATAGCATTAACGCGTATTCCATAGCGAGCCCACTCCCGGGCCAGGATGCGGGTCAGCATATTAACGGCACTCTTCATAGGACCGTAGACCGGTAATGGTAAAGGCTCTACCCCGGCAATAGAAGAGAGGTTGATAATACAGCCCTTCTTTTGAGATATCATCTCTTTACCTGCCCTGCGGCTGCAGAGATAGGTGCCTTTGAAATTGGTGTTGATGACCTGCTCCAGATCAGATAGGCTGATATCGAGGATGGAGGCAGCTGGGTGGGTAACCCCGGCGTTATTGACCAGGATATCCACTTTACCGAAAGTCTCCAGAGTCCTGTCAAAAATGCGGTCAACATCACTAACTATGCCCACGTCTGCATTTATTGCCAGTCCCTTGCTACCTAGAGCCTCGATTTCACGGACAGTTGATTGGGCGGCGTTGGGAGCCCTATCAACTACTACTACATCGGTCCCTTCCCGGGCAAGCGCTAAAGCGATCGCCTTTCCGATGCCATTACCTCCTCCCGTAACAACAGCAGCTCTATTTGAGCTCATTTGCTCCTACCTCTGCCCGTATCTAATAATTGCCTCTCATTTGCCGCAAGCCTTACTTGTGCTATCAAGACTCATGTCCTATTGCGTAAGCTTCCCAACCGCCATCACTGGTAAACCCGGCGTCGACGAGGATGATGGCGCCGGTAATGTAGCGAGCTTTGTCAGAAGCTAAGAAAAGTGCCGCATGTGCGATGTCTTCTGGTTCCATAAAGGTGTGCATCGGTATGTGCTTTAACAACAGGGAGGTGTCGCGCAGTCCCTTATCAATTGACTCCTTCAGTGTGGGAGTTAAGACGTATCCCGGAGCAATAGCATTAACGCGTATTCCATAGCGAGCCCACTCCCGGGCCAGGATGCGGGTCAGCATATTAACGGCACTCTTCATAGGACCGTAGACCGGTAATGGTAAAGGCTCTACCCCGGCAATAGAAGAGAGGTTGATAATACAGCCCTTCTTTTGAGATATCATCTCTTTACCTGCCCTGCGGCTGCAGAGATAGGTGCCTTTGAAATTGGTGTTGATGACCTGCTCCAGATCAGATAGGCTGATATCGAGGATGGAGGCAGCTGGATGAGGATACCCGGCGTTATTGACCAGGATATCCACTTTACCGAAAGTCTCCAGAGTCCTGTCAAAAATGCGGTCAACATCGCTAACTATGCCCACGTCTGCATTTATTGCCAGTCCCTTGCTACCTAGAGCCTCGATTTCACGGACAGTTGATTGGGCGGCGTTGGGAGCCCTATCAACTACCACTACATCGATCCCTTCCCGGGCAAGCGCTAAGGCAATTGCCTTTCCGATGCCATTACCTCCTCCCGTAACAACAGCAGCTCTATTTGAACTCATTTGCTCCTCCTCTCATTTATCAAAAGTAGAGCTATCTAAGCCCCTAAAGATAATCGGAAAGGAGCCTTAGTTTGCTTCCCAACCGAGCTTCTGGCGGAAACGGCGTTCTTTGCAGTGAAAAAAGACAATCTTGGCACTTAGTAACTGTAAACCATCCGCCATCACTTAAAATGGGGTACTCTTTTACATTACTACTCCTACACTCAGGACATATCTTCCCCGGTACGTCCTTTTTCTCCACATAGAGAAACTTCTCTGCGGGTCTCCGGTGCCGATTCATTTCTTCAACTCCTTAAAAATGGCTTAGCGCCAGGATATTAGTTTGCGTCTACTGTTTTACCTTGAAGAGTTCCTTCTAAGTTTTTGAGTTTCTTCCCAATCAACTTCTATCTTCTCCGGCTCTTTATGCGGGTCATTAGTCCCGATTATGACGACTCCGTAATCTCTTCGAGCCCCTTCAATGCTGACATACTCATCGCGGACCTGCTGTCTGACAATCTCAGGATCCTTTTGAAACGGATCACCCCAACCCCCGCCACCGTTGGTTTGGTACCTGAAGATATATTCGGCATCTATATGCCAAACCTTCTGTCTCCATGGCCAAAAGTACTCGCCTTTAGAATCCAGTTCCTTGGTTTTAGAATTAAGAACACCTGCAATAGGTATGGACTCATTATAGACGTCTGTAGTTACAGGGATTAGTCCGTATTTCTCTTTATATTTCCTCCATACTTTGGGTTCAAACAACCATACAGCACCTTGCGTCCCATCTCGCCCTCCAAAAACCCCGAAACCACTTGGGGTCTTGAAGTGCAACGGCACGCAGCGATGCTCGCCCGGCAAAAGCCATAAGCTATCTCTGCGAACAGCAGACCCACCTCTATGTATACCTGGTCCCCCGCTATCCGTAACATACTCCTTTCGCAAAAGCACCACCGGGCTATCAGCCTCTGCGGCCTCTGTAGATGTATCGTAGCTATTAGCCAGAACGATGGTTGAATAGTTGTCACCGTCTGCGACTTTGTTAGCACCCCATGGTCCGTGTTCCCCACCGACCACACTCTGATTAAGCCAGAGACGGCCATCCGGCCATAATCCATTTGCACTGTGGATAGTTAACGAACCAACATCTCCCCCCACCGCATCAGCCCCTACGGCATTGCTGAGAGCTTTCCATACCGCCAGGAGAAGAGGATTAGTCATTTCCCAATAGAGGTATATTGGCCCCTCGGGAGGTAATGCCGAAACCACCGTGCCTTCCGGAAGAACAAGATCAACGGGTCGGAATGAACCTGAGTTGACTGGAGCTAAGGGATCGACCAGAAATTTCAAAGCCATTACAACTGCATCCTCAGCATCAAGCCACCCAGCATTTATGCAAGTCCGCGCCTGCCTTGAAGTCCCGCTGAGGTCGACCTCTATTCTACTCTTCTTTTTGGTGATTTTAACTCTGAGCCGATACTCCTCAGTGTCATCTATGCCGTCTGCATCTACTAATTCCTCTCCAACATATACCCCATCGGGCAACTTTGAAATTCCCTCTACAGCAGCATCCTCCGCCACATCACAGGAATATCTCATAGCGCCATGGATAGCATCAAGCCCATATTTTTCTATGCTTTCAAGCAATAATTGTTCACCGAGCCGGAGGCTTTCGTAGATGGTCTTGATATCTGGCAAAAGTACCTCGCCGTACCGGGTATTATCAAATAATAATTTCCAAGTGGGTGGGTACGGTTTGTTTTTCTTATAAAGTACAGAGGGTGGAATGACCAAGCCATTCTCGAATATATTCACTTTTTCAGCACCGAATCCCCCGGGTACTATACCTCCCATATCAAGCAAATGAGCAGTAAGATTAATAAAGGCCACTATTTTGCCTTGATAGAAAACCGGACGGATGAAACAGGTATCCATGACGTGGGTACCCTTTCGGTAAGGATCGTTACATAGTAGTACATCACCCGGTTCAATGTTGGAAACGCCATATTCCTCTACAGTGTTACTTACGGCATAAGGCATTGTGCCTATGAATAGGATCAGGCTATCACTTACGGCAACCATAGGATAATTTAGCTCCGGCGGCCCAGAAATAGTCCCGGCAAAATCATACCAATCCCTGAGTATGATTGAGAATGCTCTCGTTAACAGGCCGGTGCACATATGCTTAACAATGTATCTATACCTGTTACCCAGTACCAGAGCACTAAATCGGTCACAATTATAGAGTTGGTCAAATTCCTTAGCACTCAGATCTTTAACAGGCTTTCTCACGGCTTCTGTTAACTCCTTTCCACATATATCTCGCCATACTTACCGATAACGGCCTTCTGTCCCTCAAGTATGTGCGTAGTTGACATAGGTTCACGGATGATGGCCGGCCCTTTAATAACATCTCCGAGCATCAATTCCTCTCTATCATATTCACTCACCTCTATATCGTTACCCTTGCTGTCCTTTATGCAGGACAATACCTTTTTTCTCTGTGTTTTGGGCCTACCGGCCTGTCGTTGGGAAACCTTTTCGTATGGTGCTTTGGGAAGCGGGACCATTATCCTGCTGCGGTATGTTACTCCCATTACGGGAAGATACTCGAACTTGTTTCCTGCTCTCTTTTCATACTCTGTATTGAAGTTGGCTATCATTTCCCTAATCGTTTCGGCTGTAATTCTGCCCGCAGGCATTGAAACAAGTGATGTTGTCCAGGTCTGTCCAACATACATTCCATCGAATGTTCTCTCAATCTCTATTCCCTCTCGTTTACCAATTTCCTTAATCATCACGTCTTCCAATTCCTGATAGACCTTATCTATTTTTTCAGCCTTATCTGGAGTTAGTACCATGTATGCAGTCCTCTCATTAGTGAAGACAAGGTCCGTACTTAAGAGACCGAGAGCTGAGAATGCCCCTGGATTAGGAGGTACAATCACCCTTTTGACCCTTAATTCCTCCAGTAGAGCAGGTAAAAGCATCGGCCCCGCCGAACCATAAGCAAGGAGCGAGTAATCCCTAGGGTCAACTCCTGAAGAAACACATACGTCAGTTATACCTTCAGCTATATTGTTCAGGGCTACCGCATAAGCAAACCTTATTTTCTCCTCGTTTGGCAACTTGATATTGAGTCTTTCCACAGCTTCTCGGGCTAGCTTGGGATAAAGGGGCATTTCTCCACCCATGAATCTATCGGCATCCACAATTCCAATCAGCAAGCATATGTCGGTAGTTGTCAAACTTTTGCCGCCTTTGTCATAACATGCAGGTCCTGGATCTCCTCCTGCGCTTTCTGGCCCAACAAGCAACTCACCAGTTGGGCTTACGTGGACTATGCTCCCTCCGCCAGCTCCTATAGAAAAAATTTCGTTTGCCAGAGTGTTGACAATCATATCTTGCTCAATTTCAAACTCGGTACGTACGGTAGGCTTCCCCTCTCTAACTATGCTGATGTCAGATGTGGTACCACCTATGTCGCAACATATCAGGTGTTCCTCATTGATTAACCTTCCGAAATAGGCTGCTGACACTGTCCCTGCGGCGGGTCCCGAAAAGATGTTACGGAAGGGCTTTTGCATTGAGAATTTGTGAGGAATTAACATAGCGGCACAATCAGCTAGATTTGTATTACCACGGAAGCCCAGTTTTTCTGCTCCCTTGAGTAGATTATCCACGTATTGGCCCATGATCAATTTCATAAATGTATCAACCACGGTAGTCGATGCCCTGGTATATTCTTTGGCCAGAGGACTCACCTCAGAGGATATCGAAACGGGGATATCGCCAAGGACTTCTTTCACAAGTTCTCTCAGCCTTACCTCATGGTCATTATTCACATATGCGTTGATAAGACATATAGCTATTCCTTCAATGTTCTGTCTCTTAAGTGTTTCTAATTCCTCTCTGGCTTGGGCAGCATCCAAATCTATTAATACTTCGCCAGTTTGCAGAATTCTCTCTTTTATCCCTCTGCGTAAGTAACGGGGAACTAGAGGCCTCATAGCGTCACCAAAAGATCTCCTCCAACTTGGGTTTGTCAGGGCATCTAAGGGTCGCCAACCTCGGCCCATATCAAGGATATCCCGGTGCCCCCAGGTGGTTAGAAAACCTATCTTAGGCAGATTTCTCGTCAGGATTGAGTTCAGTCCTATCGTACTAGCATGGTTAAACGTTTTTTTATCTTTAACCCCCAAGGCTGCCAGACCTTCCAGCACTGCCTTTTCCCTTGTTTTGGAAGTTGGTAACTTTTTAACTCTTACTTTTCCTTTTTCTACTGCTACAACATCAGTAAATGTTCCACCCACATCGACGCTTATCACTTTTGGCCTCCTATTTCGCTTCCTGAGTGATGGCCCTTCTTCCCGGTAGAGCCTCTCGGTGCGTTTATAATTGACAACAAAGCCTTCTCACAGGAGCAATAGATGAATCCTGGGGCAGCCAAAACGACGCCTCTGATGCGCCAGCTCGCGTATTCTCGCGCTAAGGGCGTTATCATCCCTGGCTACTGGCTTGTAGTTACAGCTTGCCCGCGACAAGCCGACCAATAGTCAGGCCTTCCTCGCACTTTGCCCAAGACTGGTCACCGCGTACGTGACTGCCAATTTCCTTGTCTTGGGCGCTAGAAGTTTTTTGCCAGGAGTTCCTTGAGCGTGCGGTTATCTAGCGCCTGCTCGGCGACAACACAGGGACTCTAATCGCAACCGGCCTGGTTTTCGGGGGGGGAAAGGTCATCCTTTGTCTTGGCACCGAGAGGCTATTTAGTATCTAACTCGTGATGCCTATTCTAGATGACCTTCTTTCTCTTGAGAAAGTCCATCACTATCTTTGCAGCGTATTCGGGATTCTCGTATATCGGGTAGTGACCCACTTTCTTTCCTACTACCTTTTCCCCCAGGCCCTTAGCTATTCCCGCCAACGTTTCGTCGATAAGTTCCTCAGGTACGTAATAGTCGGCTTCACCCTTAAACAGCATAATCGGGCACTTTATATTTTTCAGTTTATCTCTGCAGTCCTGGCTCACCCAGGTCTGTCCATCTCCAGCCATGACATACTGTCCGCAGAACCGGTGATGCCATCTGAGTTCTCGTACCCGCTCTGGAGGGCAGGGATAATAAATAGCCATGCTTGCCGCCCTTTCAAATATATCCTGCCAACCAGGGCAAGCGTGAGTCTGCTCGTCCTCAGAAACATCCGGGAATGTCTTTGTTTGTAGTGCTCCCTGCATTGCAATGACGGCCAGGCATTCTTCCGAGTGGTAACACGCCAAATCTAGAGCCATGTCTCCGCCGATGGCGCACCCATTGACTACGGGCTTTTCGCCACCGCATACGGCTTTGGCGACTTTCCAGACAAACTCGGCATATTGGTGCATGTTTCTAAAGGGCTCCCAGTTGACTGGATATGATTTACCGTGCCCGGGCAGGTCAGGAGCTATGACTCTGAAGCCGTTGTCAGCCATGACTGGCAGGAAGTATCTATATATTAGAGAGGATGCACCGGCGGTGTGTATGCAGAAAAAGGGTGTGCCTTTCCCACACTCATCGTAATAGATCCTTGTGTCATCAACCGTTACATAATGCCCGGTAATCTCCTGTGCCATCTTAGTCTCCTCCTGATGTTAGACTTACTTCATGTCCCGAATTGTCTCCAGTATAATATACGAAGATTCGTACATCCGGTTGGCCTGGATCATGTTGCCGTCTATGACAATGTGCCCGTAGTTGATCAGCTCTCCTACGGGCTTCTTCTTGTCACGAAGAGCCTTCCAGGTCTCGATCGAGCCAGTAATCATGTAATCGAATCCTAATGGGTTTGGCAGATACTCCATGACATCGATGACCTTACCGCCATAGAGCTTCAGCCAGTAGCGCTTGTTGCCGAAGCAGAGCAATGCCTTCACGTCGGACCACTTCGAAGCGGTGAAAAAGGCACTATTGGCATTAAGCTTTGCCTGCAACGCCTTGACGAACTCCAAACTCGGGAATTCCATTTGACAACCTCCTTACATTCAGTTTTCGGAAACGTGCGTCCGGTCTTTCGGGCAGAGCACGTCAAATAGACTCTCTCCCGAGACCGTGAGGTTGGGCGGTGTTCTGATCCCTCGCGCCTATATGACCTTCTTTCTCTTGAGAAAGTCCATCATGATCTTGGCGACGTCTTCGGGTACCTCAAACGCAGGGTAGTGGCCGGCATTCTTCACTATGCGCTTCTCTCCGAGCCCAGCAGGTATTCCCTTTAATGTTTCATCGATCAGCTCCTCGGGAACGAAAAAGTCGCCCTCCCCTCTCAATAGCAATACCGGGCACTTAATATCCTTCAGCTTATCCCTAACATCGTGGTCCAGCCAGCACTGCAAATCGCAGGCGCCAGTCTGCTGATGGGTGAAGCGGTGCTGCCACTGCAGTTCAACTATTCGCTCTTTGGAGCATGTGGCATGAAGAGAATGGCATGAGCCCGTCTCCAATATATTATGCCATCCCGGACAAGCATGAGGGTGCTCAAGCTCACTACAATCCGCGAATGTGGGTGTACGGGCTGCTCCCTCCATAGGTATGGCCGCTCTCATCTCTTTGGAGTGGTTACATACCAGGTCCAGAGTCATGTCTCCGCCAATCGACATCCCGGTAACTACCGGCTTTTCGCCACCGCATACGGCTTTGGCGACTTTCCAGACAAACTCGGCATGCTGGTGCATCTTCCTAAATGGGTCCCAGTTCATTGGATATGATCTGCCATGCCCGGGCAGGTCAAGGGCTATGCCTCGGAAGCCGTTGTCAGCCATGATTGGCAGCAAGTACCTGAACTCCAGTGACGTTGCGCCGGCGGTATGTATGCAGAACAAAGGTATCCCTTTCCCACACTCATCGTAGTAGATTCGTGTGTTGTCAATGGTGACATAATGGCCATTAATCTCCTGTACCATCTTAGTCTCCTCCTGATGTTGGATTTACTTCATGTCCCGAATTGTCTCCAGTATGATGTACGAAGATTCGTACATCCGGTTTGCCTGGATCATGTTGCCGTCTATGACGATGTGCCCGTAGTTGATCAGCTCTCCTACCGGCTTCTTTTTCTCACGAAGGGCTTTCCAGGTCTCGATCGAGCCGGTGATCATGTAGTCCCAGCCTAACGGGTTTGACACGTACTCCATGACATCGATGACCTTACCGCCATAGAGCTTGAGCCAGTAGCGCTTGTTGCCGAAGCAGAGCAGTGCCTTCACATCCGACCACTTCGAAGCGGTGAAAAAGGCACTATCGGCATTAAGCTTTGCCTGCAAAGCTTTGACGAACTCCAAACTCGGGAATTCCATTATCAACCTCCTCAAATTTAGTCTCGGAACCACTTCCTTCAACACATCAGTCCGTTCGGCCATCGAGAACGGCTACCGTAACTGATAGCCGGCGATAGCCAGTCTCGCCATCTCGGAGGTACCTTCGTATATTTCCATAATCCTCTGGTCACGATAGTACCTCTCTATCGGAAGGTCCTTCATATAGCCGTACCCGCCAAACATCTGCAATGACTTGCTTACAACACGGTGGGCCGCCTCGGCAGCAAAGACCTTTGCCATCGCAGCATACTCTATGAAGTCCTCTCCCTTATCCTTGGCTGCTGCAGCCTGATAGGTCATAAGGCGCGCCGCGCTGATGTCTACTGCCATATCAGCAAACATGAACCGTAGCGCTTGATGGTTAGCGATTGGCTGCTTGTACTGCACCCTCTGCTTTGCGTATTCACGTGCCGCATCGTATGCGGCTTGAGCCAAGCCGACTGCCTGCGCTGCAACAGATATCCTTCCCTCACCAAAGCACTGAACGCCCTGCTTGAAGCCACTCCCCACCTGACCAAGTATGTTTTCCTTGGGGACCCTACAGTCGTCAAAAATCACCGTGCCTGTGTGCGAACCCCTTATCCCCATCTTGTTAAAGAAGGGGCCAATGCTGAGGCCCTTGGTATCACTGTCCACAAGAAGCTGAGAAAGCCCTCGAGCCCCTTTTGTCTTATCTGTTGAGACAGTGACTACGTATATTTTGGCGGACCCTGCATTGCTAATGAAGTGCTTCAGTCCGTTTATGACATAATGGTCACCTTCGAGAACCGCCTTGGTTTCAATCGTCTCCAGGTCAGAGCCAGATCCAGGCTCTGTGTGAGCCCAGCCCCCCAGTTTTTTCCCCGTTGCCAGGTCCGGCAGGTATTTCTGCCTCTGCTCCTCAGTCCCGTAAACAGTGAGGAAGAAGTTTACAAAGCCACTGCAGAACAAAACGGTGGAGGTAGAGACGCATGCTTTTGCAATCTCCTCAGTTACAATAGCCAATGTGACCCAACCTTGCCCTCCCCCGCCGTATTTCTCGGGGATGGTCAAGCCAAAAATCCCCATTTCAGCCAGAGCTTTGACATTTTCCCAGGGGAACTGAGCTTTCTCATCTATTTCCTTTGCCCTGGGAGCGATCTTTTCTTTAGCCAGCCTTGCGACCGTCTGCTTTAACATACTTTGGCCTGTAGTCATAGTAAGATCTATAGCCATATTACCTCCCAAATCCTAATGTTTTAGTAACCTGAGTGCGAAAAGTATCACCGTTTGATAAATGTCCTCTTTGCGATGTCCTCCTTCTATAGATTGGTTTGACATAGTGTACCCAACCCGATAATCGGTCATAGCTATCCAGATGTCGTCAGCAGACAGTCTCGAACCAGAAGCCAGGACTTCGCTGCCTCTGTACTTGTCCAGCTAGCCGGCCAGACAGACTTCGGTATCGAGTCCCTGCCTTACTTCATCAACAGGTTATGAGCAGAGTTCGGCACAGTTGACCTGTAGGCTAAACCTATATGCCTAAATAGGCTTTTTTCACCTGATCACTATTCAAAAGGCTAGATGATTTTTCTCTCTGGGACATGTTGCCGTTTTCCATTATATAAGCCGTATCGGCCAGCTCCAACGCTAGCCGGGCATTCTGTTCGACGAGAAGGAGGGTTATCCCTCCCTTGTTAAATCTGGTCAGAATCTGGGACAACTCCTCTACTACGATTGGCGCCAGGCCCGACGACGGTTCGTCCAGCATAAGCAACTTCGGGGTGACCATCAGTGCGCGGGCTATGGTAAGCATCTGCTGCTCGCCGCCGCTCAGCGTCCCGGCCTTCTGCTTCTCCCGTTTAGCCAGTATGGGGAAGTAATTGTAGACCTCTTTTAACCTTTCTCCTAAGCTCTTGTCGTCTGTGGCACGAAGGGCACCGAGATTGAGGTTCTCCAGGACTGTCATATCGGGGAAGAGCATTCTGCCCTGCGGCACGTGAGCCAGGCCCCGACGAAGTATCTCATACGTGGGCAATTTGTCTATCCTGGCTCCCTGAAACTGAACAGTTCCCGAACTCGGTTTCACTACGCCGGAGAGAGACATCATGAGCGTCGTCTTACCGGCGCCATTGCTCCCGATAATAGTCACAAACTCACCGTCCTCGATATCCAGTGAGACTCCCTTTAATGCCTCAATCTTTCCGTAATGGACTTTCAAGTCTCGAACCGCTAGCATACGCTTGGCCTTTCATCCCAACCGGGTCTTCCCTAAATAGACCGAGATAACCTCCTCGTTGCAGGCTATCTCCTCGGGACAGCCTGTTGCCAGGTTTCTCCCGTAGCAGAGGCACGCGATGGAAGTGCAGACTCCCATGATCACCTTCATATTGTGTTCCACGACGATCATGGTTATCCCCTTTTGCGAAAGAAGCCGGATCATCTGCATTAGCCTTGACTGTTCCTCTGGGTTCATGCCGGCCGCCGGCTCGTCCATGAGCAGCAACTCGGGGTCTGTGGCCAGGGCTATACCTATTTCCAGTTTCCTCTCGTCTCCGAAGGCCAAGTTGCTGGCAAGGACATTTTTTTGCTTTTCCATGCCGGTAAAGGCCAGTATTTCCCTGGTCTTTTCGTCCAGCGCTTTCTTCTCTCGTCTATATTTACCGGTGTACAAAAATGACTCTAGAACGCCGGTAGATGACTTCAAGTAACTGCCTGTGATAATGTTCTGTTCAACAGTCAAACCCGGATACACACTGGTAAGCTGGAATGTTCTGACTATCCGTCTCTTCGCCACTTCGTGCGGCTTCAAACCTGTAATCGGCTGGCCTTTGAATAGTATCTCTCCCGCCGTCGGTTGCAGAAAGCCGGTAATCACATTCAGCAGCGTGGTCTTACCCGAGCCATTCGGACCAATCAGGCCGAATATATCCTTTTCGTGAACATCGATATTCACGTTATCAAGCGCCCTCAGGCCCTTGAAGTCTTTCACCAGCCCCTTTACGCTCAAAAGCTCCATATCAGCTCCTGGCTCCACCCAGGTCAGGTCTGTTCACTGGCCTGGCCTCCACTCGCCTCTCCCGGCCGCCGCCGCCACTCAGTCACGCGGGTAAAGATTGTTTCCAACCAGGGATATACGCCCCGCTGCAGGAAGAGAATGCAAAACAATACGATGGCGCCAAAAATCACAAGGACCGTCTCTTTGGCATAAGGAATTAACCTCAGCCCGAAGACATAAATAGCCGAACCTAGTATCGGCCCTCCCAGGGAACGGGTCCCTCCCACGACCACCATGATGAGAGCCATAATCATGTAGTCCGTTCCAAAAAGCGCAGGAGTAATAGCTCTCAAATAGAAAGCAAATAGACAGCCCGAGAGGCCCGCCAAAGCGGATGCCAGGGTAAATGCCATAACATAGTATCTATAGCTGTTGATTCCTGTGGATTTAGCCAGGTCTTCATTTTCCCGTACAGCGACAACGGCTCTACCAAACCGGGAATTTAACCACCTGTGTATCAGATATACAGTAAGGCCCAGGAAGAAAAGTTCCAGCAGGTAGGACGTGACATCGGTGTTGAAAGTTAGCCCGCCTATTGAAAGGGGAGGAATCAAAGCTATTCCTCTGGACCCCCCGGTAGTTTTGTAGGCCGTATACATAACAGTCGTCATTATGACGCCGATCCCAAAGGTAATTATGGCCAGGTATACTCCCCGCGTTGCTCTCAAAGCGACGAAGCCAATGATGAAGCCGAAGACAGCAGCTACGGCAACACCCGCGAGTAAGCTGAGCCATGGAGATGGAGAGAGTTTCCAGGTTACCGAAAGGAATCCCACGGAGTAGGCGCCCAAGCCAAGCGCCACTTGATGTCCGAAAGAATACTGCCCCATGTATCCCATGATGATATCGAGGCTCAGGGCGAAGATAGCATAAATAACAAATAGGTTCAGTAAATACCTCACATAATCATCTGTGAAGATAAAAGGAAGAGCAATCATTAGAGCAATAATTGCTACCAGGGCAAAACGTCTTGCGTTCAGGTTCTTACCTTCCTTGTAAACAGCCCTTCAGGTCTTACCAGGAGTATAATTATCAACATCGCATAAATCATGGCTTCGGCGTACTCGGGCACAGCATAAGTGACTAGTAAGGATTCCACTATCCCGACACCCACCGCAGTTATGGCGGCTCCTAACAGATTGCCCATCCCGGCTACTACGACAATCACGAATCCGATAAGGAGCACGGGCTGTCCCATAGCCGGGTTCACGGTGTGAATGAACCCCAACAGTATCGCGCCTATCGCTGCCAGAGCGGAAGAAATAATCAAGGTATAGTCATATATTCTTCTCGTGTTTATCCCCACCAGATTAGCGCCGGTTAAATTCTGAACCGTAGCCCGCATCTGCTTGCCCAAGGGAGCCTTGGCCATGAACACATGCAAACCCACCCCAATCAGTATTCCGGCGGCAATAACCGCTAGCCCCGCATATGATATGGCCAACCCGCCGCCTCTTACTGTGCCAAATAAGGCCGAAGGTAATATTATGCGGGCGATATTGCTCCAAATGGCGCCAGCACCGTTAAGCAGGATAAAACTCAGTGCTATGGTTGCTAACAGAGGGGCGGCTGTGGAGACGGCAAGCACTGGCTGGATCACGGCGCGGTTAACAATAAATCCAAATATAGCAACGATAAGAACTGCAAGAATTGCGGCTTCGACGATATTCAGCCCCGCGGACTTCATCAAGGCATATGTCAGCATTCCTCCCAGCATATATATTTCGCCGTGAGCGAAGTTCATTACCCTCATGACACCGAAGGTCAGGGCCATGCCGGCGGCGAACAAAATATAACCCGACCCGTTCATGATGCCAAAGATAACGGCTTGTCCAAAAGTTGTCACAGATTCCCTCTCAAGCGAGGTTGTAACAGTCCTTCAGATTTACCACACATCCACAAACCTGAATGTTTGCGAACCTTTTCCATTACTCATCTGGCCAGTTTTACTCGGCCAAACGGGGGGCTAACCCCTCTTGGGAAGACAGAGTGTATTCGAGTTGTCTCCAGCAGAGCTAGCCCCCTATACTGCTCATTAGCTCCGATCCATCGCTAATGCGTTAATCAGTTGTGTTTCCTTAGGACTCCTGTTCCAGTTCCAGCAATGTCTTGAATCCGGTTGGCACGTATGGCGCCCCGAAATCTGCTTTAGTCAGCGGGGTAAAGTCTGCCTTAACAACTTTGCCATCGTGGATCTGCTGTATGTACATGCCGGGGTCAAACTCCAAGCCTCCGGGAAGCACCTCAAACTGATTACCCCGT
>Ga0209777_10004774_pt1 | contig 15881 bp, 9 predicted proteins | sample FrelakmetHBP12HB_FD_187147 | JGI IMG/M metagenome (GOLD analysis project Ga0209777, IMG submission 187147) | Freshwater lake sediment microbial communities from the University of Notre Dame, USA, for methane emissions studies -HBP12 HB (SPAdes)... | ecosystem: Environmental > Aquatic >... | reverse complement strand
AAATATTAATCGAATTGGAAGTAGACGAAACAATATTTGCAGTAGTATTCACAGAATTAGCAGTGTTTTGGACAAAATTCCAGTTCTCTATCAATGCTTGAGTAGCCGCTAACCATTGTGCAAATGTATTACTAGATGAAATTTGATTTATAGACATTTTATACCTTATTTTGTATTAACTGAATAAACATATTTTTTATTTCATTAATATCATTTTTTATTTCATCAATGGAAGATTCCAAATCTTCTATTTTTTTAGAATCTTCCATTAAATTTTTCAAAAAATCTTTACTTCTTTTATGTTCTTTTTTAGCTTGGATATCAATATTTAGCACAGCTTTTGAATGCATATCTCTAACCAAGCCTTTATAATCTTCTATTTCTATTAGTTTAGTCATCTAATGCTATAACTCTCAGATCTTTAATTTGAGGAACCTTAGTTTTATCTGAAGAATACATCGCAATTTTAATAGCAAACATATTGAATTGATCACCAGATAATAATGCTAAATTATTTGGTGTTTTATATTTATATTCAACAAAACCATCTGCTGAAGGAGAACCAGAACTTTCTATTACCATTGATTGCCACGGTTGTTGTTCAAAAAATACAGAAGTAACGGGGGCAACCTTATAATATACTTGAATACTTGTGCTAGATGGAAGATTACCTAAAAGATATACTTTCAGATCATAAGATTCGAACCCACTAGCTAAAGTTACTTTTCTTGTTATATATCTAGCTCTAGCATTACCTCCTGTAGGATTAAATTCATTAGCTACATTAACTGTAGATTGAACTGAAGCCCCCCCACCAGAAAGAACAGCCTCAACATTACCAGTATATCCATTGCCATGTGTTGTTACTAATATATTAATTCTGCCTGTATTTGCATCATAAACTCCTACAGCAGAAGCAGGTGAAGAATTAGGTCCAGTAATTGAAACAGTAGCATTAGAATTATAACCAACACCATTTGTTATCGTTATAAAATCTTGATTCCGTAAAATTCCATTATTTATTATATTTTGAACAAGAACATTTGATAAACTTGATAAATCCACTACTGGAGAAATATTAGAATCACTTGTGGTCATATCAAATCTAAATAATAAATCTGTTCCCAATCCATTTCTAATTTGGCTTCTATTAGGTAAATTGTAATTCGATCCTAATTGATAAGAAGTATAAGAACTATCCAATACTCCATTTACATCAGAAGTTTTAAAGAAATAATTTATACTTGTAGGAGCAAAATTTATTGTTTTTCCAATAGTATAAAAAACATCATATTGAATATCTCCACCAGAATTAAAATCAGTAGATAATATTGTTGTTCCAGTATTAGAAGTATCAAAAATACATTTATGAATAACAAACTTAACATCCGCATTTTGGTTTGCTGTCCATGTTGAAGCATTTTGTGATTCAAACATAGATCCTATAGAAGGCTGTTGAGTTATTCTAGTAGTCGGATCATTTAACACATAATTACCAATAGTAGCAGTATAAATCGTATATTCATCAGTATTACATTTAGCAACAAAAGCATATTCTCCAGGAGCAAGATATATAGGCGATTCAAACTTAAAATTGGTAGCTATAGATGCATCAGTCGAAGTTAAAACATCTTTAGGTTGTACTGTAACATTACTAAGAGGAATTATTTTATCTGATGAAGGATACCCATTAACTGTTGGTCTTAATTCAAACATTACAGGAATAGTATTTGATTTTGTTCTGAAAAAAAGATCTACAGAATCGATAAAAACACCATTACTATATTGTTTTGAATCAACAAAGAAAGTTTCAGCAACTGGATCTATTTTATGTCCATATTCAAGTCCGTTTGAAGTTACACTAACAGTAAGATTAGTAATAGCAGTTAATCCTGTCGGAGTATTAACACTATTTACTTCATTCACAACACCACTTATTGATATAGAGAAATTCGAACCTGTTGTATGTCTTGTAAAAGTTAATGGAACAATTGCATTTCCATTATTATCAACAGTAACAGTTATAGAAGGATTATAATCAGCATACCAAGGGCCGTAACCTGGAGTTAATATATGGTGTATAATAGGATCAAATGAAAATTGAGTATTAGGATCATCAATTGTTAAAGTAACTTTCCCTTTAAAGTTTGGATCAGTCCCACCAGAAACATTAATTGAAATAGGTATTGTGGCAATATCAGATACAGCTAAAGTATTAGGATTTAAAGTCGTTATTTGTGTAACAGAAGTTCCTGATAAATTAAGAACATAATTAATTGGATTACTATTAGGTAATGGTATAGAAGTATCTACAACATTAGGACATACTACATTAGCAGCCCATTGAGTTAAAGCCAACGGAGCATCAATTTGAATAATTGCAGTTGTTGGATAAGCTGATGTTTTATTGAATCTTAGAAAATTAGATGTTGATCCAGTCACATTAGGATAACCAAGTTTATTTAAATCATTATTATAACTAGAATCACCCACAAAACCAGTAGTATAAGATGTTCCATTCCATGTTATTGTGTATCTGTCTGGAATTTTGTTATTATTAAAATTTATACCACAAGAACCGATTCCTGTACCAAATACTATTGTTTGAGTAAAATTCCCCTGTGTTCCTGTATTTTGAAGGGTTGTTGAGCAAGGAACTTCCGGAGGAGATGGTGGAGGTGGAACCGGAACTGTAGGAGAAGTTGGAGGAACAACTGATACTACTGGAACGTATTCTGCTAGACCTTCAGCGACATATGTAGTAGAAGCTGTAGTTGTTGCGCCAGATCCAACAATATCACTTAACGAAAATAATCTGGTTCCAGTCCTAAATTTTATAAGATCAGAATTTGGTATCAAAAAAGTACCTGCAATAGAACCTGTAGAGTCGGTTATAAGATTATTATTCTGTATTACATTAGTTATCAATGAAGAACCAATAGATGAACCGTCAACAATATTATATACAGTATTTCCACTAGAAAAAGAATGTGGGCCAGAATAATTAATTGAGGTATTACTATTTAATACATGGACGAAACAAGTGTTTTGGCTAGAAAATATAATATTAGCTGTAATGTTACTATTAGTAGATAAAACTAATGAAGTGACATTTGGATTTATTGTTGTATTTAATGTTATTTCTGTAGCTGGAGTACAATAGCTAGTAACATCTATTCCATCAAAGGAAGCAAAAACTTGTGTAGAAGGTTTTAATCCAGTTGCAATAAAATCAACTAATCTTGATCTCATATATGGAATAATTGAAGAATCTACTACTTGATTTCCAATAGATTGAGTAGTAGTTTGCATAGAACTAGTAGAAATTGCTGACCCTACTTGGTTTAATTGAGTAGTAACAGTAGAGGTATTACCTGAATTAGTAGCCACTTCAATTGCGGTTCCTTTAGACACACCATTTATAATAGTTCCCCAATCATTCCATCTAACTCCAACAGAAGCTGGATTATTACTATTTTTAGCGGCATAAACATCATTTTCTCCATTAACATTAGTAACAACATCAGGAGCAGTAGTAATATCAACCCAATTATCTATTGAAGGAACTAAAGAGAGATAACCAGTCCACAAAAATACATTATATGGATTTAAATTTACAAAATCAGAAGCTAAACTTTGACTTGTTAATATTTCTGTGGTATAATCAAGAGTAACCAAATTTCCACTTAAGATACAATTAGTACCAGAATTATAATTAAAAGTATAAGAAGAACTGAAAAAAGGAGGCCTTAACACTTTATTAACATAATCAATTGAACATTTATAGTCCGGATTGTAAACATCACCAACAGAATGCCCAGCAAAAGAATCTACTAATATTCCATTTTTGAATAAATCTATAGTTGGGATAGTGCTTGGTATATTTTCATCACTTGCTTGTTTTTCTAATAGAGAGAGAGCAGTATAATATTCTAATCTTGCAACTCGATTCTCAATAGCCCCAATATCTCTCATAGTGTATCTTTTATTTTCGATAAATTTATAAGAAACATCATTTTCTGTATTGGTATATGGAGCGATATTTAAAACATACAGATCCATAGAATTAGGAATATCTGTAGGAACTATTGGAGAATCACTAGGAATCCCTTGTACAAGACTAAATTTTTTCTCTTTAGTTACAACAAGTTTATCAATTCTTCCAATATAATATTCAAAATCAACATAAGTCATTGAGGAAGGTTTCGCCATTAAACTTCCATCTATACCTAAATTTGTTCTAATAGGTCTAAAGTCTAAACAATCTTCTAAATTAAAAAGAGTACCATTCGAAGCTGTATAAGAAGGAATTTGAGTATAAGAGATTCCCGAATTTGTATAAGAATCTACACTACAAAAACCAGAACCAGAATGAGCAAAATAGCTAAAGTTTATAGTAACATTCGCTATATTTGCTCTGTCTATTACTGGATTTATAGCACCAGGATTTAGAGTAATAGATCCGAAATCATAAAGTGTATCTGTCTGTCCATTAAAGAAACTATAACTATTAGTGTAATCGTAAACTATTCCGGTGTTTGATGTTGCTTTTACAGATGATAAAGCGAAACAATCAGCAATACCTAATGATATTGTATTATTAACTGAAGCCGCTGGAACAATCACTTGACCTGTCGTTAATAATTTTGTTTTTTGAACTGCCGAAGATATTGCAATATTTGCTACAATCGAAACCACAAAATTATAACCACCTGGGTATGATATTTGAAGATTATTAGCATTAACGACATTAACCCTTAAACCATTATCGTAAGTTAAAACTGTTCCAGCAGCAGGACCAGATCCTGAATTCGATGATACAGTTACAAGGAAACCAACTTTTGTATCATTAGATCCTAAATATCCTCCTCCAATGAAATACTGGTTACTTATTGGATTAGTTAAAGTAGCATTCGTAAAAGAACCATTCGAAGTAAAAGAAACAGAGGTAAATCTTTTAATAGATTGATATTCAGTATTTGATTGAGTGCTTAAAATTAAAGTTTCAATATTTTCTTTTGGTATAGTTAAAATATAACTCGAATTATCATTATTAGTTAATACTACATTATTAGAAGTATAAGATGAAGACGAGATATTAGCTTGAAATCCTAAACTTGTATTAGAAATACTAACAACATTAGCTATAGAACCATTCGCTGCAAAATTTACACTATCAATAAAAAGAGTATATATGTTATTTGCGCCATCGAAAGAGTTATAGCTTATTGATTTGATAACACAATTTCCTATAACATTTGCTGATGAAAGACTATTACAAAGATTAACTACTTTATTTCCAGTATAATCTAGATCTCCACTTAAAGAATTTATTAAAAGATATTTACCATAATCAACAAAAAGAGGATATCCTGTTTTCTCTATAGTTGTTCTAGCTTTAGGAAGATCAATATAAGTTGGAGCAATAGTAACAAATTCATATCCTTGGACATAACAACGGCCAGCATCAATTTGTACAGATAATAATGAATTATTACCAAAAATATGTGGTAAAATTTTTATCTTGAATGGACTTACAGTATAATTTCCCGCTTCATCGAATGTTCTTCTAGCTAATGTATCATCCAAAACAGAATATATTGGAGTATTAGTTAAAGTTACTTGAGATCCAGAAACATATCTAGTTAATTCGATAAAATCCGTATTATTTACTTGTTGACTTAATGAAGGGTCAAAGTCGAATGCTGTTAATGTTAAAGAAATATTATATCTATCAGCACCTGGAGCAGAATAATTATAAGAACCGAGAGCAGGATCAAGTAATGATGTGTCCATAGAACTATTAATTATATTTTCTGTAATAACTAGACCAACAATAACAGTAGCCGGTTTATCTATAGACATAATTACTGTTTGAGGCTCACAATAAACAAAAAAACCATTAACAAAAAATACGGATTCTTGTATACTATAAGATGATGCAGTTCCGGAATAAATAGTAGTATTTACGATACTAGTATTATAATTAGTATCAATTATAATATTTTCATTCTGAACAAACGACAACCCATTAAGATATGAGAAAAATATTTGAGAAGTGGTTGTTCCTACAGTGATTGATACTATTTTCCCAATAGCCCCTGATGTAACCCCAACAAAGGTTTTTCCTACTAATGAAATAGAAGGAATTCCTAGAGTTAATACATTTACATATTTAACTGGAGTATAGCTTGAGTTACCCCCAATTACTATAGACCCATCTGTGAAAATATTATCGCCAAATTTAGAGATTTGATTTTGTATTTGAGTTTGTATTTGAGATAATTCCCTAGCCTGCACTGCAAATCCAGGTTTAAAAAGAATTCTATAAAATCCTTTTGTCTCATCGAAATCATCATAATATGGTTTTAAATTGAAATTGTATTTTGATAACATTTATTATTCCTATACTGTTATAATAAGTTTTAATTCTTCTGATTGGCCATCTGAACGCTGAACAGGGTTTATATTAGTTATATATAATAGTTCTCCAGAATAAGGTTGAATATCAGGATTTTTAATTGCTGATAATGGTCTAGAAACTGTTCCATTAGTTAATAAAGATCCTAAAACTGGGGTTCCTCTATATTTAATTAATTTTACCGTGAAATAATCCTGAGAAACAACTACTCCAGAAAAATAGGGCGAATCTACTGAACCCTGATAAACTATATCATTTTTATTATAAAATGATCCAGCTTCTAAAGTTAGATCTAAAGTTAGAGACATAGCTGAATTGGCTGAATAATAATCAATTATATTAGGATCTTTATATAAATGAGGACTCATCATTATTCCATATTGTCTAAAAGATATATCAATAGGAAATAATCCTCCTTCAGAAGCATCAATTTCGCCAAAACGCTTTAATACCATCAAACTGCGAGAACCTAATTCAATTGCCGGATTATATCCATGCCCATAATAATATGATATGATAGGTCTGGCTGTTGCAATATTACTTGTAGCTGTTCCATATATCACAACATTTGCTCTATTATAATTTATTCCCATAGAAGTAACAATAATCTGACTAATAGTATTACCCGATAATATTACTTCCGAAACAGTTCCAACCCCATCACCAACAACATCAACTCTAGTAGTTATTGATATAGGATTCGAAATCCCTCCCCCTGCCGCTATAGTACTGTTTGAAAGATAAACTAAATTGTAATTTGTATCTATTGATGTTATGAATGTTCCTGTTATTATTCCTGTTCCAGATATATTCATATTTTCTACAACATTATTCAAGCTATTCAATGCGATAGAAGGAGCACCAGCTATGAATGCTTCTGCTGTCGTAGTAGTGTGAAAATAATTATTACCACCACTCTCAACTACAATAGTATTTAAAGTTCCTGGTATAATTGATGTATTATTGATGTCATATTCAGTTACAGTAACATCAGGCGAACCAGTAAAAGGTACTGGAATCCATGAATTCGTGAAAAATTTATTAGAAAGTTTTATATTATAAATATATTTCCATAAATAACCATCAGAAGTTGAAATAAAACCATCTGCAATTGTATAATTGTTAGTTGGCTCCTGAGTAGATATTCCAGAATTATTATTACATAAACATTTATATACATTCCCTTCCGAATTAATAACGATCATCGAAAAAATATTATTACTTATATCTGAAGTTAATAAAGAAGATTTTGGTATTCTATCGTCATATTGATTATATACAACATTAGCCGTCCAATTATTTCTTGGGGCAACTAGTTCAACATCAGAAGGATTTATTTTCTTTGCTATTATCATTGTATCCCAAGCTGATCTTTCTATCATTTTTGTATCATCAGAAATAGGAATTAATGTGTCTGAATTAGCGTAAGGTATAGAATTACCAATAAAAACAAATCCTGTCCCATGTTCAGTATCAATATTAAAGAAATCAAGCAACTCTTTAATAATATAAGTTCCCATTTTCGCTTTTATTGTTGAATTTTGAATTTGAGAGGGATATGTTTGTATTACATCAATTACAACTGGAATTTCGAATGTAGAAGAAGTGGAATTATCTTGAAAAACTGTTAATATGCAAGTATAAACTCCAGGAGTCATATACATATGATCAATGTTTAAATTCAACAGAGAGCTTGAAGAAACCTGTCCATCACCAAAATCCCAACTATAACCTGTTAAATTTTGGCCAACAGAAGGAGATGAACCAACTGCACTAAAAGATACAATTGAATTAGTTATTATTCCCGAACCAAATGCAACTGGAGTACTCATGATTTAACCTTTATTTTTACGAATTTAGTGTTAGTGGTATTAGATTTATCAACAAATTTTCATTATTAATAGAAAGAAATGTTATATTATTAGACAAATTAAAAGAAAGTTCGCTTTCCATACTTATTGTTGAATTTATAAATATATTTTCATTGATACTATATTTAGCATAATTAACTAAACCGGCAGGATGGAGTAATTGTTTTACTATTTTTTTATATTTCGAAAATTCAACTGAAGCTGTTGTGACATATGAAAAATCTATATAATAGTCTCTTCCTTGTAAAACTATTTCTTCGGAAGATAATATACCATCCGTAGTTGTCCATCTTCCACCTTGATTTACATATGAATTCTGAATAAAACCATTAGCTTTTGCATTTCCATCTCCAAAAGTTGAAAGATCTATAACAGGATCAGCAACATAACCAACTCCATTATCTAAAATTTTAATAGATAATATTTGACCAGCCACGGTATTGCCTAAAATCGGTATTAAAACTTCGCCATCTCCCATTATACCTTCAACTGTTAAATTAGCATTCCTACCATTTGCTGATATTACCGATAAATTTGGAAAATATCCTGGGACATAAGAAAGTCCTCCATCTATAATATTTACAGTATTAATAGTACCTAAAGAATTAACAGAACGAACTACTGCTTTCGCTCCCTGCCCCTGAAATGAAGAACTATTAGTGAAAATTATAGAATCTCCTGCTTGATAACCAATACCACCATTAACTATTGTTATTTTTCCTATAATTCCTAAATCTCTTAAAGTACAACCAATTGGTAAAGATAGAGGGACTACATCAAAATTTGGTCTTAGTTGAGAAGAAATTAGAGAAGTTGATACATTTACTGATGTTATACCACCTAAATTGTTTACAGTATTAGATGAAAGGGCAGCGGCAATTGTTGTTGTTAAATTCTCAGTTCCATTTGCCGGAAAACCATAATCAGAAGAGTTTATTGTTATAGAACCATAATCTCCTATTATATCGGTATTGTAAGATACACTATTTGATGAAAAAATACCTTGTGTATCATAGGTTGTAATTCGAGCATTAAATATATTAGTTGAATAACTTTCTGCTATTACATTTTCACCAATAAAGAAACCACAACCACCATTATCAACCAATAAATTTTTAATGTCACCATCTGCCACATCAGAAACAATGGCAATAGCTTTCTTAGTAGCATCTCCTCTAATAATTACAGGATCGCCAATATTATAAGAACTTCCACCATTAACTATAGTAATATATTCTAAATCAGCAAAAGTTTGGAAGATAAGAGGTATAAGATTATTCACAACAACTATATCTGAATATATTATCTCCCCATTAATAAAATTACCTAAAAGAGTTTTTTGATTAATAAGAAATTCAAAGTATGCAGAACCTGTTATTTTTCTGGTTCCAGTATTCTCAATTAATGCTGTAGCAGATGATTTTTCTCCCACAACTTTTCTATTATTTAATAAATTTATATTAAAATTTGGATAATTTATTTTAATAATAGAATTTTTATTTGGGGCTATAGAAAAAACAATTTTCTGTGTTTCTACAAAAGTTTGATAATTCGTTACCAATAAACCATCAACTGTTACGCTAAACTTATCGCTAGTATATGGCTCCGGAAGATAATAAATTACTTGTATTCCATCACTAATATATTCACTAAAAACAGTTTCAGTAACTCTTAAAACATTATCTATATTCCAACGGCCATCTGAAGCTCTTAATACTGATTGACCTGGGTATGATACAGAAACTTCTTCACCAAACAATAAACGAAAAAGATATTGATAAGAACTAACTGATCCTTTTGATAAGTAAAGTGGCATTATATTTTTGATAATGAAATCTTTACTTATTGCTGTATTTTTGGGGATAAATGGGATAAAAGAATTGAAAAATTGTTGTTCAAATAGATCTAAACTCTGATCAACATCTGATACATATCTTAAATCTTTTGAAACCCCATTGGAATTAATATCTAAAAATTCATAATATGCTTCTAAAAATGAAAGAAATCTTGGGGAATCTTCTAAAATAAATTCCGGAATCTGTTTTCTAATTAATAGAGAATTTTTTTGATCGCCCATTAGATTTTCTGTGCATTTATTGTTATTGAGAAAGGATCTGTTTTATCTATAGAAATAATAGTGTTTTTATTGGAACTAATGATTCCTGATTTTGCTGAACATTCGATTCTCATTAAACCATCAGAGGTCGATATGGATACAATATTGAGATTATTTAATGTAACAGAACCAGAATTATAGTCGATAGTACCAATATTAGGATTAACTATTTGACGTTTTGCTGTTGATGTATAATAAATAGCTCTTAATACACCAACCGTAGTATTTATAACTGCTACTGCGGAAGCCCCATAACCACCACCTCCTGTAATATTTACAACAGCATATGTATAATCTGTTCCTGCATTAACTACATCAATTTGTTCTATTTTACCATTATTTAATACAGCAATTGCAGATGCTCCCTGTCCGTCTCCAGTAATAGATATTGTTGGAACACTTGTATAATTTACTCCCGAATCCAGTAAAGATATTGAATTGATTCCAGTGTACGAATCCGGAACTTCTTCTAGTGTTACTATTTGAATATTACCATTACTATCATAAATTGAAAACTCACTTGATGTTAGCTTATTAAGTGAAGTCCTTTGTAGTAAAGGAACATTAAAATTTATATTATAATTTTGAACTGTTTTTAGTGAGGGGAGAAATCTTTTCTGTACTCTAACAACAGATTCACTTCCCACAATCGAGTTATTATCAACATTATTAATAAATTCTTCTAATTTTGATTGGACAAATTTTGAACTAAAAGTGTTTAAGTATGTTTGATTATATAATAAAACAGAATTCTTAATTAAATATTCTAAAGAAGAACTATTTAACATTGTTCTTGTCGCATCGTATTCAACATTTATATTTAAAATAATATATAAAAATTCTGGATCTCTAATTTCATTATTAACTGTAAGCATTATTCTGGAACTAATAGTATTTAAAATAGACGTTTTTTCTGTCTCAGATAAATAATAATTTTCCCCAGGCATCAATGATATAAAAACTTTTCCGAATACGGGAGGAGTTTCATCTTCTCCTCCCCACACAGAAACAGCTTGTAAATCAGGAAAAGTTTTCAAAATTTGAATTTCATAATCTTTCGTTGTTACTAATCTATTTTGACTAACATAAGAAAGTGGGGCGGAATATTTAATTGAGTCAATAGACTCTCTATCCATACCTCCTGCCGAAGCCCCAAGAGGAGTTATAATAAAATTTGTTAATGAATTAGATAAAGAATCTACGGCAACTCCAGTAGCAATAAAATTATTAGCCCTATTAGCATTAGAGCTATTAGTCACTATATAATTAGCATAAACTACTCCACCATCTGGGATTCCTTGACCTACTATACCATTCCCGAAATATATTTGAAAAAACCCACTTCTACTTTCTTGAATAAAATAAACTGGACTTGTGGAAGAAACTTCTGTTAAATCTTCTGCTCGATTAAAAAATGTGAGAGAAGTATTACTAGAAGAAGGTGAAACAGATATTGATAAAGTTGATATATCTATATTTGAATCTGGTAATGTGAATATTTGGTCAGGATTTGCTGCTTGGTCTTGAACAAAAGTATAATTAACTAACTGGCCCTCATAAATTGGTAGATTTTCGAAATAATATGAAGTATTAGATTTTGTTACTGTAATATCTTCTAAAACAATAAAATTATATGAAATACCATCTATCTGATTTGAAAGAAAACCAAAACCTCTAGGAAGTGTTAATTGCCCCATATCTGTAGTACCTGTTGGGACTTCTATTGATATTGAGGCTATTGAGGATCTCTGAGAATATGGTGTATATCCTAAAGTTTTTGCGTGAGAAACAACGGAATCTCTTAATAAAGCTGTATCTAAAAAGGCTTCATTAGCTACCATATTTAAATAATAAGATTGATAGTGTGTATTATAAGCCAAAAGATCTAGGAGAATTGAAAGACCAGCACCATCAAAATTATAATCTGTGAATAAAGTTTGTTGATTTAGAAATGTTTTGAGATTAGATTTTATGGTGTCAAAATCTAATTCTGTTACTCTTAATCTGTCTGCCATTTTATCTTATTCTCTCTAGGAAAAAACTTATTGTTATAGGATTAGGACTATTTATAACATAGAAAACAACTTCCACATTATAAGAATTATTCTCCGGACTAGGAGATACCTTTATATTTTTAATAGAAACTCTTGGTTCGAAATTTGAAATGGTTTCTTTTATTTCTCTTTGTAAACTCCCTGATGTAATATTGTCCAGAGGTTCGAACAACAATCTTCTCATATTACTACCCAAATCAGGATTAAAAGGTCTTTCATAATGACTAGTGAGTATCAAATTTTTCATAGAAGTTATAATAGCCATCTCATTAGTAAGTAAATTTATATCTTTACGAATTGGATGTATATTAAAATTAAGATCTAGATCTACAAAAGTACGAGTATTTGTTTTTATATTAGTTATTGTTGTCATATTCTTATTTATCCTATGAATACATTTGTAGAACATCCCACAGCTTGAGGATCACAATGAGAACCTCCAGGATGTGGACAAAGATTATCTGGAGATGCTTGATCCCCTTGAACTATCACAGCAACTCCACCTATAAAAACTGTTGATTGGCTAGCTATTAAATCGCCTCCCCCATGAGAATCAGGATCTCCATTAATTGCCCATAATAATCCATTAACATAAACATTTCTAGATTGTGTCGAAACCGTTTCAGCACCACAAGATCTATTATCGGTATTTCTATGTGCTCCTGGCATAATTAATTGAGATCCACTCTAGAAGCTGAAATTCCCATATTACCAGAAGAATTCATTGTAGAAGAACCAATAGTATTTAGAGCGAAACCACCCCCAGCATTTATTGTATATTTACTTACTGAAGTCGCATTATATACACCGCCTGCATTTATTGTATAATTACCACCTGTAGTTATATCATATGCTTCTCCAACTTTTACTGTATAATTACTACCAACCTCTACTGTAAAATTCTGGCCAACTTTAACATCAAAATTTCCATCAACTTTCATAAAAGCATCTTTTTTCACATATATTTCAGCATCACCCTGAACAGTTATTAAACATTTTCCCATAATATATACATGATCATCTCGCATAACTATCTGATAATTATCCTTAACTATTTTTTCTACTTTACTACCATCAGGATAAATTTCATAAAAGGTTCCGGATCTATGCGCTAATTGAATTCTTTCTTTCCCAGGAGTATCATCAAATTCTTGGATATGTCCAGATTCAGATTCCATTACATTATTATAAGGGTATTTCGCAGCATATTCGGTGATTGGCTCTGACCATGTTGAATTAACGCTAGGAACACCCGCCACGACATTATTCTTTCTTTCCGCTATGAATGTCTTACCTATCGTATCTGCATCATTACGGGCCATTCTAGGGGTTGTAGGTTCATCTAGATTTATTGGATAATGAGATGCTGCCGCTGCTTCTGATATAGTTATTCCAGTTCCATCAGAGTTATATGTCTTACTTTGCGGGAATCTTGGAGAATTTGCTAATAATTCTGAATTTCTATTGTCCGTATAAGCTTTTTGAGGATTTGGAGATTGAAGTGGAATGTTTGGAAATATCCCCATCATTACAGGATGTTGACCTTCTTCCCCATCAAGAAAAAACCCCAAGACCATATCTCCTTCTTGCGGCGCATAGGCGTTTGTATTATTAATTGGAAATAGAGGAGTTGCCCAAGGAAGTGAAGAAGTTGGAGCTAACATCTTATTATCTGAATGAAATCCAACTAATCTTACTTTACATCTCCCCATTTTTAAGGGATCTTGTTTATCTTCTACAATTCCTGTCCACCAAATAAATTCTTTTCCCGCAAAATTCTTATCCATTAATACCCCATAATTGATTGATTTTGTCCTGGATTACTTGCAGGGATAAATGGAAGTGCAGAAGATGTTGTTGCAATTTCAATAAAAGTTTCATGTTTATGAAAACCAATTACTTGTCTAGATCCTATAATGATATATTTCCCGCTTAAAGTATTATCGTTGTTATCCCCGCCGATTTCTTGTTCAGCGAATCTTTTAGCATCTAAATTTACATTAAAACCTGAAGAAAGTTGGAAATTCCCAGGCATTACCAATCTTACTCGTCTATTCATTAAATTATGGAGAATGGCTTTTCTTTGAAATTTATAGTTCTCAGTATCATCAATTTTTGATAAAGATGTAGGATCATTGGCTTGAATATATTTACTTGATTTCCTAGAAGATCCTGAAATACTAACAGTTTTAAAAGAATCATTCATCTCCAAATTTGTTTTATTATCTCTATTAGTCAGAACAGATATATTTGGATTATCATTACCATGCGACATCAAATCATAATGATCAGCATATGATATATTTTTACTAGATATAGAACCTGTTAAAGGATCAAACCCAATAAATTTTCCAGAATTTACTCCAGATGTTATTTGTGTTAAGGCATCTTGTTGGGAGATTACATCTAATTTTATAGCATTTGACATATCCCCCAAAGAATTTTCATCAAGATTCTTTGCAGTGAATTTAATTTCTAAAATAGTGTCTTGAGTTAAAAGAGTAGAAAGAGTACAAAAATTAAAACCGATTAAATTCTCAAAAAAAACAAAATTTGGACTATTTTTAATATCTACTGCTTTTTTAGCACAAAAATTAATCGCATCTAAAGGAGTCAGATTCGGAATAACTACTTGACGAATTCCTATAGAATCTTCATATAAACCACCTAATTTACTTTTTGGTACTTTTAAAAAATCTATTAATATTCTATCAACAACATTTCTATAACTCATCTCATATGATTTATTTATTTTTTGTTGATGTGAATATAAAAATTCATCAGAAACAAAATGAAGAATATATCTTTGAGTATTTAAACCTTCATTTCTTTTGTCGGATTGTTTATATATCCTAAATGCCTTCTTGATAATAGCAATATCAGAATTCTCATCCTTAACTATATTAACAAGTAAAGATTCAGAACCATCAAATACTATCTTTCCAGTTAATCCAGTTGAATCTGTTATAAGTATATTTCCAGATATAACAGGAAGAAATAAAGAATCAAATATATTAATCTCATCAAATATACTTCTTATATCGATAACTTCATTAGACTTTGAAATTATAGACAACTCTTTAATTGTGAACTGTGTTGATTTATTAGTTTGAAGAGACATTATTTAATCACATTTTTAAATTCTTTTACTACTTCTTCTACATATTCTGGTTTTAATAATTTTATTTTCCTCTTGGACTCATTTAAATTGTATTCATAATCAAAAAATGTGTCGAAAGCTGTTGTAATCGTTTGCGTAGAAGTAAGACCATCTTGAGTCATATAATTATTTATGGTAGTTCCAGTATTTGCATATTCTTCTGCTGTTATTTGAAACTTTTCGGTAATAGTTGTTCCATCATACGAGCTAACTCTAGTAATTAACTTATAATATGCCTGAACATCAACTATATTCTGCG
>Ga0209777_10004773_pt1 | contig 15884 bp, 12 predicted proteins | sample FrelakmetHBP12HB_FD_187147 | JGI IMG/M metagenome (GOLD analysis project Ga0209777, IMG submission 187147) | Freshwater lake sediment microbial communities from the University of Notre Dame, USA, for methane emissions studies -HBP12 HB (SPAdes)... | ecosystem: Environmental > Aquatic >... | reverse complement strand
GAAGTAGAAGCTAACGGGCATATTATATTGTAGCATAGTGTATTTGGAGGCGCATCACGGTTTCCCAACCGGGAGCATTCAATTGAACATAACTGACAATTGTGCAATCTTCATCCGTTGGACAGGAAGTCAGAAAGTCAAATTAGAGAAAGAGCTATCGGCTGAAAAAAGTGAAGCGGGAAAGCGGTCTTTACAGTGTAAGGTAATGTAACTAACGCTTGGCTATTCTATCTCACCACCGCGAGTAGGACACTTAACGATGATTGTGCTGTAACTGCAGCTAATCTATAATAGACGCAAAGCATACTACTAGGCATAAGGGTGCTTGCTTCCAGGGTAGTGCGGTGGAACCAAGCGCGGCATTTACGGGCGCGATGGCGCCATTTCTTTTGACATGGCAATCGATAGAAGTCAGAGCGCATTAAGTTGCGAACGCCATTCACTTCAGTGCAGGCGTCTAAACGCTGGCCAGCCTGTCGTTTTGAGTGAGAATGATGTTTATCCTTCCACAGTGTATTGAATCCAGAGGTGATCTGGATTGGTGTCCCATTTCACGTGTTTTAAGAAATCCTGCCATACACTCACGTCTAACGCATCCGGCTTCTCTAAGATGTCTGGCATTGTGTTAATCTTATCCGACCGAAGTACCCTGTTTTGCGACTGTGCCTCAATCCCAGCCAATACTTTTGGCGCTGGAAACACAAACCCTTTGGCAGCTTTCTTGTTCGCCCATTGTTCATCGACGGGTATCATGGACACCAGACTGGATTTGTCCATCAATTCCAACCCATTCGTTTTTAAGGTAGCATTATGGCTGCCGTGGTGGCCGGTCTTATAAAACACGGTGCAGCGTAAGAGGTCTTCGCCTGTTATGGTTTCTTTTTTACCGTTGGTCTCGATATCCCAGTGAACATCCGACCATGATAGCCAGTTGCCCACTTGGGCATCGCCAACGAATAGGAGCACTTTATGGGGTTCCAATCCAGGCAGTTCTAAGGCAAGCACCAGGCTGGTGTTGTTGGTGTATTCGCCGATTCTTAAAGCGAGTTCACTGGCAGCATCCAACCAGTCCTCATCGATACGTCGCCACTCCGGTCCCTGCGCAGCATCCGTGGAAAAGCCGTATTTTGTAGAGAAGAATTCATCGTTCTTTACTTCCGTCGCTATCAGGCCATATCTTTTATCGAAGGGGCAACAGCTCTGTAAAGAGAGAGCATCTTCGGAGGATACCTTGGCAGATCTGCCCTTCAGCGCCTCTAGGAAAGCCGCGAACTTGGGGTATATATCGCCCCGTTCCAAGTTATGGATTTCTGCGATATTTTGCGGCGGGCCCAGCACGTACACTTTAACTCCGTCTACGCCGGGGATGGAAAGCGGTGGCTCGCCAGGACGTAGGTAATCCGAACTTCGGAGTTGTTTCCCGATCTTACCCTTCAGGTATCCCAGACCTGATTTATTGTCATCCGAACCGCTAGAAGTCACTTCAAAATCAAGCATGCCTCGTAACACTTCAGCCGAAGGATGATTAGCTTGAGCCATCAGGTTAACAGCAGAAGTAAGCTCCTCAACGTGTGTTTTATTGCCGGCCTTAAGCTGCCGGGCGACGGTGTCAGTGGGATCTTCTGTCCAGGCTAGCCAGAGGTCATCAATTTGAATATCGTGAAAATTGGCATCGACGAAACCGCTAATATGGTCGGCATGCTCATGCGTAACCGCCACGATATGCAGGCGGCTATTCGTGACCTTGGCAATATCCTGGGCTATCAGATTGAGTCTTTTTGCACCTCCGCGATAACCAACAAAGACACCGCAATCTATAAGCACGTGCCTTGGGCTACCGTCGTTGGCGTGGAAAGTCAGCAGAAAACAGTCTCCGAAACCCGGGAAATACATGCGGATGTCAACGCCGTAGTTCTTTGTCTCGGATGGTACAGGCGACGGTGATGTTTTTTTAGACTTAGGCATCACACTACCTCCTTAGAGGAACTGGAGCGATGGAGAAAAGCGAAAGATTCAAAACCATATTTTTTCTTTTGCTTTTCCTCATTTATGCGAACGCGATAGTATTCTTGACATGGGTCGCCGAAATAAGTAGCTCGCAGCGAGGTGTCTTCCCCGCCGGTAAGGTAATCATGCATACGCTGTAAACGGTTGTCGCTGTCTATCCTCTTGTAGATGCAATACTTAGCGGTAGCTTCTTCGGGTTCTATCAGAAGTGTGCACCCGCCACGGAGGAGGAAATCGGGTGCTTTCGTGCTGTTGCCTTTATCAGCTGCCGCCTGATCTTTGGTGTCGAAGTAGCCATGGCGCGTCTGGATTACCTCTATGACAAGGTCGGTAACGGTATTGCCGTCCGGTCCGATGCGGCGCGCTGGGCGTATCGAATGTACTTCAAAAACCGGCGGACCATCAGGAGTATGACGGCGGTAGGTCTTCGGCGCTGCGGGATCCAGCACAATCTTCATGGCTCTGGCAACGCTTTGTTCTTCCATTAATATTTTATGAAGAATTGCCTGGCTTAACTGAATTCGTTTATATATTTCCTCCCGGTTCTGCGAGGTTATTTTCCAGTCTGGGACAAGTTTCTTGAGGAAACTCTTAGTGAATACTTTTTTGAAGGCTTCCGCGTCTTGGTCTTCGGGAGGCTCCCATAGCAGGCTGTCCTCGGACATGTTCCTGACGTCGCCGGGGATAATGCCGCGTTGCCGGAACGCCTGGATGAAAGCCAGACGGTAGTTATGCCGGTCATCGGTAACAATGTCTCGATCGGCGGTAATTAGCGCCCTAAGGTAATCCCCGAAATTAATATCGAACGGCGCGCAGTAATCGAGCGCCCGGATGCAAATCTGGAGTACATGCCCTGCTGTCTTAGCCGCCTCTTTAGCCAGCAGGTCGACGAGGTCAGGATGCAACTCACCGGCTGGAAGAACGCCGCTGCCGCCGGTAGCAACGCGTAAAAGACTGGCGACCCTCCAGTTAAAAACTGTTGTAAAGGCATCGAAGATCGCGGCCACCAGAATAGACCCTCGGTCATGCGGCTCGGTAACCCCGCGTATTTTCAGCGGGTCGGGTTTTTCCGGAATCCACTCTCCTGTCTTTTCATCTTTTCTCCCGATGGCACTACGCAGGGCCCCGTAGTTGCCGATAGCTTGGCCGAACTGGTATGCTAGCTCTCCTAGCCGGTTCTGGAGCAGCAAATCGGCGCGGGTGCGGGCAATCTCTTGCCGCAATACCTGTGGATAAGTGAAATGCTGGAACAAAGCCACGATATCGGCAAAGGCTTCATGAAAAGCCAGCACATCCAGGTTGGAAGGTTCGATAAAATGTCGGTGCAGGCCGTCCAGCAATGCGTGAGTTGTCTCATGGGCAATGATATCATGCGAAAGACAAGCGAATACTGTCTCTCCAGGATAATTATCTTCTGGGTCCACCGCCGTCGCCGCGAAATACCCAAAGAGCAGCGCCTTCTTATCGGGACTGTAATAAGCGTTAGCATCGCGCATAGCATGGGGGTAGATACGTAAACGCTGTACGTATTCACTTTTGACGCTCCCGGAAGCGTCAAAATAGATACGGGGCGCCCATAAAGCCTTACGCCCGATAGCTTTTTCAAAATGACTGATCGTGGTACGGGCCACAGCGTAGACCATCTGCTGGTGGAACTGCGGATTGCTGTCCGAAGGGTCTAGGCCGTCTTGTGCCAGGAGGTACCGTTCGTTCAGGTCCACCGGGGCATAAAATAGCTTGCTGGCCGGGTCATAGTCCACAACCTCAAGATAATCGTCCACCGGGCCGATTCCCAGGCTACAGTCCCAGGGAAGATTAGCTATGACCTCGTTAATATCGTATGTCTCGATACGGCGGCTCAAGCTGGGATCGAAAGCAAAGTGACGCAAGCGACGGAAAGGTGGCGGGGCGATTTTTCCCTGATTCGAAGATGTCGCCATTATAATTCACCTCCTGATGTTTTGAACAATCCGACTTTGGCTAGTTATGCCTGAAAACAAATGTCAGATTCTCGAAAGAGAGCTTTTGATGAGCCAGGACGCTTTGGTATAGTAAGTACGAATTTCACTAAAGTCATGTAGTTCATTGGTCGGTCACTTCATATTTCAGACGATTAGACACCAATACGTATGCAATGCCTATACAAACAGCTATTATGAGGCGTTGATCTCTAGCATGCTACGCTATACTGTTATCGCGGCGAACACGGACATAGCCCAAAGTGCCGAGGCGGCGCGTTGAATCTACCATTGTGATCCTTTCAAGTCTTTGGCTCTCGGGACGCATCACGTACTATCAGCGTAGTCACTATATCAACATATCTATTGTTTTGAGGATAGGGATGTCTCCCCAAAGCATCAAAATCGCCATTTATATCTGTGAAGCTTGTCACAGTAGTAAACAAGGGAGTGTCGTCAATTTTACCCATAATTTGACCTATAACTCCTACCAGAGGAAGTAAAGCTTCATAAATGGCTGCTCCACCACCAGCAGCGGCGGTTATAATGGTGTTAACCACTTTTTGGAAATCGTCAGTTTTTCTGAGAGAAGCCAAGGCGTCACCGAAATCTCGAATCTTCTGATTACTCTTTATTATCGATGTTAGGACATGGACCGCGCCGGGTGCCTTGTTAGTATCATCCGATTTCCAGTAGTACACAGTTCTCTCAACGGGAAGAGTCTCCCCATCATCTACATTGGCGAAACCTTTCAAGTTGAGCGAATAAGGGTCACCTCCGAGATTGTCTATCGCCGAGGTGATAACGTATAGATTCGCATATCTTATGAAAGGGTAAACATGAGGTGTCTTGTTGTCTTTGACAATTACCTGTGACAATCTAACCTCTAGACCTGTCAATTCCTTTGATGTAGGGATAGCAAAGAGCTTGAATCGCAGAGACTTTGAGCTGTCTCCCTTCGGCAAACGAACTATACCCCTTTGAGCATCTGAAAGATTCAACTCCATCTATGTCCTCCTTTGAATGTCAATTAGCATTAGCCAATTGCCTCTGTACTTCTCACATCCAAGCAATGTAGGTAATACTTGGGTATTTTCCCTTGTATAAATGTCTCTGGAAGTGGCGGTGACCTACGTTAATATATCTCTAAATGTTGTCGTACAGGCTTAGGGGACAGGCATATCGCATCTCTTACATGATTCGTGCATGAGTGTACTACAAGAAACGTCATTTGTCAATGGCTTTGACGCTCTGCACACCTTCGAAAACGCCGTGCCTTTTTTGCTAGATGCCACGATGACGTTAAGCTGGAGCCTATCTAAGTCGCGACGGCTGGTATTGGCTCATCAGAGCTAGGAGAGAGTCACCGATTCACGAACCCTGGTATGAACACATGTATTTAGTAATTGAGTTGCACGAAAACTCATTTTGTTAATCAGCTATCCTAGTGTTATCAATAGATTCCTCTTGACACCTATCACCCAACCGTATTAGTATATATGCCGAATTGTATAGTCGCACCGTAGAGTCCTACAGGCAACTTACCGATCAGCAAAAGAATTGAGACCGGCGTAGGTCGCCAACAATTAGGGGGCACAGGTATTTAAGAATGCAGTTTAACGTCAGATTCATTACCCCACTGCTGATTCACGGCTCTGATCCCAGCAAGGTCGACCAAGTCGGACTTACAGGCAAGGCATTGCGAGGCTCCTGGCGCTTCTGGTTCCGAGCCCTTGCCGGGGGTATTAGATCCAATATTCCTGCTGCGGAGCTTTACAAATTTGAAAGCCAAGTGTTCGGTTCGGCAGACACCGAGTGGGGGAATACGTTCAGGCTACTCGTGGAACCTGTTGGAACTCCGATACCTGCTCCGATTACGATCCAATTCTCGCATAGCGACGTTACCTTTCAGGGTTTCAAAGAAGGCTGCGAATTTGTTATTGAGATTCTCCCACGCAAAAAATTTGGTGATACCGAACTCAAGGTCTTTCTTGCATCTATCTGGCTGTGGGGAAATCTGGGCGCTGTAGGCCAGAGAGCCAGAAGAGGCTTTGGCTCGCCTGTAATTGTAGAAAAAAACGATCAGCCATTTTCATCATTGGATTTACCAATCGCAAAATCCTTCGCTAGTTCGCAAGACCTAGAGAATCACCTCAAGAAAGGCCTTCAGCAGGTCTGGAACATTTTCTCAGATGCACTGAGTGTTAGAGGAAACCCTATTAATGGAAATCCGCCTCCATCTAAGAGTCCAGTGCACTATTTCACTCTGAGTAGTCTCGATCAAATTGCTATCGGAGGCAATAGAGGATCTGACGTGAAGCTTGCGCTGCAAGACGTTCATGGGATAAGACTCCACGACAAACTTGGCTCATCACCAGAAAGGCTGGCTTCGCCCCTTTTCCTGCGGCTTCACATGATTGGTAACAACTTCTATCCAGTGATTACGTGGTCGGAACCTAACACAGATAGCGCAAATCTCATAACAGACTGGATAAGCAAAAAGTTAAGCTTCAAGCAATACATCTCTGGTAAGCAGTTATGAGCAACAACTACCTCGTACAAATCTCGGTTGGCCCTGTTCAGGACTTTATAGCCGAGGCAAGGAAGGTGCGTGACCTCTGGGTTGGGAGTCAGGTACTTTCCTTCATCTCAGGCAAAGTTCTTGCAGCCCTATCCCGAAGTGCCAGGGTTATTCTACCGGCCACGGAACACGGCAGCCAGGCCGGGGTTAGCAGCCATAATACATCCATACCGAATCAATTCCTGGCTATTATATCCGAAGAGAACCTGCAAACTCTCTCGCGGAACTTGGAAGACTCTATCAGGCAGTCATGGAACGATCTAAGAAATAGAGCCAGGGAAGTGCTGGATAGACAGGTGCCTGGGGCAGCTTCTTCGCTTAAGAACTGGGATTCACAGCTTAATGACTTGTGGCAGTGTGTTTGGGTGGCTACGCCGATATCAGACGATGAGTTGAAAACCAAATATAACTCCAAGGTCAGTGAATTGCAGAAGGCGCTTGAGGCAAGGAAGGCTACTCGCGTGTTCGCCCAGCACGAGGGTAGTAGTGCCTTTAAGTGCACCCAGTGTGGTAAAAGGGAAACGATGGGACCGGAAGACAAACAGGATAGCCACGATTTCTGGACAAACGCCAGCATGAAATCAAGCGGTAAAGTGAGAGAAGGCGACAGGCTGTGTGCAGTCTGCTTGGCTAAGCGCTTTATTGACTACCAGATGATTGGCTTAAAGAAGCCGTTGAAGTTTGACTCCGCGGCTGACTTGGCAGCAGCGTCCTACAACAGGGTGTTGGAGGAACTTGAGAGGCAGCATGATAAGAAGGAATTGTTGGGTAGTGCCAACGTACTTCTCAAAACACTCCGTCAGGCTGGGTGCGCAACCATTGAGGACATCCCGGGGGTCTTGTTGTTTCAGGAAGAACTGACCCCCGAACTCTTATTGAAGGAATACTTGCCTTGGATCACAAAGAAAGACACAGTTGAGTTCAATAACATTACAGCAAAAATTAGGCAGGATTTGAAGGCTTTTAAAGATAGCCTCCAAAATATTAATGGGCAGTTTGGTATCATTCCTTCCAAGTATTACGCTCTGCTCGCTATTGATGGCGATAGGATGGGGCAGTGGCTGTCAACTGCAAATAGCATTGACGAGCAGATAGCAAAAAGCCGCTTGCTCAGCAAGCTAGCAGTAGAAATGCCGGATATTGTACGACAAGTAGACAATAGATGGGCCACCGTTTACTGTGGCGGCGATGACCTCTTGGCCATGGGTCCACTGGAGTCAGCCCTTGATGTCGCAATTCAGGCCAGAGAAGCATTTGTGAAGCAATTGGGGGGTACGGCCAGCGCAGGTTTAGTAATATTGCATTATCACAATAACTTAAGGAAAGCTCTAGAGATGCTAAGGGACAATGTGGAAAGAGCAAAGGAAGTCCACCAGAGGGATAGCTTTGTCATAACGGTCTGGCTGGGTTCTGCATCGTTTTTTACCAGTGGGTTCAAATGGGACAAGATAAAGAAGACCATAAAGCCATTGCTTTCCTGGTTAAACAAAGGCCTAAGCTCTGCGTTCATCTATGATGTTCTCTCCGAAATGGATGCTTTCTATGATCACCGCGGACGAAATGCAGTGGCATTCGAAAGCGACATGTTCATCGACGAGGCAACACGGCTTTTCAATAGACACCTCGGGAATGGGCAGAAGTTCACGGAGGATGCGGCAGAACTCATAAAGAACTTATCTTGCATGGCTGACCCCCGGAATGTGTCATATTTGAAGGCAGACGATGTGGGCGAAAACTTTACAAACATTCTGCGAATAGGCTCTTTTATCGACAGGCAGATGGTAAAGAAAAGCAAATAGGAAATCAAAGAGGAAATAGTAATGCTTCTTTACATAGAGCCCGTAGACACCCTGTTTTTTAGAGACAACAGACCGTTCGAGGCGGGCACTGACAACTTTGCTGAATCCACCATGGCCTCTCCATTGACAATTTACGGGGCTATTGGCAGCTATCTCCTAAGGAGGAACGGAACAAACGTCGAGCAGTTCCTGAACGGCAAAGTCGAGGACCCTGTACTGGGCTATTATGATGAAAAGCTGGAGAATACGAAACTGAAGATAACAGGCGTTTTCCTTTCCTGGGACGAAACGCCATACTTGCCCCCACCGGCGAATCTTTATCTAGTAGATGGTTGGAACTACCAAACAGTGTATCCTGCAGAAAACACCACGCTAAAATGGGATATTGGCCCTGGGCTGCGTCCACTGGATTGGCCCCGAGGTGAGTGCAAACCTGTGGAAGGCCATATACCGCTTGATGAAATAAAGCAGAACTTCCTCCAGAGAAAACCTGTTGTATTATCAGCGGGTCTAGAACCTGCTACTTATTTCCCGACTGAGCAGAGATTTGGACATAGAATGGACAGGGCCACATCAGTTGTGGAAGAGGGCTTTCTATTTTCTGCAACCCACCGAAGGTTCAAGGACAAGCTATTGGGTGAACGCTACACCAAACTTAAGCTCTTGGTAAAGGTTACAGACATAGGAACCGGAGAAGTGGACGATGTCATACTTTTGGGAGGAGAAGGTAAAAAAGCTAGACTCTCTCTCAGGACAACGGAAGTGAATCTCAATGACGATAGCACACTGGCTGAAGTTAAGAATAAGCGTAGGTTCATCGTCTATCTTCTGACACCCGCAATATTCAGGGAAGGATGGCAGAGGACTGCTTGGCCAACTGAGTTTGAGGGTGCTTCGTTGGTAGGAGCCGCGGTAAGGAAGCCACTGTACATAAGCGGTTGGAAGAGGAGCAGAATGTCCCAGGGGATACCACGTCCTCTGAGGAGGGCGGTGCCGCAGGGATGCGTATATTTCTTCCAGGCTGACAATTGGGAGAATTCCCAGTTCGACCGACTTTATAGTTCATACAATTTCAATAAGAGCCTGTCGCAGGAATTTCCTTGCGCGGGCTTTGGCATTTCACTGATAGGAGCGTGGTAGGAGGCTAAAAATGATTCACGACATGATATTCATATCTGCAGTCTCCCCTCTACATTGCGGAGCGGGCGAAGGGCTAGGCATCATTGATAGACCGGTTATGCGGGAAAGAACAACCAATTTCCCTATTATCCCAGGTTCTACCTTGAAGGGTGTCTTGAGGGACGAGTATGCTTCAATCGGAAAGTCGGTTGTGGACGCACTGTTCGGCCCTATGGATGATGGAAGCAAATACGCAGGCTGCGTTTCCTTTAGCGACGCGGCATTGTTTGCCTTCCCCATTAGGTCCCTAAAAGGCTCCTTCGTGTGGGCCACCTCAGCACTCGTCTTGTATAGATTGCAGCGGATTATCGAAGTCGCAGGCTTAGAGGCAAGCTTTCCCAATCTGAAAAACCTACTCGCTAAAAGAGAGCTAAGTTCGGAATCTACTAGAGTTTTAATCAATCCTGATGCCAAGAGCACTCTGCTCATTGATGCGCCAGCCGCTTCAGGCGGCAGCAAGATTCTACTCGAGGAGTTCTCTCTGCCTAACGCGGATCTTCCGGGGTTGAAAGAGTTCGCTTCCGAGATAAGCACATTCATATTCGGCGCTGGATCCGCCTTTGCTACTGAATTCACTCAGAAGCTGGTTGTCCTTCCAGAGGACCGGTTCAACTATTTTGTCACTTATGCCACCGAAGTTGTACCGAATATTAAAATTGATGATGAAACCGGGACATCGAAAGAGGGATTAAGATATAGCGAGTATTTGCCGACTGAGACGGTTCTTTACTGTCTTGCCAGCTTCGACAAGACGCTGGCTGCCGGTGCTTCGAAGGAACTGGATCAGGACAAGAAAGTAAAGGCGTTCCTTGTGACTGAAAAGCCCAAGAAAGTGATACAGATCGGAGCCGATGGGACTAAAGGAAAGGGGTTCGTGAAAATCAATTTCGTTAGTGAGGTGGCAAAGAAATGACGAGCGAAAAGACAGAAACTAACGTAAAGCATGAATGCGCGCGTTATGCATATGAGTGCATCAAGGATGTTACCGCTACTATCAAACCAAAACAAGGGAAGTACAGGTCTGAGGTGCGCAGCACGGGAACGAGGATACACGATGCAGGATTGATGCAAACCCTGGCGTTCTACTGTTCAAAGATGAACGATGAAGTGCACTTCAGAAAGCTAGCTCTGTATATCATGAAGTGGACGCTGAGAGATGAGAAGGTCAGCGGACAGAACATAGACACCTCAAAGTGGGAGGAAGGGCCGGACGCTGTTTTGAAGCTATTTGAGTACTTGCTGAACCAGTCAGTTGAGAAAATAATCATGTTTACTGCAGATGCAACCGAGGTTGTCCAGTGGCTGTCTCGATTTGCCGAAGCTAAACTTGAAAAAGAAAAATAACTGAACAGCCTGAGGCAGGTGGTAAAGATGGCACAGAAGAGGTTAACCAGCGCCGAGAACATAGAGGGTATTAATGAAAAAGAACGAATATTTGTGCCCGGTTTGACTATGTTCGACGGTGACCGTCTAAACGACTGGCTGGAAAGCCCAAATGCACGGAATATCAATCTGTCCCTGCTATTTCATAAATACCCAATTTGGTTTAAGGGCTTAGACCAACGCCGTCAACTCAATGGAGTGAGTTTGTCCCACTCATTTGACATCCCCAAGAAGGGCAGGGCAGCCACTGCTGCACCTCGTGGACGAGGTGCAACCAAGAAGGAAGACCATCACTACAAAAGGGAGTTTCTGAGTATCTTGGTCAAGCTGGCTTCACGACCGGTGGAACACTACGAAGCACTAAAAGCCCGCTATTTCTTCGCTGAGAAATACAGTTTCGCTCTTGAGACTAGGACGAGACTCTTGGTCGGTTTCGCCGGTACAGGTACAGTGTTCGAGAACTCGATAATGCTACACCCTCTCTATGGTTTTCCGGTTATCCCTGGCAGTTCAATCAAAGGGCTGGGAAGAAGCTACTGCAACTTCAAAAAGATAGAGCCGGCCAAGATCCTGAGAATGTTTGGTAACGAGCCCGAAGCGAAAGATGGGAAAGAGGGCGAAGTCATTTTCCTGGATGCATGGCCCGACAAGTGGCCAACAGGGAATAGCCTCCTTGAGTTGGACATAATGACACCACATTACAGCAAATACTACAGCGGCAAGGGCCTTCCTTCCGATGCAGACTCACCCAACCCTATATGCTTCATGGCTGTGCCTCGCGGAGTGACCTTCAAATTCTGCATACTGCCCTCCAGAACATGCCCGGATGAAAAAATATTAGCTGACGTGAAGGATTATTTGGTTTCCGCTCTAAAAACATTCGGCATAGGAGCAAAAACAGGTTCGAGTTACGGCTACTTCAAGTAGGAGGCCAAGCATTGGCAAGGGTTATTTACACCACCTGTGGCACTAGCCTCATCACCTCAAACTGCTGGCACGACGTTAGTACAGGTCCTGCTGCGCTTGACCCAAGTTTGAGCTTGGTTGATAAGGACAAATATCGGCACGATTACACGAGATACATTTACAAATTCATGAAAAAAGGCAGACAAGGTGTAGACGAACTATCTAGCAAATTTGATTCAGATATATGGAATAATCCCGGCATGCTCAGAAAGCTCCCCGCGGAACTAGCCTCTCTGAGAGCTATCAAGAGCTTCTGCGACAGGAATAGCAAAATCGGTTCATTGAACGGCAATGACCGAGTTATCCTGGTTCATGCCGATAATGACGAAGCCGAGTTCTGTGCCAGGGTTGTTTACAAAATACTGAAAGACTCTAAAATTATGGGCGATTTAGCTATAGACCCGCTGCGCCGGGTAGACGGACTTGATCCTTCGCGACCGAGAGACTTCGAGCAGGCATTAGAAGGCCTCTGGCTGCAACTGACAAACAAAGCTCTTGCTAAAGGGGATGTATTCCTCCTCAATATCACAGGCGGCTACAAGGCGATAATCATGCTATTCGCCTGTCTCGGGTACGCCAGGGGTAAGGAAGATACCTATATCTTTTACCTGAATGAGGAGGCTGAGGAGGAAGTTCTGGTTATGTGCTTTGATAAGCATAAAACGAATAACGAAGGTTTCAGGTCAATTGAAATTGGCCGTATCGATCCTCGAACCGGCGAACCATTTACTATTAGGCATAGCCTAATGTTCTCCCAATTCTAGGATCTTGCGGACAACAGTAATTCAGAGAGCGAAGGCATTCCAATAAGTCAATAGAAGATTTATTTCCTTGAGTCTATCATGGACGAGACGACTGCTAAACGGATAAGCGCTATAACCAACTGGAAAAAGTATCAGGAATTTCTATCACTATTAGAAGAAACAAATGATAGCCTGAAGCTGAAGAAGTCGCTTCCACCTGAGGCGAAGGCTCCGCCTGACTCGCCGCCCCGCTCTCCCGAGGCCGCTTTGCTCATACATAGACTCGTTAGGTATGTGGACGATTGGCCTGACTCGGCGCTCAAAGCGGCATGGCAAAACTACTGGCTTGCCTGTTGCCGCAGCAGCAAATGCGACTACTTGTTTACTGTGCTTCTGGGGCAATCCGTCGATAGGGAAGATGATCTGCTTAAAATTTTGTCGCGAGACAATGATTCCTTCTGGAAATCTGTTGGACAGGGTCCGGAGAAGACTTACTACGTAGATGCCGGTCTTCATTTTCTGTTGCAGCGATTCTCTTACTTCAAGGCATGGAAGCTCTGGTGCCAGCACCGGCGTTTCGATTGGGGGTTCGCGCTCCTCCCTCTCTTGCTGCCACGCCTGGCTGTGGCAATCGTATTGGGCGTCATTTTCTTCGCCCTCTCTTATCTAACATGGGAATTGCCCACAAGATTGCTCACCACGTTTTGCTGCTGGTGGTACCTTCCCTTAATCATGTTTATTCTCTCTTTCGGGTACCTGCTCTATGATTGCAGAAGGAGGATTGAACTCAAGTCCAGCATCGGGGGACTGTTGGGGAGGACACTTCCTATCCTGTTACTCGGCTTGCTGGAGAGCTTCGTCATCAGCTATGTTGCAGTTCACACCTTCCTCCCCGCGTTGCAGGAGGTCAACCGACCCATTATCATGGTACTGACTCCCGTGAATTTCTGGGTCACCTGTTCGGGATTCACACTGGGAGCGCTGTTCATAGGCATCTTCACCTACGTGTTTTGGGGAGAGAAGAGTATCGCCGAGCCGCTCTAACGGCAAGAGTGAGTATGGGCAAATGCAGATGAATGTACTATCGCAACACTGCCTGGAAGGCCTCGGCTTTGCCCGCTTCCGATTTACTATCTCACCACTCGGGATGCTTTACCTTCCCGCCTTCAAAGGCTCGACGCTGCGGGGGGGCTTTGGAGCAGCCCTCAAACATATGGTATGTCTTATGGGCAAGGAGAGCTGCACCAACTGCATTCTGAGGGATAGGTGTGCCTACTGCACTATCTTTGAGAGCCCTAGACCTCTTGGAAGCAACGTGGAGCGGAGTGCCTCCTACGACCCTCATCCCTTCGTCATAGAGCCGCCACTTGAAGCCAGGCAGGAATATCTGCCTGGAGAGAGACTAGCCTTCAATGTGGTCCTTGTGGGCAAGGGCACTGATTACTTCCCATACTTCATTCTGGCTTTCAAGGAATTGGGTGGGAGAGGTATCGGCAAAGGTAAAGGTGGTTTCGAATTGATCAAGGTAGAGAACATTACTGAAGAACGAGACGGCGGCAGACTCATGTGGGACGGAGAATCGCAGACTGTGAGGACTGACTACAAAGTGACGAGATTCAACGATATACTTGAGCAAATACAGGGGCTAAATCCTTCTGCTGTTACGCTTCACTTTGTTACTCCCACCCGGATCAAATGGCATGGCAGCCTCATCGCTGAGATAGACTTCGAGACTTTCATGAGGAACTTGCTCAGGCGGCTTGCATGGCTCTCAGAACTCTACTGCGGTCAAAGGTGGGACATAGACTACACTCCCCTTCTTGAACAGGCGATAGAAACTGCGCGCACAGCAGAGTCGGACATCCACTGGTATGAGTGGGAGCGCTACACCTCCCGTCAGGATACCAGGTTGAAAATGGGGGGCTTCATTGGCAGCATTACCTTTGAAGGCGAACTGGGAGAGTTTCTCCCGTTCATTAAGATGGGAGAGTATCTGCATGTAGGTCAGGGCACAGCCTTCGGGCTGGGGAAATATATAATGGAAACATCTGGTGGCAAACAGAAGAGCCGTTCATAGGCGATTGAAACATATAACTTACCGCCAGAATTGCCGGCTGTGCATTGATCTGGAAGATAGAAGGGCCGTTTATAGGCGATTGAAACAGGTTCTTGTGTTCGCATTTCGGCTTCGGGGTGCAGGTGACAAGCAGAAGAGCCGTTTATAGGCGATTGAAACAAATCATCAGTCCTTCCTCTGGTATCTCAATCATGGCTTGTGGAAAACAGAAGAGCCGTTTATAGGCGATTGAAACCCAAATTTGGCTCCATGGCTCCAGTTATCTCGGGGCAAATGACAAGGGTGGCAAACAGAAGAGCCGTTATAGGCGATTGAAACTGTAGAGCTTTTTCCCAGCCGCACGTAAGCTGTATAATCACCAAGTGTGGCAAACAGAAGAGCCGTTTATAGGCGATTGAAACGCTTAATGCCGGTGCCGCTCTAATCTTGAGCTCGTCTAGTGGCAAACAGAAGAGCCGCTTATAGGCGATTGAAACGTAATGCTCTGTACCCGCTCTGGGATAGGGTCTGCTATGTGGAAAACAGAAGAGCCGTCTATAGGCGATTGAAACTCATGCTATCCCTCCTTCTTGATAATCTTGACATTTGTGGAAAACAGAAGAGCCGTTTATAGGCGATTGAAACCGCATACTACTCGCCAGATACATAACCATATCCCATAGTGGTAAAAGAGGACGCCGCTTGATAGGCGATTGAAACATCATTACTTTTGCCGTGTCGCTCTTGTCTTTCTTGGTTTGCGAGGCAAATAGAAGAGCCGTTTTTAGGCGATTGAAACCCCCGAACTTGGGTTCAGGTCACGCCGAGTGCCAGTGCGTCAGTGGCAAACAGAGGAGTCGTTCATAGGCGATTGAAACCTGGGGGATTCTGTTATATTATTCACATGTATCCCCGCGGTGGAAAACAGAGGAGCCGTTTATAGGCGATTGAAGCTTGCGGTTCTTCGTCCCCAGGCTTAAACAGTTGCTTGTAATGTGACCTCTGAAGCAATAATCGAGGGCGGATCGTTACCAAGGCCACATCTATCACAAGGGATTGCCCACAGCATGATGCAACTAGTCCCGAAAGCGTGAAGTTTAAAGAGGATAATTCTGCAGCCAGTTACTTTTTGTGGATAGTGATTTTCCCGTTTTTAGCGGTGAGCTTAACCCTATCGCCATAGGCAAAACCCATCTCCACCAGCCACTTCCC
>Ga0209777_10004772_pt1 | contig 15885 bp, 13 predicted proteins | sample FrelakmetHBP12HB_FD_187147 | JGI IMG/M metagenome (GOLD analysis project Ga0209777, IMG submission 187147) | Freshwater lake sediment microbial communities from the University of Notre Dame, USA, for methane emissions studies -HBP12 HB (SPAdes)... | ecosystem: Environmental > Aquatic >... | reverse complement strand
TTGAACAGGGATTTGAGTATAATAAGGTGAATTTTTACCAAGTATCCAATATTCTAATATTTTTGAATTTAGGTTTATAGCATAATCTGTTTGTATATAATATTTCCAGTCGTCGTAATCCCCAGTAATAGGATTAACAGTTAAATCGTTTTTATCGGTCATTCCAGAGCTATATTTCAACACGTGATAAAGATTATCCATTTTAACTATATAAAGATCACCGTACATATATTTATTATTTCCACCACAATCAATATATTTATCAATAAAGAAATCGCTGGTCACAGCACTGATGATGTTATAAGTTCCATAATTTATATCGATAGTTTTACTATTATATAAATCTCCGTTAGTATATCCGTTGTACCAATATTCATCTAATATTTCGTCACTTAGTACCTTATAAATATATTTTCCATTTTGGAAAATTCTTTGAACTGGATACAATCCAGATATTGTCTTTGTTCTATAAAAATTGGAAGTGTTGTCAATAAAAACATAATAATCTTTAGCGTCATTCCAAGTTTCAACGAAAGGATTTAATGATGGGGCGTCGTAATAATCTAATTTACAATATTGATCTGTGGTCATTCCTGTATCACCAGATACAATAATATTATTAACAAGATATGTATTTAGTATCATATCTGGAGTTCTATAAGAAGTTATAGACCCAACAAAATCAAGATTATCTACATAAAACCCATAATATCTATTCATTGAATATTTTCTTAGTGCGTCTGGAGTTGCAGGAGTATCATCAAATAAGAATTTTAAATTAAGAATGTATGGAAAAATAAGCCCACTATTTTTATATCCTTCTGTAATAAATTTTTCAAATCTAAAATGTGGTGTTTCTATAACATCTCTGTCATCCATAAATATAGGATGTGATGTATAAATACCTGTTTTATAATCCATTCCATACCAATATGAAAATTCAGCGGTTTCTGGATGATATTCAAAGGATGTCTTTGGATATCTAGAATTATTTGTATAATTATTATATAACCAAACACCTAAATTGGAGGAATAAGTCATATCAAAATATTTTATACATTTCCAACTATCTATTATTTCGTGAAAATTATCTTTATTTAAAGAGTTTAATTCAAAATAGTTGTTTACATTTAAATTATATCCTGATGGATCGTCAACTCTAAGAATTATAAATCCCTCGGGTAAGAAATCTTTTCTGATATAAAGAGGAGCTAGATAATCAAATTCTTCTGTGTACCATTGGTCTTCAACGTACGCTGCCCCTGCGAAATAACTAACATCAAATTGTTTATCAAAGTTGGTTTGAACGATATTATTGTCGTTCTCGTAATTAACATCAAACGCTAAATCTATTGGAAGTTTTTTGTAGAAAAATGGAATTTTATTTTCCAAAGAATCTGTTTTATACATTTTAACGTGTTTATAATTCACGTTGCTAAGATCAGCGTTTGTATTAAAACTTTCCATATATAAAGAATAGTCCGATGATACAACGACTTTAAGATTAGAAGTCAATAAGGGATCAGTTCTAAGTAATTGAAAACTCTTATTTATCATTATTATATTTTAGTTTTTAAGAAACAACATCTTGAAAATTAGTATCAGTTTTTGGTTTTAAGAAACTTCTATATCTGTTAAAATTAAACATAATAGTGAATTGATAAGTTGTATTATCTGTTGTTTCAAACCAGAATTTTACTTTTCTAGATTTTGTTGTATTGTTACCAACACCAGCTTGATAACTAGTTTGAACTGCAGGTGTAGAAGTTGCTTGACTCCCATCAAATTTAAAAAAGATTTTTAAACCGAGATTGAATTTTGTTTGTGGTTTAATTATTCTTGTCTTGTCTTGACCATTTTCAATAAAATTATTTACATCTGGTAAATACGGAAATACTGCACATTGTAAACTTGTATTTGTTATACCATTGCCAAATATATTATTAACATTCCATAACGGCGAAGTGGTTGTAGATGTCCCAGTTGCGCCAAAATTATATGAAGCTAAATCTAAAATATAAGGAGCGTCTAATAAACCTGTTGTGCCACTGGAAACCCAATCATTATTATCTCTATCAGCAAACCACATAAATTGATTGTTATTTTGTGTATAAAGATTACTATTATAATCTACTAGTAAAATTTTATTCATACCACCGCCATCTGAATAAAAAGCATTTGTTCCGCCGCTAGTAAAAAGTCTACTAGATAAGAAACCTAGATTTCCACTTTGATTTGTATTTTCTAAAGCTAAAACATAGTCCTCTATTACATTAATTGAATTGACATAAGTTCTTGTGGTTCCGCTTAACAATGTTCCATAATCCTCACATTGTACATTTATAATAGTGTTAGTGTTATTTGTGATAGTTTTTAATAATGTGGATTTATTCATTAATGAAATATTGAGAGTTCCTTTAACACCAGCTACTTGTTGCTCGAGGGCAGCAATTCTACTCGTTAAATAATTTAAGTATTGATATAAAGAAGGATTTGTGACTTGATCTGTTGGTAAACTCACAGCGACTTGTGTATCTGGGTGTGCTATATAATTTTGATTATTTGTATAACTTCCAGACACGTGTTGATCTATACCTTTACTTGATAAAGTGTTTTGTAATGCCACTGTTGTTTGATCCTGTGACGCTTCTGATAAAATAAATTGATTATCAGAGAGTACACTACTTATATCATCTGGAAATGGAACTGCTAGTATATTGCTCCAATCTGATTCCAATAATGAATCCGGCCAACCAACTTCTGATATAGATTTTACTCTAATTTCAATAATTTCATTTGGAAGAATTGGAATATCTAGTTGATTAATATTTGGTGTATCTGCGTCCGATACGTCTTCTATTTTCCAATACCATTGTTTACTATTTTCATCCCAATATCTTTTTCTTACATCTGATAGAAATTCTACCCAGTTGGAAAAATTAGCATATTTTGGTCCAGTTGGCGGATTCTCTGTAGTTGTGGATACATTAGATGCTGCAACTGGTACAGATTTACCAACATTAGTTGGTTGTATTTTTGTTAAAATTCCAGTTGGGGTCGATGATTGATTAGAAGATGAATTTGTAGTAGCTGCTGCTATTGAAGCCCCGCCTTTTTTTGGAGCTACAGATGATGCTCCTGCTTTTATCGCCAACCCACTAACAGTCTGTGTTGTTGTAGTTGTTTGAGTTGAACTTACAACTGGGGTGACAGGTTGAACGTTAACATAATTAAAAGTTTGCACGTTATTTGTATTACCACTCTTAGAACTTTTTCTATATTGAACTCTAAATTGAACTACGTGTTGAGGACTAGTGTTGTTAGTTACAATAGGCTCTGGCATTGTCCAAAAACCACGTACACTATAAGTTGGTGGAACTGTATTATTTTGAGCACCACTAACATTTGTTATCTGTGTGACTAATGAAGATAAATTTGTTGTAGAAACTCCCAAATTAGTTTTCATTTTATTAATATCACTTAATTGGGCTTGTTTTTCTGTTGTGGTTAATCCACCAGAGTTCAATTGAGATGTTTTTTGAACTATAGCAGTATTTAATTGCGATATTTGTGTTTTGACTGTTGATTTCTGTGAATGTAAACTTTTCAATGTATCTTGATCAACACTACTAGTTAAATGCTCATTGGTTTGAACAACTTTAAAATTTTCTGGTGTTAAAATAACAGAATTTGGTGTTGCTCCATAAATTGTAGGAATACTTTTTGTCAATTGATCCCTTAGCCAAGTGCCATAATCATATACCGATTGAACATAATAATTAGCCAAATTGACATTATTATTAGTGTCAAGAATAAGATCATTTGTATAAAAAGATATACCTTTACTCCAAAGAGAACCGACCACATTATCGTCAGTATTAATTGGTTTTATAAATAATACTAAATATTCATCAAAACCAACATCAATTTGAACATTCTTATTACTAGAAATATCACTGTAATATTTCAATACATTAGTCCCAACTACAATCGGATCATACCCTTCAATATTCTCTACCCTTATTTTAGTATTTGAAGAATCAGTATTTACTTCTAATATCTTATATCTTGAACCAGCGTTTAATTTATTGACAATCAATTCATCACCAATTGTTAAATTTTTAATTGTTCCGTCTTGACCGTAATATTTTATATCGTTGAGATGATACCACATTTTATTATTGATGTCATCTATTTCAACTTTAATAACAGAGAATACTCCATAATAGTTAAGAGTTTTAAGTTTAAGATCGTAAACTTGTTCGTCGTAAGGTGCAACTATGTCTGTAACAATACCGTCGTTGGTTGGATTATTTAACCAAGATATGAAATCAGAAATATTAATTCCTGTTTTATTTAAAAAAGTGGTCGAGAAACTATTGTAGGATCTAAGTCCTGCTTCAGTTAAACTACCATCTGTATTTTTCTCGAATTTAACAATATATCTACGTGATACAATTTTATTAGTTGTTTGCTCTACTTTATCAGTCAAATCTATTGTGACTGCCAACATAGGATTCATAAGAGATTCGAAGAACCAGTTATCAATTGGAGAGAATGTAGATACTTGATTGATATCACCGATAGGAGCGGGTTCGCGATTCAAATCAGAAGTCATCACTCTTTTAAAAGATTGCCCGTCTCTAATAAATGTGTATCCATCTATAGATGCCATTCTTTTCATGTTTTGATTAAGAACGTCTATTTGATTCTTGAGATAGCCAACCGTTGGTTGTGAATAAGAACTCACCACACCATTATTATCATACACTATATTAACAGCGTCACTTTGACTTGATACTAGATCATTTACTTTTGTTAATATTTCTACGCAATTTTTATTTAATGTTGTTATTTGTTGTGCTAATGTGACAAATGAATTTACTGCTTCCATCGTATTTACTTTCTTTTTATTTATATATATAAAAAATAGAGACTTCTTTTCAAGAAAAAAATTGAATAAAATTTATTAATATATAGTTTTATGATAACAAAATACAAAATATTTGAGATCAAATGGTATAACAAAGGTAGTTTTGTAGAGGAAGAAGAAGATGATGAAGTAGAAGTTATAGAAGACCAATTCAAAAGAGGAGATCTTGTTATAAGACCAAATCGACCCCCACAACACGACAATTTAATGATTATAACAAAAGATGTTGGACCAGATGACTCACAAGTTCAAATGTTTTTTTGTGGGGGAATAGACTGGAATTATGATCGAACAATAAAATACGCCAGTTTTATTTTTAATACTGATAAGGCAAGAATTGTAAAAATTTTCAATAACGGCCGTCCTTTCAGAGATGATTTTGTTTCTTTTAGAAGATTAAATGAAGAAGAAAGAGAATTAGTAAGACAAAGATTAATGAGTAGTAAAGATGAACGTTATTTAAATGTGGTTTACGAAAAAACTGGATTAAGAATTAATATATAGTTTCAAGAGAAAAAATATAAAAATATGGAAGAATTAAAAAATTTAAGAAATTATCAAGAGTTTAAAGATGCTGTAAATGAAGAATTATTATTTGACGCAATAAAAGCTCTTTTCAGTAAAGTGTTTTCTAAAATATCAAAACCTTTAACTGACGCTATTGCTAATTTCACTAAATATTTAGATAAATCTAAAACTTGGGAAGAATCTGTTAAATTTTACGACGAAGCAGTTAGAGTTGAACAACAAGCTATGGCTGAATCTTTAAAAACAGCTACAGGACCTCTTGGATTAAGAAAAATATTAGCAGACAACACTAGTATAACTTTTGTTCAATTACAAGAATTATCTAATAAATATGGTTCGGCTGATTTAGCTGCGAAAAAAATATTTGCTGGGCAACCAGAGGCAGCCATGTTTAATTTTGATAAATCTGATCAATTTAATAATAATCTTATGGCTTCCACAAATGCTAAAATGATGGAATTAAATAAAGCTGATGAACCAGCCTACGATGAAACAGCTCTTAAAACATATTTAGATAAAAATAATCAAGATATAAATAAAGTAGAAGAAGCACCAAAACAAGGAACAACTCCACAGGCAAATCCGCCGGCAAATCCGCCGGCAAAACCACCAACCAATCCACCAGCAGAAACTCCAAAACAAGGAACTACTCCACAGGCAAATCCACCAACACAAACTTCTGTAAAATCAAGTTACACTTCAATTTTTACAGACAAACTAAATGAAGCTGGTACAACAACTGGAACTACAGATCTAAACGCTCCTCCAAATGGCAATATTGAATCAATGAAAGTAACGGCATCAAAATGGATGGCCGATCAGCTTTATGGATTTACATCTAAGAAAATAAAAGAAATGAAAGCCCCTGCTAAAGTTGGACAAGAAGACGCATTTGATACAGTGGCCAAAGGTTCTAAAGCCACTACACTAACAAACAACTTAGCTAAACTTTTAAGAAATATAGTAAATATTCCAGCAGATAAGAAAGATCAATTAATTAAAGTAAGAGATGTAGTAGCCACAGCAGTTGGTAAAACACCAGAAGATTTCAGAAAAGAAATGCCATTGTAAAAAAAATAAAAAATATGAAAAATTTGAGAACATACGAAGAATTTAATTGGAGAAAAGGAGCAGCTGGTGTTGCCTTAGGGGCAGCTTTATTAGGTGGAGGAGGAGCTACTTTGCCAAGTTGTAACAGGCCACTATATAATAATCCGGTTGGAAACTCAATAACTTGGATAAATAATATAACAGATAGAAATATAGAAATTAGAATTGAAGGTGCTGACGTTATATACTTGAAAAGACACGACAAACCACATACAATAAAAACTAAAGGTAATACTGTTGGGAAATCTTATGAAATTTATTCAGAACGTGGTGAACTATTACAAACAGGTATAGTTGAAAATACTAATGTAATAGAAGTTCATTGGTAATAAAAAAGGGACTTAAGTCCCTTTTTTTGTTATTTCCTAAATCCAATTGAATTTCTCTCCCCTGCAGCTTTTGTTTTATCTACTCCGTGTAAAAGAACTTCATTATCATTTTTCACAGAATATATTTCAGCTAATGACATTTCCTTTGTTACTGTTGTTGGGTCTATGCCTAATTGTTCGGATAATTTCTTGGATCTTTCAATTGAAAGTTTCTTGAATTCTTTTCTAGCTATTAATCTCTCAGGTCTTAAAAGAGCCTTATCTAACTCACTTAGACTTGTATTGAATGTGGCTATAATTTGAATAGAAAGAATATCATTTAATATACCATCTGTTAAATTAAGAAGATTTGTAATGCCCATATTTCTACCCGACTCTCTTGATAAGAGAAGCGGTTCGGCGTCTTCAATTAAAAGAACAGAATTTTTACCATTATCCATAGTCCAATTTGTAATAAAATTAAAGAAAGTTGGATCTGTTACCGATTCTACCATAGAAGGAGGGAAATATAAAACTTTCTTTTTTGTATTAGATAGTCTTTGTAAAAGATAACGAATATAATATGTATTATGACTTAATATATCATTTGTGTAATATCTATGATTTGATTTTTCATCTAATTCGAAATCATACATATTAGATTTCTTGTCTGTTTTTTCAATTGACCATACTTGATCCAAACCTTTTTTAGTTTTTATCGTGTCTCCTTTTTCTAGATCTTTAATATATATTTCGTCACCACTTTCATCAAAAACTATATGAGTATCAGCACAAATTAGTTCTAATCCCATTTCAGTTTTTAATATCCATTCGTCGTATTCTATTGTCTTATGCAAGGCTTTAACATCAATCCAACCCTCATCAGTTAGAACTTCATAGTCATTTAATATAGTTGTTTTTATGAATTTTTTATCCATCATATTTATTTATTTTTTTAAAAATTTTAAGCATTTTTCTAATTCTCCATTTAAATTATATCTTACATCATTTTCCCACACAACACAAACATCATAATTCAATTCTTTTAATTTTTTAATTCTTTCTTCGTCTTTATTCCACAATTCATATGCCTTATATTGTTCTTTTTCAGCAATTTTGATGATGTCATCTTTCTTATATCTTATCGGATTGGCGTGGAAAAAATCACCATTAAATTCTATTATCTTATTTTCATTTTCTACCACTAAATCCACAAAAAATCCAATATTATCTTTAAATCTAATCCATTTTTCATCATAACCATAAATCAATTTTTTATCTTTTGCATATTCTTGTAATTTATCAAAAAATGATTCAGATATTTTAGAATATCTTCTGAAAAATTTCTTATTACTTCCCCTAGTTTTGACCATATTATGAGCAATATCATATCCATGTTTTTCTATCAATTGTTCTTTTGTTTTTCCTCTTCTTTTATTTATTTCTTTTCTTTCATCTTCACTTTTAGAATAATAAGTTTTCTTTCTATTTTCTATCATAGTTTCATATTTTTCTTTATCCAAAAGAGAATATGGATTTGATTTAATCTTAGATTCTTCAATTCTCTTATTTATTTCATCTTCTTGTGTTATACCCTTTTTTATCCAATATTCTTTACTATACTGTGATAATTTTTTGTTTGGATAGTTGTTCTGTTTTAAAGCTTCTATTTTTTGTCTTTCACTAATTATTTTAATGGATTCATCCTCACTATAACCCCTTTTCATCCAGAACTCTTTACATCTACACGACGTTTCTTTTTTCCATTTATTAACTAGATTTATGGACTCAGTTTCATCATAACCTTTTTTAATCCAATATTCGACTTCATAAATATTTAATCGTTTCATAATATTCTTTTTATCTTATATATTAAAATAAAAAGGCAGGAACCGATAAAACTACTCCAAATCTTCAATATTAATAATTTTAATTTCTCCGGTTTTTTTATCTCTGACTGTTACTTTTGTTTTTCCGTGAACACATTTTCCAACACCTGGATCCCCGTGTAAAAGAACTAATCCTTTTTTATCTGTTTTTAATTTCTTGAACAAAGCTTCGTCAAATTCTTTAAATCCTTCACCGTAATGAAGATCTATATCATTTATTTTAAATTTCTTCTCTAAAGTAAATTCTTTAACATAAAGATCTCCACTACCGTCAACACTCATCATACCAATAGAATTTCTATCGTATTCTTTTATAGTGGTCGTTTTGAAAGTCCTTATAACTCTTTCTTCTATTTCTTTGTTTACTTTAGTTGAATGAGTTGGTGGAACAAGAAGTGTATTGCCCTCAATTAGTTGATCGTGTTTATTTAGTTTAACATCAAGTTCTGGGTTAGCGTATAGATTTTTTGATTCACTTGTCCAAAGGTTAAGAAGATAACCTTCTTCCAAGTACCACACTTCGCGGTTTGAAATATATTTATCTCTTTTTAAATTATATTCTGTATCGTTGAAAAGAATTTTTGCGTTTTTGAATTCTTCGTGTAAAAGTTTTTTAAGTTTTTCGTATAAAAAAAGATCACAATCGTCGTGAGTGATCTTCAATAGGCTTGGTGTTTCTTTAAATCTGGATTGATATTCGTCAAGAATATTAAAATCTTCAACAGATTTGCTTTTGCCGTTTGATCTTAAGGCAGATGTAATATCCTTAAAGTAACTATTATCAACCATACTTTTTAGTGTAGAAATAATATCTTCGTCTTTCCTCATAGTGTAGATTTAGTTTTATCTTATATATAAAACAAAAGAGACTTGGTTTTTTATTTTTTTAAAAACTCTTTTTAATATATAGCGATATGGGATCAAAATTCAAAGAAGGTGATATAGTTTATTGTGTTTGTGACATCAATAGTAGTGGTGGTAAAATGTATTTAACCGTTGGCAATAGATATAAGATCATTAAAACAATTTCTGATAATAGTGTTAGTCTAATTAATGACAAGGGAACCGGTAATATTTATTCTGATTGTTGGTTTACGCTTGACGATAAATTAGCAAAAGAAATAGAAAAAAGAAAAGAAGAATTAAAATTAAAAAACATGAGCATGGATCCTTATGGTGAAGAAGATTGGTTAGGAGAATCTTTTAGTGACATGTATAGAAAGAATGAACCAGACTATGATGTTAAAGAACTAAAAAGAGATTTAAAAAAATATGGAATAGATATTTTAAAAAGGACATTTTTTGCAGCTGACGATAAAGAATTAATAATTCCTGTGAAAAAATTCTTGCACGATAAAGGGTTCGATATTGATCCTCATAATATGGTTAAAAGGGTTTTTAACTATCAAAATGATATAGATGTTTTTGGATATGATAAAGGACAAGAACTTTTCACTAGATGGTGTGGATTACAAACGTCACTTTATAGAGGAAGATATTACGATTATCTAATAACTCTAACAGATTTTGTTGATATTATAACTGATTTATATGGATTTAATTTAGAAGAGTATAATAAAGAAAAAGAGAGATCTCCAATTCATAAGGATGTTGATCCTTACGATGAAGAAGAATGGGACGATGATTATCCAACAAATGTAAGAGAATCTAAGTTATATGAAGAGATTAAGTTTAAAGAATCAAAAGTATCTTTTGTAGTGAAAAGAATAGAAGATACTTACGGTGGATATACTATTGATCCTAAAGATATTGTTACTTTAAATAAATATTACACAGGGTGGGTTAAAATAACACCTGATCTGGAAACATATATTATGTATGCAAATAGATGGAAAGAAAGTCATAGTATGTTACTTTTATCTTATGATAGATATGTTTTTAATGGACAAATAAGTCCAGTGAGCCATGGGGAGAGAGGGGATTATTCTATGAGTTCAAATAAAATTAAAATAATAAAATACGAAGAATTAGAACCAGTGAGAAAATTTACAGAAGACGATCCATATGGCGAAGAGGATTGGGAAATGAACGAATCAGAAAAATCGAAAGATTTTAAAGTATCTAGTAAAATAATATGTAAAAAAACTCTAAAAGCTAATTTTGGAAATTGTTTCACAAGAGGTAAAGAATATGTTATAACTGGTTATAGTATAAAAGATAAAAAATTCTTTGTTGATGGTAATAACGAAGTGTCCTTTCAATTTAATTTAGATGAAATGAGAGAATATTTCACTAACAATCCATTACCAAGAGTATTTAATCCAAATGATCCTTATGGCGAAGAAGATTGGGATATGAATGAATCAATGTATGATGATTATCAAGTTGGCAAAGAATATATTTATGTTGGTATATTGGATGATAGAGTTGGACAAAAAGTTAAACTTCTTAGAATAATAGATGATAGATCACCTTCCGATAATGCTGGACATCCGTTTTACGTAGAGTTTGAGGATAAAGATAGGATGTATGTCGCAAAAACTAGCATACAAAAAGGCCAAAAAATAGAAAGGCCCGAAATAGATCCTTACGGAGAAGAAAACTGGGGATATACAAACGAAAGAAAAATACCATACAAGAAAATTTTATGTCCAGATCTTTGGGAAGAAGAAACTATAAATGAAAGAATAAAAAATAAACTAGTTAAAATTGCTAAAGATTTCTTTAATGATGTCGAACTCGAAACAGATATAAAAGATATTCATTTAACTGGATCAATGGCTAATTATAATTATACAGATGAATCCGATATCGATGTTCATATAGTTATTGATTTTAAAGATGTTAACGAAGATATAGATCTTGTTAAGAAAGCTGTTGATGGTCAAAGATTTATATGGAATTTAAGACATAATATAGTTATTAAAGGACATGATGTGGAAATTTATATACAGGATGAAACTGAAGAACATACATCAGCTGGTTTATATTCATTGTTAAATGACAAGTGGATAAAGAAGCCTGTTTATGATCCTCCTGACGTAGATACAAAAGATATTAATCCAAAATATGATGCCAGGGTTTATGATATTTTAAAATATGATAAATTATCTAAACAAAATTTAACACCAGAAGAAGCTGAAGAATATTATGAAGCATCAAGTGATCTGAAATCAAAGATAATGAAATCTAGAAAAGAAGGATTGATAGAAGAAGGTGAATTTTCTATTGAAAATCTAGTTTTTAAGAAACTGAGAAAAGAAGGTAAAATCAAAAAATTGATTGATACAATAACCGCTTTTTATGATAAAATATATAGTCAAGAATGATAAAGAGATATTTAACATATATAAATGAGTCTAGCGAAAGTCATACTAAAATTGATCCAAAGGGATTATTTGAGATTGGCGATAGAGTCATTTGTCACGGTAGAAGCCAAGGCAGTGTTGATATAGAAAATAGAGAAGGAATTATTATAGATTTTTATCAAAGTAGTGGGCAAAATGAAATATTAGTAAAATTTGATACTAGATTTTCCAGAGATCTAATAGATGGAGATGATCATCAAGATCCAGAAAAAAAATCAACTTACGTGACATACGATAAAGTTGAACAACTATCAAAAGTTAAACCAAGAATTAGATGGTATAAAAAAGGAAGTTGGGAAGAAGAAGATTAATTTTTAGGAGCAGCCACTTGATTATCATTTGTTTTAGCGCTATAAATATAATCGTGATTATAAACAGGATTTACACCAAAAGATTTCATTGACACTTCTATGTCTTCAAGACATTCATCATCTGCTCCGCCAACAAGCACAACACTTTTACCTTTTAATTTTAGATATAAATTATAGAGTTCTTCATTTACATAAAACCATTTATGATTATTATTCACTTTAACCAAAAAGGCATTCTTACCATTTAATTTAAATTGGTGCCCTTGTTTAGCTTGTGGATATTTTTGCGACAAATCGTCTGCTATTTTTTTAATACTGTTATCAAATTTTGTTCCATAATTTTTCTTTATAGTTTGAAGTGTATTGGGGAAATTAAAAGAGAAATTTTGGGCCTTGTTCGCGTCCCATATTTGATATACTCCTTTGCCCGCGTTATCGTCTTTAGGAAACTCTTCGCAATATTTGGTTATATTTTGCTCGTAGTTCTGTGGAGTATATTTATCGAATTGTTTTTGTACATCAACAATTACAAGTATTCCGTCGTTACTGCTAATATTGGCAGCTTCTTTTAAGTAGTCTGTGAAATTTATAACCTTCATCTAGCGGAGTTTTTTATTTTATATATTAAAAAAATGTTCTCAATTTTTAATATATAGTCATATACATTTAGAAAAATTAAAAACCAATATGAAAAAATATTATAGTTACATCAAAGAGGAATACTCAGAGGAAGATCCACACAACGATCCAGTAATTCAACAAATTAAAGATTATCTTGTGAAAGAAAATGATAGTGGAAATTGGAAAAGATTTATAGATCATCAAAAAATGGGAGATTGTCAATGGATTGTTGCTCAGATAATTGCTAAATTTCCAGAAGCTAAAAAAGTTTTTGGTAGTGTTCATTTAGATGAGGAATATACAGATGATGAGGACGAAACATATATTGAGATATCACACCATTGGGTTACAATAGACGGTATTAATTATGATTTCTCTAAAGGAACTCTTAAATATTATATAAGTTTTCCTACATTTGATCTTTATAATCCAGAGGTTATAGAAGAGTGGAGATATCATGGAAATTTTAAAACAGATAAGATGTATCGCGAAGATTTATAAAAATAAAAATTAATATATAGATAAAAAGAAGATAATTATATGGCTTCAATTACATTAGAGCAATTAATAGATATAGTACAACAAGACCTTACTTTTTCTGGTTCACTTCCAAAAGTGTTGCCTGACCAAGAAGTCCGAAGAATTATCAAAGAAATTGCTTTGGAATGGTGGTATAAAAATTATATGTTCGCTGTTCAAAAATTTTATTATTATTTACCATATAATAAACTGGCAAGAGAAACATACGCCATGTTCCAATATTTTCAATTACCCGAGGAAGTTGAAAATATTACAAAAATAGTTAAAATGGAGGACACTTCTCTGTTTCGCCTTGGTATTCAAGCTCCTAACTTATCAATAAATCTAGGTGTTACTAACCAACCATTCTTAACATCCTTTGTTACAACAGCAGGTGACTTGGCTCTCTATAGATCGACAATTAGTTATTTTGCAGATGAAATCAATAAACTTACGAAGAACACAATTTATCATAACTATAACCATATTAATAAAAGATTGCACTTCCTTTCAGAAATTCCAGACCAATCGAGTTTAATGTTAGAATGCTGGGTTAGAATTCAAGAAGAGGAACTATTTGATTTTGAAATGTTTAAAAGATTTGTAATAGGCACTTGTAGAAGTAGGATGGGTGAGCTTATTGGTAGATTTAATTTTAATATGCCTGGTAATTTCACTTACAACGCTAGTGATATTATAGCTCAGGGTAAAGAAATGGTAGATGAAGTAAAGACATATATTAAAGAACAATCAACTACTGGTTGGTTTAAAATGACTAGATAAAAAATGAGTGACATTAAAAGTTTTCTTGAATATATTTATGAAGCAGATGTAATAGATCCTAGACCTGTTGTTCCACCACCTGCGCCATCGTGGATAGAAAGTAAGGATATTGTAAAATTTGATATGTCTTCCAAATTGATGGAACTATTAACTCCCTTAAAGAAAGATTACAAGATAGCTAATTTATTATTAAAGTTAAGAACAGGGACACCAACATCAGAATTAATTAGAGATCCAGCTAACTATTTCGATGTAGATAACGAAGGTAACATATCATTTCTAAAACCTAGATATTTCACAGAAACAAATAAATGGGCCAATACAAGAAGACAAAAAACTAAAGTTACGAAAATTTTAAAAGAAGTTTATAATGAAGCTTTTATAACATCAAATGTAAAACAAACTGATGTAGAATCTTTCGTGAATAGATGGACTATAGTATTTCAAGACGAATTTGAAATTCAAGAATTGAGAGGAACTGATTTATTAAGGGCTTATAATTATACTGAGGAGTGTATCAAAGGGTTTGGATATACTTGTGCCAATTTCCATCAAGGAAAAAATTCATTTGGTGGACACTCAGAGCCAACTCTTGCTGAATTCGATATTTATACTAAAAACCCTGATAATTGTGGGGTTGTTGTTATAATTCAAGACAAGAAAATAGTTGGAAGATTGTCTTTTCAACAGGGAACACAATTCGTAGATTATAAAAGTAGAAATCGTAAAAAAGGAGACTTTGTTACTGTTTGGGGAAATTATTATGGATTGAGTGGTAGAGGTGGCAAATTTCATATAATATTACAAGATTATTTAAAAAAGAAATATCCTGGTGCTTGCCCGTTTGGAAATACAGGTTTTTGTATTCCTTTAGAAACAAGATTTAGAAGATATTGTCCGTTCGACTCTATGTTAGTTAATTTTAAAATGAATTTATTGTCAGATACATATCAAATAGTAGGTTCACCTAGTGATTGGCACGGCACATATCACGGTAGTTGTCCAGCCGATTTAGTAGCACAAAGAATAAAAGAGGAAGAAGAAGGTAATGGTCCAATGAGCGTCCATTTTCCAGCTGGATCCGACAGACTTGTCTAAATAATTTTTTTTATTTTCTAAATTTTCCTTATATTTGTATTATGAAAACAATTTTTGTAGGTGACGTCCACGGCTTAGACACGTGGAAAAAGGCTGTCTATCGTGTCAACGAAGATAATGGTGAAATCATGTGTAATTTAGATTTCACTGTCGATAAAATCGTCTTTTTGGGCGATTATGTTGACGCTTATCGCCTTGGTAACGAACAAATCATCAACAACCTTAAAGAAATAATCCAGTTAAAAAAAGATTATCCAGATAATGTGGTTCTTCTTTGGGGAAATCACGACGTTGCATATTTAATGAAAGATGGTGCTATTAGCGGTCATCGTCCAGAAATGGCACAAGATCTTTATGATATTTTTCAGGAAAATAGGAAATTATTTCAATTGGCTTATCAAGAAGGTAATATGATCTGTACTCACGCTGGTATTCATAAGGGGTGGTGGAGATACC
>Ga0209777_10004771_pt1 | contig 15885 bp, 18 predicted proteins | sample FrelakmetHBP12HB_FD_187147 | JGI IMG/M metagenome (GOLD analysis project Ga0209777, IMG submission 187147) | Freshwater lake sediment microbial communities from the University of Notre Dame, USA, for methane emissions studies -HBP12 HB (SPAdes)... | ecosystem: Environmental > Aquatic >... | reverse complement strand
CCCAGAAGAGTGGGATGACATCGTATCGCCCGTTACAGGAATACCCGTATACCCGACACTTGAAATTAATCCGAGGAAGGGGCCAGCCACAGGGCCAGAACCAAAGGCACTATCAAGAAGTTGGTTTGCACCAACATCAGTAACAATGTTATCAATTGTATCTTCCCATTTTAAATTACCATCTTTGTCAAAACATTTTGCAAAATATTGACCTCTGGCTCCCATTTTCTCGGTCATCTCTGAACCACGAAGAACAGAAGCGTCACTTAAAGCTTTAGCGTTTGCTTTTTCCATTATTCCTCCTTCTATTATAAAATGCCTTCTATAATAGAAGGCCAAGAATTTAATTTAAAACTATTCATAAAACATACGTTTTATTTAACTTATTGCTTGCGTTATCGTTTGTAGAATATTCAAGCGTCCCGATGTCAAAACCACAACAGAACTCGCGGTTATCATTTTAATATCATAATACAAACCAGAAAGACTCGGCAACGCACTCGAAGACGTTGGTGCAAGCGTAATTGTTATGTTTCCAACAGTTTCATCGTCAACCGATAAAGCGCCATCGGTACTTTCAGGACTGGCTGTTTGATAAAGGTATAACAATCCTTCCGTTTCACTAATTTGCAAAATAGCATTCTCATCTGGCACACTCACGTTACTTTTGCAACTAAAATAGATTTCGGTGTAGCCGCTGAGCGAACCTAAGCCGGTCAAGGTTATTGAAACACTCGTGTCATTGTAAATATTTATTTCTGACCCATCTACAACACTTGCGATTTCCAATGCAGTTTGCGTGAGTGTTCTAGTCGTATTTTCCCAAATATTAATTTTGGTATCTTCTTCATAAAATCTGGTAATAATATCTGGAGTTGTTGTATCGCCACCCAAACCTGTTCCATAAACCTTTATGATATCAGTATCATCTGCCAATATATGGGAAATATTAAAAACATAACTTGTTATTCCATTAGGAACTGTTTCAGAAACAATTTTACTAGAATATGTCGAGCCTGCCCCTGCCAATTGGCGAGTTACTCTAATTTGATAAATTCCATTTCCAACAATTTGATTCAAACAAACTGATATAAATAAATTTTGTGAGGCGGTTGCTACAAAAGTTGCCAGCAACAACTCAGTAGAAATATTTTTATTAGAAAGCGTTGTTGATTGTAATTTATTCATCTACACCTCCTCTTAAATTTAATAAATCCCTCAAGAGGGATGTAATTTCAAAATGTACATAAAACGCTCAATTTATCAAGTCCCTCTCCTGATAAGTCCGCCCAATCAGGAGAAGTTGACTAATACCCCTCTAACACGCTTGACAGCAAGCAAGACTCCAAACTATTCTTTTACTGTTGCTGTAAGTTGTGCGGCTCTTTTTAAATACTCGGCCATATTCAAAAGGGTTTCTATATTATCTCCAACGCGACCCAGCGCATCATTACATTTGCTACAAATTATTCCTCGCACATTTCCAGTTTTATGATCGTGGTCTACAACTAAATATTTATATCTTGGCTCTTTTCCAAAACATATGGCACAAACACCATTCTGAGAATCAAGAATATCATCATATTCCTCAATTGTAATTCCATATCTTAGTTTATATCTACTACTTCTATATCTATCCGGGTTTTCTTTATTATATTTTTTCCCCGCCAACAATCTTTCTTCTTTGTGTTTCCAATAATATTCTTTACAATGTTTAGAATCACAAGCCTTACATTGATAACACTTTCCGTCTTTAGATATCTTGCTATTACTAAATTCATTTAACGATTTTTCTTCATGACAACAATTACATATTTTTGTTTCCATTTCATTTCTCCTCAACTCCAAGATTTTTATTTGGGGAAAATGGGAGTTCATCTTATCAAACGGCTTATAAGTTCCGTTCTATCCCCAAATTTAAAATTTTACTAAATTGGACTGTTAATTATTTCTAACAACCCTCTTTCTTTATTCCATACAAATGCTTGTGCTTTCTGAATAGAACCCAAAAATCCCATTTCACTATGCCAATCATCCGCAGCGGTAAGAGATGATAAACGTCGGATAATCAATCCCCCATTTTCAAGTACAATCTCATGATGGAGATCTCCTAAATGAAACTCCCTATACAATGTTCTTCCCCATTCTTCAGGTTTTTCTACTTGCATCAACTGAGGAATTCTTTTTGAATCTCCAGAACCATGCGAAAAACCAATTAGACATTTTCCAAATTCAACATATTTTCTTGGGGTTGGACTAATATCTACGGATACATTCTTAGAATTCTTATACCACGCCGCTAAATAATTGGTAACATAATAAGAACTCATTTGGTCGTGATTACCTGGAATCCAAAACGATTCAACTGGGGCTATTTGAGAAAGAAGATCAAACCCTTCTATCATCAAATGTGTCACATCAAAAAATAATTTTTGCCATCTACTATCATTGCTCAAAATCGTACCTTTAGTAGTAGTTCCATTGATGGTGTCGCTATTCAGGAGATCGTTTCCGATTGGAAAAATAATTTTCTCAAATTTTTGATTTTGCGTTCTACTAATAATATCATTAACGGCGAACATAAATCGTTGACGAGCAATTTTACTATCATAGTCCTCGCCAGATTCTTTTGCCCATGACATTTTACCCATATGTAAATCTGCTATGGAAACTTCTAACATATTGTTTCGAAGATTTTTATCGGTATATCTAAATTCTGGAACTTTATAATTAGATTGTAATTTTGAAAAATCCAAAACAATATTTTCTATAGACGGTACAATTCTTTTTACAAACCTAATTTCTATACTAAAAAGCGGTGCAATAAGAAGTTTTCCAGAATCATCAACAAGCCCATTTAAAACCTGCCCATCTTTAACTTCCCACTGAACTTTTCTGTCTTTCCTGTAACCTTCATGCGTTTTTACACGAAATTTCTCAATTTCCCACACGTCCATATCAATTTTAAATTGACCAATAACTTCTTCCTTGGTTAACATACGCCGAGAAGTACAAATAACGTTTATGAAACGATCATCTTCCTCATATGAAGAATGTTCATCATTACTTTCTTGTTCAGAAAAATCAGGTTCAGTTTTCCCCGTTTCTCGCCTTCGTTTTTCTCTGCGAAAGGCTGACCTAAGCATTTCCCCACTACCAAATTTAGTGTCTTCTGCTATACCGTTCCAACTTTCCCCATTTTTATTTTTATTCAAACATCTTTCATAAAGTCGTTGTTCCAAATTTTACTCCTTTTGATAGTTCTCCATTGGACGGAGGAATTTTCAACGGCCTGTCATCGTCTTTTTCGGGTATATCGTATGCGCTTGTGCCCTACGCAATATCCCAACCTTTGACCAAAGGAGGGTATCTTCCATGATGACTTGGATTTATCCAGTATAATTTCTTGTTTCCAAGAAATCGAGGGCGGTCTTTCCCTCACGGATAATCTTTCGCTCAGAGGCCGTTGGTTCCTACAGGGAATACCCCATAGTCAATATAGTATATCATTAAATCCTTATTTTGTCAAGGGTAAATCTTATCAATCTTATCCAAATGAATAAAAGTTTTATTTAGATAATGCTACGTTTGCCCCATTGGGAAACCATTGTGCCCTAAAATTGACAGTCGATGCCCACACCTCTCCAATTGCGTAAGCATAAGTGCCAAACCGTGTAGCATAAGCTTTGTTCCAAGTAGGATTATCTAAATACCAAAAATGAGTGACGCCGGACTTCGACCAATTATCTACCGATATCAAACTCGGAATATAATGCAAAACGGCTAAACTTCCACCAATGTCCCAAGTATAAAAGTTATTAGTACTATGATTACCCTTAGTGCTCCCGTCATTGTCCGATAGAGAATAGTTCTGTGTGGCTTCAGCGTATGTGCAACGAGCAAGTCCTTCATCGGTAGTCATCATAGAAGAATAACCACCCACCACTCCGCCAACACCACCAGGATCAAGAGCATAACTACTAGAAACCGTAAATCCAGTCGTACCATTAACCGTATAACTAAGCGTAATAACACCTAAGCTGGTTGTTCCACCGCCATATTGAGAGTGATAAGTATCATCTGAAAACGAAACAACTATACTAGTTCCTGAAGTATAAGTGAGGTCTGGTACAGAAGTTGGTGTTCCATCAATAGTAATTATTATAGCCGAGTGTAATTTCAGGCTACCAGTATGTCCAATCCATTCCGCCGCGTTTGTTCCGGTCGGTTGCATATTATAAGCAAATTCATCAATTGGTAAGCCAAACGTTTCGTTCCAAATATATTGTTTGTGATAAAAAATCAGATTGCTTTCAGAAAGTGCCACATTTGTTCTACCAATACACAGACTGCATAAATATAAATATGGCCCTCCGCCTCCAGTATTCTGAATACTGGTAATTGTCAGTCTTACTACATGAACACCCGGAGTCAATCCGGTTGCTAGAGAAATATAATACAAGGCGTTGTTTGCAAACAAATCCAAAACCCTGTCAGTAGGATTGAACGGGCCGCCATTGGCGACCAATCCAGCCGAACTCATCGAACCACCTGTTACCAAACTTTGTGCCGTTGGTAGAGCGTTGGCAAGCGTCCTGTCCCCGTCAATAGTAACAATAACATCGCATCCAGAAGTAATCCCCACAACTTGTGAAGAATAAATTTCTGTGACCTTATCCTCTGTGGTATATTCTACATACTCTCCAGCCGTGTTTGTATAATTCCACTGGCCTCTCTTTTGATATGTTGAATCATAATAATTATCTGTAGCTTGAACCCAATTTGATGCATTATGAAATGTTAGAGCCGGAGTAGTTAGTCCATTTCTGTTATTCCAGACTTGACACAAATCTTTTCGCCCCATTTGTGGTGCAAGACTTCCAATGGTTGCGTTTTTCACACTGGAAGAAATTTGATATGAGACACACAGATTATTATATAATATTTGGTTCAAGTAATAGGTAGTCTGGTTTTGAGACGCAGTATCATTATGACGAATGGAAACTGTACCACCGAGGCCAGTAAATTGACTCAACACCTTTATCATTGGGTCTATTTTTACGCCCCCTCCCATCGCCCCCATTCTCTGCAATCGTCTAAACATGATGCACCTCACATAAAAGAGGATATTTATTCATAGTCAATCCTCCTAATTAGAATCTAATGTAAATTCAAAATAGAACGGTAATCCAGAGGTGGGGGTACCTGTCCCTAAAGTTTCTAGTCTAAAATATAAATCCTGACTTGCATCCAAGTTCCTGACAATTAATGGTAATCCAGAAACACCATCCCCAGGCAATCCAGACGCAATACTCATATCACTACCAGTTCCTTCTGTTGCTAGCGCCGGTAATGTGCAAACACCCAATCTCACGGTTTCATTTGCCCAAAGCAAAGTAAATGCCGAATTATCAGCAGAAGAGGTTGCGGCAGAACCATAAAAATGAATTTTTAATTGATCTGTCCATGTTGCGGAATCTACTCCAACACGAATTTTAGTAATATAACCGGTTCCACTTACAACACGAAAAATGGATGGAATACGAAATAGAGGCACACAAACAGGTGAACCACCATAACCAGCACCACTTCCAACAATAGGAACTAATAATGCTTTGTCTGAATAGAGTCCAAAATGATCCGCATCTCCAACGGTGGTTTTCTTAATATAAAATGTTCCATTGGCATTTAATCCGGTTATTCCAGAAATGGTTACAACATCGGTATCAACCAGTCCGTGAGCGGTTGCCGCTACCACAATTGGCGTCGCAGTAGTTGCCCCAGAAATGGTAACGGTTCTGGCTAAACCATCCTTTGCAGTATATTGGGTCGTATCGGTGGAATGTGTGAATGTAACACCAACAACATTTGCTTTCCCAACTACGGGTTGAGGAGTCCCACCCTCATATCCCTCTATGATTAAAGAACGTCCCGCGGCTCCTTGGGCAAGAGGATTGCCGTATTGGGCGGTAGCATCATTTGATTTACCACCAACAACGGTTGCAACGGAAGGCGCGGTTGTACTTGCCAAAGAAACATCACCGCTATCAGTTGTCAACCAGGGATTTGAACTTGCAGGGCTTCCTTGATCGACTTTACCTATATCAATTGTGCTTGTTATTTCTGCTTCAAATGGCAAAGCAAAATCAACAACAGTCCCATCCCCGACCGTACAAATTTTCCATGTTTTTAAATCTGTTAAATAAATTAATTCTCCAACAACTGAAACCCCAGAAATTTTTCCACCCGTAATATCCCCAGAAACCGCTAAAAACGCAGGAGAAATTCCTGTTTTTTTCAAAAAAGGTGTCAAAGCCATATGTTTTTTATAACCTCCTTATCTATGTGAAAAGCCTTCACATAGGAAGGCTAAAGATTTAATTCTTTAATCAAGACGCTTTCAATATTATCAAAGTCCCAATAAGGAATTCTCAGTAATGAAATTTTGTTTTTCTTACAATATTCTGTCTTTATTTTGTCATACTCTTGTTGTTTAATAAACTGTTTTTCTCCCCCAAAATGTTTAACTGCTTCAAAGTGCTGTAGCCCATCTACTTCTATTATTTTGTATAAATTATTTTTTATAAAAATAGCAAAATCAAACGGAAGACGATTTTGTTTTCCTCTACAATCATCAAATTTATATTCTCGAATAAAATAAAAATTATTTTTTCTAAGAAAATCATCAATAGAATTTTCTCCCCTCGATTGAGAAGAACAATTCGTGCATCCTCTTCCCATAGACGATAATTCATTCCAAGATATGAAAAATTGTTTATTGCATTTTAAACAATGAAAGTTCAATTTTTCCAATGCCGCACTATATTTTCCATCACAAAGTTCAAATGTTTTTGGATTTAACTCTAAATATCTTTTAATATTATCAAAAGAAAAAGGATTTCCTTTATGAACAATTGCTATTCCTCTACCTTCTTCTGTAAAGTGACGAAAAGTTACATCGTATTTATAAAGATTTTTATCTTGAATTATTATATTAATTCTTTTATCTCTTCGTATTTTTAATAATTCATAACCCCTCTCGTTTACTACTTTTTCAATATATTCATTATCCATTCTTTTTGATCTTCTTAACCAGTGACAAGAAGGGCAACTATTTTCTTTTAAATTTTTTCTATGTTTTATAGAACCAAACCATTCATTTCCACAACCCGAACATATCCACCAAACCTCATCGTTTGATCCATATGAAAACATGTTCGGAGTTAAAATACCATTTCTTGTAGGATGCCAATCTTTAGCCAAATTAGGAAAACAAATAGAAAATCTATTGACATTCGTAACTGGTCTTATATCTCTTGCTCTTTCTTTTTTAATACATCCACAAGATTTAGTATTTCCGTTTTTTAAAGAGGCCGTCATAATACTTTTATATTTTCCACAATCACACAAACATAACCAATAATTTCTTATTCCTGACAAACTCTTTTCCTTATCTAATTCAATAGCAACCAATCTCCCGAATCGTTGTCCGGTTAAATTCATAAACTTCTTCTTCCACATATTCCTCCTATTTCCCTAAAAATAAGTTCCTAGAAAATATGCAATAAGAGACGTGGTGCTAGGGACACCTTCGGGGATCAGCCTAGTCTCTTATTGTAAATCAATTTCCCCACAATACCGATAGAATAACCATTTTATTAGTTAATTTGCTACTTTTGTAAGATACTGTCCAAAAACCCATTTGCTCAGCCCAATATTTAAATATCCGTTTGTTGAAGTTGGATTAGTAACTATTACCTTTGTATTTAATGCAAGAGTTCCAACAAGTGAATATGTAGTCGCTGGCCCACTTCGAACATTTACAAGTCCAACATTAACAAAATATTCGTTTGTTGGTATGGGAACAGGTACAGGAACAGGTATTGGGGTTGGCACCGCTCCCCCTCTCAGAACATCAATAAACGCTTTTGAAAACACGGACACGTCCAGAGTCATTTGCTGATTGTATTGGTCGTATGAACCAGGTAATTTAATCCTGTCTCCGGTAAATTGTAATCCTGCCACCAAAGATGGGAGTTGTCCTGCCGCTAAATTAATATCAAAATTTGGCAGCCAGTTTGCCTTCAACTGTTCCCATGTCATGGCTGTTACCATGCTTGGTTCATGAACATATTCCGCGATCCAGGAACGATACTTTGGTAGCCACGTATTCATGGAAGATGCCCAAGATGCTACAAAACCATTATTGGTATATACTCCAAATTGAGGAAATCGAGCAGATAATATTTGAGCATATGTTTGCATGTGCAAACTAATATTTGTTGGAGAGACTTTTGGCACAAGACTCATGGGATAAAAACCTCTTCGAGCCAAATTGTAAAGAGTCCAATTATTCCACCACTGTTCGTCGTCAGCCCAAATCCATTTTATCGGCAATCCTTCAGAAACGAGACAATCTGCTACTAAATTTGCCTGGGTAACAGGATCAAGAATAATGTCATCCCAATAATATGCCTGTAATACCATGGAAGAATGAGTAGCAACTTCTGTGCATTGATTACGACAAACAGGCATGAGAACTTTTTTCCCATTGACAGTTTGGAAGTATAATCCGACTATAACAGATTCACAACCTCCATCCTCAAACTCTTTCGAATTAATGTGGTCAACCCAAAGACTTACATCGGGAACAAGAACAGGATCAATAATTTTCATTATTCCATTGCCCTTACTGTCCAAAAATCTGAACTTAAATTAGAATCAGAAATATATTTATAAGGTAAAGTTCCATATCCGCCCAATCCCCAGCCGCTCCCCCAAGAATTCCTAAAGCCAATTAATTTCTTAGTGTCATCATATGACACCAGTAAAATTGCGTGTCCACCTTCATCCGAACTCCAAGGTTTGGGCATCGGAACCTTTCCCGTAGTTGTGTCCATGGGAAAATTCGAATATACTTGTATGCCCGCGGTACAAGGCCAGCCACTCGCAATACACGCTTTGATTTCATCAAGTGTATTTAATCTCAAATATGACATAATTAAATGTTTGGATGCGTCTGCAACGGCATCTTGAGAGGGAGCATTTGCAAATTTTGTAATATCATAGGGCCAAAGAAGTTCGGATGTTACACCCAGATTAGCCGTAACTTTCATGCAATCCCTTATTTCTGCCCCATTATCTTCCGAAGGGTCGCCTTCCAAAACCCGTGCATTAAAATAAATCATCAATCTGGAAGGAATCCAAGACGATTGCCAATCCGTCAACCCCTGTTTGATAAATTCAAAATGAATAGCACCGGCAGTGGAATTTCCTGTACAACTGCCCAATTGACCCTGATCATAGACAGGAGGACATTGCGCTAAAACACTAGCCTTTTTAGGTATTGATATTTTTTCTGGAATTTTATATAAAAAGTCGCGTTTATCTTCGCGGTCACGTTTCCAACCACCATAGAAGTTCTCTAATGTCATGAAACCTCCTCTTGTTTTTTAGAATTTTTCATTAATTTCTTGAGTCCATTAGATAAATGGAAAAAGACCTTTTCTGCTTCAGGGTATTCTCTATCTGCCCCATCCAGAAAATTAGGATTACCTTTGACGCGACGAGCCTTAACCTTTGTGAAACCAAGTGTGCCCAGATTCAAAATCGTAAACGGCTCTCTGTCCTGAACGCAGGTGTTAATTACCTCAACCAGCGCACTCAAAATCATTCGCGCATCCGTGATAGTTATCCCCGCTTTCTTCGCTAGTAATCTGATAAATTCCTTTTCGGTCATATTATCCTTTCGTGTGTTATTCTATCCGTTAAAAGAGGTGTGCAAAACTTCATATTTCACATAAGACCATGGTGCTTTATTATATATATGAGATATACAATAAACTTGTCTATAAGATAAAAAATATCAATTTTCTAAAATCTAACATTTTATTTTCTTTTTTCTTTCATGTATCCCTTTTGAAGTTCGTTTTTTCTTTCAGCCCAACAAATTCTGCAATAACTGTGCCTGTTTGATTTCTTTATAAATAATTTTCCACAATTCGAGCAGGCTGCTATTTTTTGTCCACAATATCTAGCCCAGTAAAGAGTTATATCGTCAAAATCTTCAACAATAATTTCTGGATCACTATTTTCGTTTACATATTTTATCAAAAGAGAATCATGAAATGTATAATCAAACATTCCTTTTTCGTATAACTTATGAAAAAAAGCATCCCTCTCCTTTTTTCTCATCGAAACTTTGGCTATTTTGACAATATTAGTCATTGTTTCTTTCACATAAAATTTGCCAATAGCATAGGTCTTCTGGGTTGGCGTAATTTTAGTGTTTGAGTATTTTAGAAATTTTGCATAAACTAAGAGTACAAAAAGTATGCGCTGATAATCGTAACTATCAAACTGTTTTATTGTTTCAACTTCTTTTTTGGTTATGGTTACAGGAAAAGAAGTTTTAATCCTGTAGCGTTTAAGAGTATTTAAAGATTTCTCAATTTCCCATCCTAATAAAACTTTATTCCAATATTTATCCGTCTTTAAACAATATTCCTCCAGTTTTAATCGTATCTCATGGGTTTCTAATCCTTCGTGTTTCCAATATTTTCCCAATAATATAATGTCTTCAAGAAGCGGATAAGAGTTAGAAGAGCCTTTACTTAGTAACGATTCGGCGTAAACTACCTCGTCTAATATTAACTTCCGCATTCTATATTTCCAAATTATAAAATGAATAGTTTTTATTCAAATATTTAAATTCTCCATCTTGATCTTCAATCGGTAAAGAAATTGTTCTGATGATATTACCCCGGTTTAAGTTGGCAATGACTCCATGGGGTAAGAGTTTCCATAAGAAATTTTTGCTTCGCTTGGGAAAAGATTTATAACACAAAACAACGGCCATGTTGGTAAGTTCAGCAAGATTGCTGGTAATTTCATAAAGTTTTTTCCTAAATATAAAAATACTTTCATCTTTTTGCTCTTTGTTGTAACCACCCTTGTCATCAGAAAATTCTTTATAGATTACTCTCATTTTTGAAAGTTTATTCTGATCAATTTCAATAGAATCATCCAAATAAATATGCCAATCAAAATCAGGATTTTTTCTAGTTTTTCTTATTTCTGCAACCTCCTGTTCCATAAAATGGCATAAGCGATTCATAGTTGAAAAAGAATCTAATAATGGGGAATATTTTTCGAAGTTATCGATTAATTCTTGTTCCTTTTCGGTTTTATCATTTTTCAATCGTAATTCTTTAAATGACATCCCCATTCTTACTTGACTGATATTTTCATAAGTTTCTAAATATTTCTTGTATTCCTTAGCGTATTTATTATATAGATATCGAAAAAAATACGGACGTTTTGTTATTCGAATCTTTTCATATAGTTCTTTTTCTTCTTCAGATAAATTATAGATATCCTCTTCCTTCCCCTTATCGCTCCACCAGGTTGGAAAAGGCATGATGACTATTCCTTTTTGGCTATCAATAATTTGGTTTTGCAGTGCCGTTGCTATCTTTAACCTATTTATAAGAATTTCCAATTCTTGGTCATTTTCCTCAAATAACGGAAGCATTGAAAAAATACTTGTGCTTAGATTTGTAAGCAATCCAACCGGACTTTTGAATCCTCTAACATCGCCCTTCCATAACCCATCTTCAACAATAACCTCTTTTTCTGCTATCTTCCTGTCATAAAATGGTATCAATCCACCATAGACATATTTATTTAGAAGAGGGGTTGTTAAAAGCAAGTCCCCATCCTCATCGCAACCCGATAATCTTTGAGCATCGTCCCCATATAAGTTTATAACTATGTTGGTGGTTTGATATTGAAACCAGAAATCCAAATCGTAATTCTTTTTCAGGTGTAGAGGGGTTGGTTCGGAGCGTCCGGTGGTTGGCGATCTAAAAGCGGTAACTTCATCAATTTCCTTTTTGTTCCAATATTGGGAATAAGATTCTCTGTCTTTCAATAAACCTGTGACTGACAATCCCAATACGTGTTGCGCCAAACCATACGGATCACAAACAACGAACTGATAATTGGCACTTACTCGGAGTGAACCAATAAAAGTTTCTTTTTCTATTTTTCTTATTAATCTTCCAATATAAGACCGAATATAATCATCATTCGCAACAGATGATTCTAGCAATAATGCTTTTATAATAGGATCAGATAACTTTTCAAACCAAGAACTTTCAAGTTTGGTTTTAGTAAGACCGCTCAATAAAAATAACAACATCCATTTTTGGTCAAAAGAAACACTTTTTAACCAATCAATAGAACCAGCGCAGATATTTTCAATGTCCTCATCAGTTTTTATGTCCAAACATTGCAAATATTGGTAACAGAGATTGGCGGTGTCTTTGTCAAATTCTGGAGAAACTCTGGAGACACCAAATGAAAAATTTCTCTTCTTGATTTCTTCTCGATATTGTTCTATGTTATCGTAAGCCCCTATCAGTTTAAATTGGGATTCTGTCAAGCAAACATCTATATCATCTACAAAATGCTCTGTACCATAAATATCTTTGATTATTTTTACATTATTTTGTCTCGCCAATTCCTTGAAATCAAAAATTGTAAGAAGCCCCTTGCCGAACCCCATCCTGTAGATAAACGAGGCTGGTAGATAATTTAATTCCAAATCATCAAATGCCCATTGTCTAGCAAAATCTGGTGAAATAAGACCCATTCCATCGAATGCTACCTTGTTTTGAGTTGTTTCTATTTCTTGTACAACAGCGTCTTTTCCTTTCGGACTTTCCGTTATTTTATCTACCACCATTTTCTGTTCAATAGTCATATCTGGAATAATTACAAAAATCGGTGTAGAGACAGGATGGCTCCCAGAGTTTGCTAACGCGTAGTAGGAATTGAATTTGTTCTTATTGATCTTATAATCGAGATTTCTCCCGCAATTAAGAAACCAGCGAAGTTCATCTATAATTTCGTCGTTGGCAAAAAATACCGTATTTTGTCGAACATTTCCGCTACTACAAAGCAGCCGAACATATCTTTTTCCGTTTAATAATATCCCGCCCTTTTTAATTATATTAGCATAATGTCGATTGTCAGAAAATTTAACGGAAATAATATCTGATATGAATAATAAGTTATCTATCTTTTCTTCTATCGCTATCAATGTTTGTCGATATTCTTTTTTGTCTTTCTTGGAAAGAATATTTTTCTTTTCATCTAAAAGTTGAGAAAGATATTCTGGTGAATATTCACTTTTTTTAATTCTACGAATACAACGAAGTAATTCTGAATCTCCGAGTCTTACGCATTGCCCGTTAAGACGAGCCTGATTTAACGATAAATTCTTTACATTATAATTGCTATTTTTTAAGAAGGAACTTTCCATTTTAATTACAAAGAAGCTCTGAAGTTTGCGAATATTGCCTCCTTATATATTAAACTAACGGGTATTATCCCGCTTCTTTTATCTTACCACACAACTCAATTTTTGTCAAGGGTCAACTATTTATAAAATGCATGTTTTATAAACCAAGTCTTGCTATTACCGCGGCGCGACAGATAGACAGGCATAAGTCGTCACTCTGGTCATGCCCAGTTTTATTGTCGTTTTTATTGTCGTCATCATCTCCATCCTCGATATAGACATCATATCGTTTCCCAAATCGCGCTATTTCATAATAAATAAATTTCTCAGCTACCTCAAGAGCTAAAGACCTATCGGTGGAATAATCACGAAACCATATTTGCCCTGGGCTATCGTGCATTATATCCAAAGCCACTAATTTATTTAACTCATCCCCCGCTTTCATCATTAAAATATCGTCTATAGTATACATAAAATATGTCTTTTATTCATCCACTCCAATACTTTTTATTTTTTTCATAACCCAATTATAATCTTTAATGGGAAGAGTAACGGCAGGACTTATAAACCCAAGAAATTTATTGGGGCCATTTTTATGACCACAGGTGGGGCATTCCCAATAATACTCTATATTTGTTGTTTGACATAGGGTGGAACATGTCCCCAAAGTATCTCCTGTTTTGATAGAAAATGAAAACAAAGTACCACACGCATCGCATTTTGTATGAGGGCCAAGTAATATATCCATTTTATTCCTTTTATTCATCCATCATTTTCTTATAATCATTCAACCATTGATCGGCTGCCACATAACCTTGTTCCCACATCAGGTCATCAATTACCTTAACGGCTCTTTTCAACATTTCTTTTAGCTTTTCATTTTCATCCAAAGTTGCCTTTATCTGGCTCTCACCGATTGCCTTTACAAATTGAGTTGAATTATTCATAAGTTTTCTTTGCATTTCTTCAAAATTAGTTACCATTGGCATATCAACCTTCTTTTTTTATCCTCAAAATACTCAAAATTGAACCGATTAGAAAGCAAACGCTCCCAGCAATATAAAATAGAAAGGGAAGAATTTTATCCATCGAACCCTCCAACCACCAATAGCGGATTCTCCGCCACAATGCCCTGAATGGTTCCTGCCAAGTCATGTGCCAAGGGCCGTAGCCCATCACTTTTTTATCCATTTGTTTCCAAGTATTAAATATTGCATCCATCTCCAAAACCAATTGGGAACATGGCCTTTCTGAGGACGTAAAATAAAATCTCGCCCAGTACCAAATAATTCGCATTCCCATTCTGAAACAGTTGATTCGTTCATATTTATTTTCTCCTTACTCATAAAATGGCGCGTTCATGCATACTTAAATTCAAAAATCGTGTGATCATTAGAGGACAAAGCATGTAATTTCCATCCGCCTCTCATTCCCTGCCCAACATGAAAAAGATAATTTTCATATGCTTTTTTTATGCTCCAAAATTTGAATGTTTCTATTCTAGGTATAGAAATTGCCGTATTCCAAATACTGACCGTTACTTTTCTTTTTTCCCAAGCAATTAACATTATAGCCCCAGACGAGCAATGAAATAAAGCAGTTTCAACAACATATTTGCTATTCATAAAACGATAATTTTATACATCTTAATTTACTCTTGAATTTGATATATCGTCTTTTAAATGATTATGATATAAGATACAATCTTCTCTTTCCTGACAGTCCTTGCAGGATTCCCAACTGTCATCTTTAAAATCTTCCTCATCATGCTCGCACTCAAGTTCATCATAATCACTTTCTCCCATGGCGGTAGCAAATTCCATCGATAATTGATTTAATGCAACGACAACATCCCCAATTTTGACACCTAAAGGAATAGCATTAAGTAGTATTCGATATATTCGTTCCACTTCTTCTTTTCGTTCCTTTTTTTCATCTTCTTTGTTCATCTATTTTCTCCTCTTTTCAAAATAAGTTACTATCTTATATAGAATAAATAATATAAAGGCCGGTATTCCAAGACGAAATAAAAGGAACAGAAGTACTATCATTATATCTTTCATTTTTTCATCTCACTCAATCCAACCGATATTCGAATTTGATTTAATAATTTCAAGTTATTCTCTGAAGCAGAAATCCATTTTGGTTGGACGCCATTTTCTAATAATATTTGCAATCCTTTTACAAACTGTGCTTGATTCTTTTCCAGATTATCAATATATTCTTTTTTGACACAATAATTGTCTGTAGTACCACCATCGTAAAGGGGATGAAACATAACCTTACAACCAGGTAAAAAAGTTTTGGATGGCATTTATTTGTCTTCTTCTACAATATCGTCAGTATCTCCGTAGTCCAATATATTCTCTGTACAGCGATAATCTACAATGTTCCATGGGGCGGTATTTGCCAGTTCATCATCATCTTCAAATTCAACCCCGTCGTTTTCAACCTCATTGAAATCCATCAGTTTACAATCAAGAGGACTAATATCATGAGTTTCACAAAATCGTAAGCGAGGACAACTCACACATGGATCAGGCATTATTCTTCCACCTCTTTCTGTTTTAAATTTATTT
>Ga0209777_10004770_pt1 | contig 15886 bp, 12 predicted proteins | sample FrelakmetHBP12HB_FD_187147 | JGI IMG/M metagenome (GOLD analysis project Ga0209777, IMG submission 187147) | Freshwater lake sediment microbial communities from the University of Notre Dame, USA, for methane emissions studies -HBP12 HB (SPAdes)... | ecosystem: Environmental > Aquatic >... | reverse complement strand
CGTACGCTTCCTGCCGTCGGGGTCGGTCGCAGGAATCGAGTCACTTGAGTACCAGGTGTCGCGGGCCGGGTCGTAGCGATAGAACTCACAGGTGCTGTTGCCCTTGAGCACGTACAGATTGCCCGTCCCCTGGTCGTCAGCCGCGATGCAGCCGCCGGCCTTCATGGTCTTGTGCTTTGGTCCCAGGGGAATCGGCGGCTCGGGCGTGAAACTCGTCTCCGGGGCAGCCGTTCCGATGCGGTATATCGGGTAGACTTCGAGGTTTCCGGCGAACGGCGTGCCCAGACCCTGATTGTTGGTGGTTCCGGCGTCGGATTCCAGCGGCTGGAGCACAATGAAGTTCTCGCCGAGAATCAACGAGTCGCTGCCCCAGTTGAACAACCAGGTCAGCGAGTCGGTCCCGGCCCCGGAGAGAATCCCGACCTTGTTCCAGGCCTGCTGCGCCGTGTTCAGCCGGTTGCCGACCGCCAGCATCCTGGACCGGCCCGGTGCAGAGCGATTGACGCCTTTGCCGGACAGGGTCGGGCGGGCTCGACTGGTCGTGTCCCCGGGTAACTGGTTCATCACGGCTCGGACTCTCGTGTCGTTGACCGGCGCGTCCGAGATTACGGTCACGTTGTTGTCGATGACGTAGGTCTTGTTCGTCACCGGGTTCACCGCCACGGCACAACAGATGCTCGCCACGGTCACCGTTTGAGTATCGTTGGTTGCACCGTCAATCACGGTTACAGTGCTGCTGTAGCCGTTCGCCGCGTAGACCTTGTTGGTCACCGGATTCACCGCCACGGCAACGGGATTCATGCCCACCGCCGGCGTGGCAATCACCGTATTACTCGCGCCGTCAATCACACTCACGCTGTTGCTGTAGTTCGCGACATAGACCCGGTTGGTCATCGGATTCACCGCCACGGCCTGGGGAGTCGCCCCCACCGCCGGCGTGGCAATCACCGTATTACTCGCGCCGTCAATCACACTCACGCTGTTGCTGCCGTAGTTGGCGACATAGACCCTATTGGTCGCCGGGTTCACCGCCACGGCGCCCGGAGCGCTCCCCACGGTCACGGACTGAGCAGCGTTGGTCGCGCCGTCAATCATGGTCACGGTGTCGCTGCCCTGGTTCGCGACGTAGACCTTGTTGGTCGCCGGGTTCACCGCCACGGCGACCGGAGCGCTCCCCGCGGTCACCGTCTGAGTGGCATTGGTCGCACCGTCAATCACGGTCACGGTGTTGCCGCTATAGTTCGCGACATAGACCTTGTTGGTCACCGGGTTCACCGCCACGGCGACCGGACCGCTCCCCGCGGTCACGGTCTGGGTGTCGTTGGTCGCGCCGTCAATCACAGTAACGGTGCCGCCGGCGTTCGCGACGTAGACCTTGTTGGTCACCGGGTTCACCGCTACGGCTCGAGGAACGCTCCCCGCGGTCACGGTGGTCGTATCGTTGGTTGCACCGTCAATCACCGTCACGGTGTTGCTGCCCCGGTTCGCGACGTAGACCTTGTTGGTCACCGGGTTAACTGCCACGGCACTAGGGTTGGTGCCCACGGTCACCGTCTGGGTGCTGTCGGTCGCGCCGTCAATCACGGTCACGCTGTTGCTACTGTAGTTCGCGGCATAGATCTTGTTCGTCACCGGATTCACCGCTACGCGCACGGTGTAAGAGCCGGCGACCAGAGTCGTCGTGCTGCCCGTCGCGCCATCAATCACGGTTACGTCGTTGCTGTAGCGGTTCGCGACATAGATTCGGTTCGTCACCGGATTCGCCGCCACCGCGATCGGGCTGGTGCCGGCGGCCACCGTCGTCGTGCCGTTGGTCGCGCCGTCAATCACCGTCACATTGCCGCTGTTGGCGTTCGCGACGTAGATCCTGTTCGTCACCGGGTTCACCGCCACGGCCGCGGGGCTGGTGCCCGCGGTTACCGGGGTCGTGCCGTTCGTCGCGCCGTCAATCACGGTCACGGTGTCGCTGGTCCAGTTCGCGACGTAGATCTTGTTCGTCACCGGGTTCACCGCCACATCATAGGGATCCGTCCCGGCGGGCACGGTCGTCGTGCCGTTGGTCGCGCCGTCAATCACCGTCACGTTGGCGCTGCCATTGTTCGGGACGTAGATCTTGTTCGTCACCGGATTCACCGCCACGGCATAAGGCCTCGTCCCGGTCACCACGGTCGTCGTATCGTTAGTCGCGCCATCAATCACCGTCACGTTGTTGCTGACGTCGTTCGCAACGTAGATGAGATTGGTGATCGGGTTCACTCCGACGGCGCCGGGCCCGATCCCCACCGCGACGGTGGTCGTGCCGTTGGTCGCGCCGTCAATCACCGTCACATTGGCGCTGCCGTGGTTGGCGACGTAGATCTTGTTGGTCACCGGATTCACCGCCACGGCCTGGGGAGTCGTCCCGGCGGCCAGGGTGGTCGTGTCGTTGGTCGCGCCGTCAATCACCGTGACGCTGCTGCCGCCGTAGTTGGCGACGTAGATCTTGTTGGTTACCGGGTTTACCGCCTCGGAACGGGGTTGTGTGCCCACATTCACGGCCAGAGTCACCCAGTCCGCCCGGGCGGTCGCCGAGACCGCCAGCAGGCACGCTACGACAATCGCAAGTTTCGACATTCTGTCCTCCTCATGCCAGTCGTTCGGTCCGGCCTGCCGGTGCTGGTGTAGACAACCCGTGGCAAGCCGGCCGCCGCGCTGGTTGCGCCTCTGCCTCTGCAGCCTGCCGGTAGTTTAGTGCGCGGTTGCACGATGTCAAGTCGAAACCTGCGGTCCGGAACTCGGGAACTTGGCTATTGACTTCGGTCTGCCATCCGCTATATTTAGCGCGAAAGTGGCAACGACTGGACTCGTCGTAGCGACGATTGCCGTACCAATCCTGGGCGCGCTGACCATCCCCCTTGTGGCCTTGCTGGGCCGGAAAGTCAGGACCGTCTGGGCGAACTTGCTTGCCTACGGCACCGTGGCCTGCGGCGCACTGCTGCTGCCCCAGGCTCTGCATGGACTGCAGCAGACCGTCGTCAGCAACGGTCTGCTCTCCTTCATGGGCATCAATGACTGGTTTCTGGTTGACGCCCTGGCGGTTTTCGTCGCGGTCGTCGCGTCCAGCATCGGCGCGCTGATTGTCTCCTACTCCATCGGCTACATCGCCCATACCGACAACGAGACCGAATACTACACGATGGTCCTGCTCTTCATCGGCTCGATGATGGGCATTGTCTTCTCCGCCAATCTCCTGTTCCTGTACATGTTCTGGGAAATCGCGGCAATCTGCTCCTGGCGCCTTATCGGTTACTACCGGAAACCGGAGTTCGTCAAGCGCGCGGACAAGGCATTCCTGATTACCTTCCTTGGCGCTTCGGCGATGCTCCTCGGATTCATCCTGGTCTTCACTCATTCCCAGCCGGCGACGTTCGACATCGCCCGGCTGCGCGGGTTCCAGCTCACGCCGCTGATGATGTTCCTGATTTTTGCCGGGATGATCGCCAAGTCCGCAACGTTCCCGCTCCATACCTGGCTCCCCGACGCGGGCATCGCGCCCTCGCCCGTCACCGGCCTGCTCCACGCCGCATTGCTGGTCAAGATCGGGGTCTATGGTTTCGCCCGCCTGTTCTGCTATACCTTCACCCTGCCCGGCTATGCCCCGGCCGTGCTGGGCGGCATCGCGATGGGTTCCGCGTTCATTGCCGCCTGCGCCGCGCTGGTCGAAAACGACCTCAAGCGGATTCTCGCCTATTCCACAATCAGCCAGATTGGTTACATCTTCCTTGGGTTCGCCATGCTCAACAACCAGGTCGCGCTCGCGGGCAGCGTCTTCTACATCCTGGCTCACGGACTCGGCAAGGCCGCGCTGTTCCTCTGCGCCGGCGTGATTGAGCACGGCGCCGGGACCAAAGACATCCGCGAACTCGGCGGATTGATGAAGAAGATGCCGGTTACGGCGATTGTCTTCTTTGCCAGCGCCCTGTCGGTCATCGGGATTCCGCCGTTCGCCGGGTTCTATTCGAAATTCATGGTTATCGCCGGGACAATCCAGAGCGGCCAGTACGTTCTGGCCGCAGTCGCGATTTTCACCGCGTTCATGACCCTGATCTACTTGCTGCGGGTGTTCAACAAGGTCTTCCTGGGCGACCTCACCCATCCCCAGGCCCACGAGGGCACCCGCTCGATGCTGGTAACGATATCCATCTTCGCGATTCTCTCGCTCGTAGTCGGCCTGCTGGTCGCGTTCCCGATGGGCGTGGTCAAGCTGGCCGCGGCCCAGATGGTGGCACGATGAAGAGTCGAATGACGACGAGGTCAGAAGGTAGAAATCTGAATACTGAAATCAGAAGTATTCTGCCTTCAGTATTCTGCCTTCTGACTTCTGACTTCGAGGCCAAATGACCGTTCTCCTCTGGGTCATCCTGCTCCCGGTTCTCTACGGCATCGGCGTCTTCCTGATTCCCAGGCAGGTCCGATACGTGAGGGAACTCGTCACGATTGTCGGAACCGGCATTTCGCTCGCCATGGCCATCTGGCTGCTGCTCAGCGTGAAGGAAGCCACCCTGACGATGAACTGGTTCAATTGGGGTCAGCTCGACGTCAATTTCGACCTCAGGCTCTATGCGTTCAGCCGGTTCATACTGGTCGCCGCGGCCGGGTTCGCGTTCCTGGTCTCGCTGTACTCCTGGAAGCCGTTGGGCAATCACCCCCGCGCCAACGAATTCTATGCCTACCTGCTGGTCACCCTGGGCGCGACCAACGGCGCGGTGCTGGCCAACAACTTCGTGCTGCTGGTTGTCTTCTGGGAAACCCTGCTGATTACGACCTACCTGTTCATCACGCTGGGCAAGAACGGTGCGTACAAGACCGCGACCAAGTCCCTGGTGTTGCTCGGCATTTCGGACTTCCTGATGATTCTCGGCATCGGCCTGCTCTGGACCCTGAACCGGACCATGACCATGACCATGACCATGCCCCAGACCACCGTCGGCCTGGCCGGGGTCGCATTCGTTTTGATGATGATTGGCGCATCGGCCAAGGCCGGAGCGATGCCCTTTCATACCTGGATTCCGGATGCGGCAATTGACGCGCCCCTGCCGTTCATGGCATTTCTGCCGGCCGCACTCGAGAAGCTGCTCGGCATCTACCTGCTGGGCCGCATCGGGCTCGATTTCTTCCGGCTCAACCACTCGATGCAGATTGTCACGATGACTCTGGGCGCGGCCACGATTCTCTTCCCGGTCTTCGCCGCGCTGGTCCAGAAGGATTACAAGAAACTGCTGTCGTTCCATGCCATCAGCCAGGTCGGATACATGGTGCTCGGTATCGGCACCGATGTCGCAATCGGCGTCGCGGGCGGCATCTGGCACATGCTCAACCACTCGATGTACAAGAGCACCCTGTTCCTGACCGGCGGTTCGGTCGAGACCCAGGCCGGAACCACGGACCTGCGCAAACTGGGCGGCCTGCGCAAGGCGATGCCGATTACCACAATCTGCGCCTTCATCGCCGCGGCCTCGATTTCCGGCATCCCGCCGTTCAACGGCTATTTCAGCAAGGAGTTCATTTACCATGGCGCGAAAGAGACCGGCATGTGGATATTCGTGATTTGCGCCATGCTTGGCTCCACCCTCACCCTGCTGTCGTTCCTCAAGATAACTTTCTCCAGTTACATGGGTGAGAAGAAGCCCGAACTCGCCGCAGTCAAAGAAGCCCCCTGGACCATGACCGTGCCGATGCTTGTCATCGCCGCGGGCTGTGTCCTGTTCGGCGTGTACAACCCGCTACCGATCAGGCTCTTCATCCAGCCCCTGATTTCCGCGGCCGGCGGGCCGTTCACGGAACCGGTTGACCTGGCCCGCCACGCCTGGCAGGTGACACCGGTCACCATCCTGGCGATGTGCTTCCTGTTGCTCGCGGTCGCGGTCTTCGTCATCGGCATGCGGCGCACGAAGCAGGCCGTGACTGCCGTGGACTTCATTCATGACGCGCCGGTGCTGCGCACGGTCTATGACTGGTCCGAGAAGCGCTACTTCGACCTCTATGAGCAGGGCGTCCGGTTCCTGCGCTGGCTCTCCGGGCTCGTGTTCCGGTACATCGAACGCGTTTCCGACTGGGTCGTCGAGGGCGTCCCCCGGCTGGCAATCGGCGTCGGCGAGCGCCTGCGCAAGGCCCATACCGGCCTCCTCGCCATGTACCTGTCCTGGATTATCGCCGGGCTGCTGTTGCTCCTGCTGCTGATCGGCGGTGTCCGGTGATGCGCCCGAACGGGATGCTCCTGTTCGTATTCCTGCCGGTCGCGGCGGCCGCGCTGATTCCGGTGATCGAGAAGGCCTGGAAAGGCCTGGCCGACTTCCTGGCCAATGCCGTCGCGCTGGCGCTGCTGGCCCTGGCCGTCGCCTATGTCTTCCCGGTGCGAATCGGCGGACCGATGACCCTGAATTTCAACGAGCTGTTCCAGTTCTCGATGACCTTCTATCTCGACAGCCTGAGCCTGCTCATGCTCCTTGTCATCAACGGCGTCGCTTTGATGGCGCTGATCTACTCGGTCGAGTACATGAAGGAATACGGCGGCAAGGGCCGTTACTTCGCCCTGTTCCTGCTGATGCTCGCGGGCATGAACGGCGTTGTGCTGTCGCATGACCTGTTCGGCCTGTACGTCTTCCTCGAGGTCGCCGCCTGCAGTTCTTATGCCCTGGTTGCCTTCGGTCTCGAGCATGAGGAGCTGGAGGCTGCGTTCAAGTATCTGATTCTGGCGGCCGCCGCTTCGGCCCTGATTCTGCTGGGCATCGCCCTGATCTATGCCCGGACCGGCAACCTGGACATGAAACTCGCTTCGGACGGCATCAATTTCTCAATCTACCAAGCCGACAAAGCGGTCAGCTTCATCATTGTCCTGCTCATCACCGGGTTTGGCTTGAAGATGGCGATGGTGCCGTTCCACGCCTGGCTCCCGGACGCCCACCCCTCGGCCCCGGCGCCGATTTCCGCGATGCTGTCCGGCGTACTGATTAAGGCCTCCGGGGTCTATGCCCTGATGCGGATTCTCTACAATGTCTTCGGCCTGCACTCCCTGCCCAAAGTCGGTTTCGCGCTGATGGGCCTGGGCGTCCTGACCATCGTCATTGCCAGTATCCTGGCCCTGGTCCAGACCGATTTCAAACGGCTGCTCGCGTATTCCAGTATCAGCCAGATCGGCTATATCCTGCTCGGGTTCGGTATCGGCACCCCGCTGGCCTTGCTCGGAGCGCTTTATCACCTGGTGAACCACGCGACGTTTAAGAGCCTGCTCTTCTTGAACTCGGGCGCGGTTCAGCAGCAGATTCACACTCGCGACCTGAACCGGATGGGCGGGCTGGCGAAGCGCATGCCGGTAACGGCGCTAACCTCGCTGGTCGGCTCGCTCTCGATTTCCGGCGTGCCGCCGTTCAACGGCTTTGTCAGCAAACTGATAATCGTCGTCGCGGCAATCAGTGCCGGCCACGTCTTTGGCAACCACCTGTACTACTGGTATGCCGCCGTCGCCATCGCCTTCAGTGTGTTCACGCTCGCCTACTTCCTGAAGATTCAGCGCAAAGCGTTCTTCGGCAAGTTGAACGAGGCGCTGGCCGGCGCCCGGGAAGCGAAGCTGGCCATGACCCTGCCGATGATTGTCCTGGCCTTGCTCTGCCTGGCGCTCGGCATCTTCTTCCCCTGGCTCAGCCAGAACCTGCTCTCGCCGGCGGCGAACACCCTGACCACCCTCTTCGTGAAATAGCATGAACCTGCATATTGCACTCCTTGCCCTGCTGGTCGTTTCCGTGATTCTCGCCGTGTTCCTGACCGACCTGCTGAAAGCCGCGATTGCCCTGGCCGTGGGCAGCGCCGTACTGAGCATGCTCTTCTTCTGGTTCCGGATGCCCTACGCCGGCGTCTTCGAGCTCTCGGTCTGCGCCGGCCTGGTCATGGTTCTGCTGGTTTCCACCATCGGCCTCACCCGGCGGGACGAACCGGAAAATGAGGAGCGCGGCAAGTCCGGCTGGCTGGTTCTGCCGATAATGATGTTGATTGCCGTCGGGGTAATCGACATCCTGATGTTCCTGTTCCTCCATACCCGGCTGCCGCTGGTGCACAGCACCACTGCCGCACCGACGTTCGCCGACACCCTGTGGCGCGTGCGCTGGCTTGACATTCTCGGCCAGCTCGCGATGATCTTGGTCGGCGTGTTTGCCGTCCTGGCATTGTTCCGCAAGGAAGGCGGTGTCACGAGCGGCGGCAAGTCTCCAGATTCAACCACTGACGAAGAACATGGAAAGTAACGTAGTCTGGTTATACGACCTGCTGGCGGTCGGGGTCATCTTCCTGCTCGGCTTCATCTGTCTCGTCGCGATGCGCAACGTCATCAAGCTGCTCATCGGCATCGAGGTCCTGACCAAGGGCGTCAGCCTGGCTCTGATTGCCTCCGGCTATCTGCAGCGTAACCCTTACCTGATGCAGTCGGTGGTCATCACGCTGATCGTCATCGAGGTCGTGGTCGTGGCGGTGGCGCTGGCCCTGGTCGTCAACATCTATCGCCGGACCGGTTCGCTCGATATCCGGCGCCTGACCAAGCTGAAGTGGTAAGATTATGAAGATACTCCTGAGCCCGCCGATCGCTTTCGTAATCTACATCGGCGTTGGCCTGTTGCTCTACCTGCTGGGCCGGGCGATGGCGCCCCGCACCAACATGACCGAAGCCAAAGGCGCGCCCTATGCCTGCGGTGAAGATGCCCCGATGCGGAAGGCGCAGATCAGCTACAAGCTCTTCTTCTCGCTCGCCATCTTCTTCACCGTGATGCATGTGGCTGCGCTGGTCGTGGCGACCCTGCCCACCGGCCCGATTGCCTGGCTCGGCATTATCTACCTGGTGATTATCATGCTCTCGGTTTTTGCGCTGGTGACGAAGTGAGCGTTCTGACCAGACTCTCCAACTGGTCCCGGGTGAAATCGCCCTGGGTCCTGCATTTCAACGCCGGCGGCTGCAACGGCTGCGACATCGAAATCCTGGCCGCCCTGATGCCGAGGTTCGACGCCGAGCGGTTCGGGGTCCTGCTTAAGGCCACGCCGCGCCACACCGACGTGATTCTCTGCACCGGCTGCGTCACGAAACAGATTGCCTCGCGTCTGAAGCGGGTGTACGACCAGACCCCGGACCCGAAGTTCGTAATTGCGGTCGGCACCTGTGCCACCGGTGGCGCGCCGTTCAACGGCTGCTATTGCTCAAGCGGCGGAATCGACAAGGTGATTCCGGTGGACATGTACATCCCGGGCTGCCCGCCCCGTCCGGATGCGTTCATTTACGGCGTGGCGCAGCTGCTGGCAAAACTGCAGGGGAAGAAATGACCGAAACGGAACTGCAGGCCCGCATCACCGAGCGCTGGGGCGCCAAGGCGGCGTTCACCCTGGCCCGCCCGCGGCGGGTCTTCGTAAGCGTAGCAGTAGGAGAGCTGAAGCCGGTGATGAGGTGGCTGAAGAGCGACCTGGGATTTTATCACATCTCAACCATCACCGGGCTGGACAGCGGCGAGAATTTCGAGGTGCTGTATCACCTGCATGACGGCACGATTGAGCTCACCCTGCGCACCGCGGTGCCCCGGGCCAATCCCCACATCCCGACCGTGACCGACATCATCCCGGGCGCGATTCTCTATGAACGCGAACTCCAGGATATGTTCGGCCTGGTCGTGGACGACATCCCTGACCCGCGGCGCTACGTCCTGCCTGAGGACTGGCCCCAGGGTGTCTATCCCTTGAGGAAGGATTACAAGGTCAATGCCGGGAATTAGAATACCCATCGGCCCGCAGCATCCGGCGCTCAAAGAGCCGGAGAGCTTCACCTTTGAACTCGACGGCGAGCAGGTCATCAATGCCGAAGTCCGGATGGGCTACGCCCATCGCGGCATCGAGAAGGGCTTTGAAGACCGCACCTTCATCCAAGGCATCTACCTGGCCGAGCGCATCTGCGGCATCTGCTCAACGTCGCATACGACGCCGTTTGTCCTCAACGCCGAAGAACTCCTGAAACTCGAAGTGCCTCGGCGCGCCCAGTACATCCGGGCACTGACCGGTGAACTGGAACGGGTGCACAGTCACCTGCTCTGGCTGGGCGTGGCCGGCCACGAGGTCGGGTTCGACTCGCTCTTCATGTACACCTGGCGCGACCGTGAACACGTCCAGGATATGCTGGAGGTCATTTCCGGCAACCGCGTGCACTATGGCATCAATACCATCGGCGGCGTCCGGCGCGACATCAGTACCGAACAGATTGGCCGCTTGAAGGAAATGAACAAGCTGGCCCTGGCGCGCACCGAGTATTACATCCGGCTTTGCACCGCCGAGCCAACCTTCATCAGCCGCATCAAGGACGTGGGGCGCCTGTCCAAGCAGGACGCCCTGGACCTGTGCGCGGTGGGTCCGATGGCCCGCGCCTCCGGGGTCAAGCGGGACGTCCGCAAGGACGACCCTTACTGCTGTTATGACGAAATGCCGTTCGACGTCATCACGGCCGACACGTGCGACATCCTGGGCCGGGCCGTGGTCCGCGTGTTTGAACTCATCCAGTGCTACAAGCTCATCGATTTCATTCTCGCCAATCTTCCGGAAGGCGACATCAAGATTCGCGCGCCGCGCCGCATCCCGCCCGGCGAGGCAATCAACCGCTACGAGGCCCCGCGTGGCGAGAATATCCACTTCATGAAGTCCAATGGCACCGACAAGCCGGACCGGGTCAAGGTGCGCGCCCCGACTTACGCCAACATCCCGGCGACGCTGGTGACCCTGAAGAACTGCTTTGTCGCCGATATTCCGATTATCGTGGCCGCGATTGACCCCTGCTTCTGCTGCGCGGACCGGATGATTCGGCTGAGCGACCGCAAGGGTCGGGACGACCGCTGGTCATGGGGACAGCTCCAGCATTATTCCCGCGAATGGCTGGCGCGGAACCGGAGGGCATGACAGTGGAAGTCGTCAAGGTTCTGGGTTACCTGTTTGTCTTCCCGGGCGTCGTCTTCCTGTTCGCCTACGCGACGTTTGCCGAGTGGTTTGACCGCAAAGTCTATGCCCGGCTCCAGAACCGGATTGGCCCGCTGCACACCGGCTCCGGCGGTATCCTGCAGCCGGTCGCGGACTTCATCAAACTGATGTCCAAGGAAGACATCGTCCCGGCCCAGGCCGACAAAGGGCTGTTCAACGCCTTGCCGCTTTTCTCCCTGGCGTCGGCGCTGGCCGCCTTCATCATGATTCCGGTCTTCCGCGTGTCCCTCCCCTACACGTCGTTCCCCGGCGACCTGATTGTCGTGGTCTACCTTCTGAGCATCCCGACGATTGTCTATTTCCTCGCCGGCTGGTCATCCACCAACTACTACGCGATGGTCGGCGCGTTCCGGAATCTCACTCAACTCTTCGGGTATGAGGTCCCGCTCTTTCTCGCCCTGCTCGCCCCGGCGATGCTCGCCGGCAGTTGGGCGAACGGCACGTGGCTCTCCGCCAACTGGCAAATCAGCGAAGTCGGGAAGTTCTACATGGCACATCCTTACCTGATTCCGGTGAACATCATCGGATTTGTGGTCGCGTTGATTGCCCTGCAGGCGAAGCTCGAACGCGTACCATTCGATGCCCCGGAAGCCGAAACCGAGATTGTCGCCGGCGCGCTCACCGAGTATTCGGGCAAGAAGCTGGCGCTCTTCCGCCTGACGGTTGATATTGAAATGGTTACCGGTTCAGCCCTGATTGCCGCGGTCTTTCTGGGCGGCTTCGTGCTGGCACCGGTCCACCTCGGCACGATCGACCTGTCGTCGCTGTTCTCACTCCTGCTCTTCGTGGCGAAGACCCTGTTCGTGATTGCCCTGCTCTCGCTGGGCAAGGCATTGATGGGCCGCCTGCGCATCGACCAGACCGTAGCCTTCTCCTGGCGCTGGCTGGCCCCGGCCGCCCTGCTCCAGATACTGATTTCGATCGTTCTGAAAGGTATTCTCAAGGTATAGCATGGCCAGACTGCGCCCGATTGCGATGCTGCCCGAGCTGCTGCGCAACTTCTTCAAGAAGCCGAATACGGTCAAGTACCCGTTCGAGAAGCTCACGCCGCCCAAGGACTTCCGGGGCAAGATGGTCTGGGAACCCGAGAAATGCACCGGCTGCCTGGCCTGCGTGCGCGACTGCCCGACCGGCGTCATTGACATCAACCGGGCCGCGCCCGACGTCAGGAAGTTCAACGCGACCTACCGGATGTATCTCTGCATCTTCTGCGGCCAGTGCGTGGACTCCTGCCCGGTGGACTGCATCCACTGGACGAGCAATTTCGAGCTGGCCGGCAGCAAGGACGCGATGACCATTCATTATGACTGCAGCCCGGAAGTCATCGAGCAGGCGCGGAAGCTGGCCGCCGAAAAAGCGGCGGCCGCGGCGGCCCAGAAGAAGTCCGAGCCGCCGGCGCCGGCCGACAAACCCGCGGTCTGAACCGTCCACAGTTCGCCGTCTCTTGACATCGCCTCTTTGTCGCATATGCTATTGTGAAGAAAGGAGTCTTGCATAATGGAGCCGAGGAAGATCCTGTTGGTTTACTATTCCCGCTCCGGCACCACGAAGAAGGTCGCCGAGGCAATTGCCGCCCAGTTGAAGTGCGATACCGAAGAGATTCAGGACGTGCGCAGTCGCAAGGGGCTGTTCGGCTGGCTGCGCTCGGGCCGGGAAGCGATGCGCCGCGTGCTTCCGCCGATTCGCGAAACGACCAGAGACCCGGGCCAGTACGACCTGGTAATCGTCGGCTCGCCGGTCTGGGGGAGCACGATGGCCAGCCCGATTCGCACCTGGCTCGACCGGCAGAAGCCCAAACTGGTCAATACCGTCGCCCTGTTCTGCACCTCAGGCGGTGCGGACAGCGGCCACGCGCTCCCCGACATGGGCGCCTACTGTGCCTGCGATTCGCTGGCGAATGTCTCATTCAAGCATAGTGATGTCAGCTCCGGGCGCTTTGCCGACGAAGTGGCCTCATTCATCGCAGACTTGAACAAATAGCCGCAGTCTCTCCTGCGGCCGGTTCCTGACCACCGGCTGGTTCGTCCGGCTCTCCCCGGTCCTCCAGGCGTTGCTCGTCGGGGCATTTGCCTAGACCTTCACTGCGCTCGCCGCAACCGGCGTCCTTCTCACCCGGGAGTTCAACCGCAAGCCATCTGAGGCTTGAATCGACAAAATCCTGCCCCCACCTGCACTCCGGATTCCCCCCGGAGGAGGCCGAAGGCAGGGAGTCATCCCGGCACCGCAGCATCCTGCTCGTGCTCGCCATCACGTCCCACAATATCCCGGAAGCACTTGCCGTCGGCGTCGCGTTCGGCGCGGCCGCGGCAGCTGTATTCCCCGCCGCGGGGCGCGTCAAGCTGACCGGGGCCAGCCGGAACATCAACCGGCCCCGGGAAGTGGCTGTCGATTTGCGCCGGACTGAGGCGACAACCCGCGCTGCAGCATTGTCGGCAGGCCGATGTCGTCAGTCGCGTGGTCGAAGTCTCAGTCGGGATCTGGGGACTCCAGACACACAGGGCGCCCAAAGGCGCCCTGTGTTCGTGTCGATTCGGCTTCTTACTGGACGATCAGCTTCTGAGTCGTGCGTTCACCTGCGCTCTCGAACTTCAGAAGGTAAATGCCGATCACCATTTTCCCGGCGCTGATACTGGCGGAGTGACTCCCGGCCGTGCTGTAGCCCTGTACGAGCGTCTTCGCCAGTTTGCCGGTCACGTCGAACAACTTGAGACAGACGTTGCCAGCCTTCGGCATCGAGTAGCTGATTTTGGCCGCGCTCGCGAACGGGTTGGGGGCGATGTTCAGCGCGAACTGCGGACTGGACAATGTGGACTGACCCTGAACGTCGCTCGGTCCCGGATTCTCGGCCAGCATCGTCCCGAATACCGGCGGCGCGTACCGCCAGAATTCCAGCGTGTTGTTGCCCCGGAACGCGTACAGGGCATGGCCGTCAGTGGATGCAACCAGGGCACCGCCATTCTTGACCTTCTTCGGACCCGTGGTCATGTCAATCCCGTGGCACCAGAGATGGGAGTCGCAGTAGTATGTCCAGAACTCGTTGGTGTTGGCGCCCTTGAGCCCGTAGACGATGCGACGGGCATACGCCGTGCCGGAACCGTCCTTGACCTTGGTCTTCTTGGTCCCGGGCGGAGCGACTCTCGGCATCGTCTCGAGCGTCACCCAGTTCCGGTTGCTGATGCTGTAGGCAGAGAATTCGTTGTAACTGCCCTTGAGACAGTAGATTGTGTCGCCGCCGTCATAGGTGAGCGAGGAACCGTTCTTGTAGGTGCGGCCGGATGCGCCGAGGGGCGCACTGGGCATGGCCACCCACGAGTTGGCCTCAATATTGTACCGATAGAACTCAAACGTGCCTGAGCCCTTGAGGAGGTAGATGTAGTTGGTGTCATTGCTGGAAACCGCGACCGCGCCCGCGCCCTCGCGCATGGCTTTGGCCCCGGTCGGAACGTCCAGCTTCTGGGTCCATCGGAACCCGGCGGTCTGGGTCGGGTCATACTCCCAGAAATCGTACGTGTTGTTGCCCTTGGTCGCGTAGAATCTGCCGTTGGTGGCCCGGACTAGGGTCGAACCCTTCTTGACCGCCTTCTTCTTGTGGTTCCGGTTGTAGGCCGGAATCGAGTCGCGGGTGACCCAAGAGTTGGTCGCAACGTTGTAGCGATAGAACTCGTAGGTATTGTTACCCTTGAAAGCATAGACGAATTCCGTGTCATTTGCCGGTTCAAAGCCGCAAGCCAACGCCGCGCCGTCCTTGACGTTCTTGCGTTTAGCCCCGGGGTCAAGGTCCGACATGCGAGTCCAGCCCGCTGTGTTCACGACCCGCACGACCACCCAACCGCTCAACGTGTCATTGGCCCGGTTGACATCGCTGGCCAGCCCGGTCGAGCAGCGCGTCGTGTAACTGCCCGGCGCGGCCAGCCAGGCGGCGAAATCCAGAGTCGTATCGTGACTGCCCGGCAGCGATACCAGGACCGAATCCGAATAGCTGCCGCTGATGCGGAAGAAAACCCGGAACGACTCAAGCTCGGTGCCGTAGTTATGCAGCGACGCCTGCGGATTGACCGGCCCGGGTAGAATCGTATCGCGTGGCACGGCAATCGCCACCACGCCGACGTCCGGACGAAGAACGATGAAGGAGTTGCTGACCGTGTCGTTCGCGCGGTTGATGTCGCCGGCCAGAGCGACCGAACAGCGCGTCGAGAAGCTGCCGGGCGCGGCGTTCCAGACTCGGAAGCTGGGCGACGCATCCGTCCCGCTGGCCAGGGTCAGCGTGGTCGAATCAATCCAGGGCGCACCGCCGATGATCCGCAGAAAGACTTTGAACGTCTCGCTCACCGAGCCGTAGTTGTGAACCGTGGCCTGGGGCGTAACGGGACCGGGCATGACCGCGCCGCTCGGCGCCTTGATTGACTCCGCGGCGACGTCGTGGCCAACCACCGAAAAGGTATTGCTCACGGTGTCGTTGCGGTGGTCGGCGTCGGTCGAAAGCCAGGTCGAGCACCGGGTGGCATAGGCGCCGGGCGTAGCGTTCCAGATTCGGAAGCTGAGCGCCGCATCCTGCCCATTGGGCAGGGTCAGTGTAGTCGAATCGACCCAGGGCGCGCCCCCGATAATCCGGATGAACGCCTTGAACGTTTCGGGTACCGACCCGTAGTTGTGAACCGTGGCCTGGGGCGTGACCGGGCCCGGAGCGAGCACGCCAACCGGCGCCTGGATAGACACCGTCCCGACATCATGGCGGACGACCACGAACGTATTGCCCAGCGTGTCGTTAACATGGTTGGCGTCGGTCGCCAGGTGCGTCGAACACCGGGTTGAGTAACTGCCGGGAATCGCCGCCCACGTTCCGAAACTCGCAGTCGAG
>Ga0209777_10004769_pt1 | contig 15886 bp, 16 predicted proteins | sample FrelakmetHBP12HB_FD_187147 | JGI IMG/M metagenome (GOLD analysis project Ga0209777, IMG submission 187147) | Freshwater lake sediment microbial communities from the University of Notre Dame, USA, for methane emissions studies -HBP12 HB (SPAdes)... | ecosystem: Environmental > Aquatic >... | reverse complement strand
GAACTGCAAGGCCTGTATCCTGGCAAATAGGCATTTTGTTGCGGCAAGCAATACCTGCATTCTCGATGATTTTTTCCAGCACCTGTTTGCCTGTTGCCGACTCCTCAAGTGACCAAGCCGTTTTCAATGCGCCAAGAATATCCTCTCCCAGCACAGTGTTGGCTTCGATAAAAAGGTTTCTTACCGTTTTAATAATACGCTTAACGTTGATTCGCCGCAAAGTTTTCCTCGTTTTCTTTTCCGTCATGAACGAACCCGCAAAAAATTCTTACCCAATCACTTCAGGGCTATTGGTTTTTTGAAACTGAATAATGGGCTCATGAGAAGCGAATCGAAGATTTTTTTGGGCATGGTGCCCGAAAAAAGATTCTGAGCACGAATGAGTCCATTATTCAGTTCTATAAATTACATGCCTCGCCTAAATTCCAGAGACTTCGAAATCGTCATCTTATCAATGTATTTCAAATCCCCGCCCATGGGCACGCCCATCGCAATCCGTGTGAACTTGATATTATTATCTTTAAACATTCGAGCAATCAGAAGAGCCGTTGCTTCGCCGTGAACATTAGGATTTGTAGCAATAATCAATTCTTTGACTTTGCCTTTGTTGATCCTTTGCAGAAGCTCTCCTAAGCGCAGATTTTCCGGCCCAATACCGTCCAAGGGCGCCAAAGCTCCGTGCAAAACATGGTAAGTGCCCTGAAACCCTCCACTCTCCTCAATTGCCGCCAGGGCATCCGGCTCCTCCACGACACAAATGACGCTTTTGTCCCGCGCGGGATCATGACAAATGTAACAAATCTCTTCTTCCGTCGGGTTTAAACAAATCCGGCAGAGACGAATTCTTTTTTTAACTTCAATAATGCTTTCCGCAAGCTTTTTGACATCGTCTTGTGTGGCGCGTAAAATATAGTTGGCCAACCTGGCGGCAGTTTTTTCGCCGATACCGGGCAGCTTGGCCAGTTCGGCAATCAATCGTTTAATGGGTTGTGCGTATGCTTTCATAAAATAATCTTTATACCAGGTCGCTATCAAACATTATAAGGTTGATTTACCGGGCATAATACCAAGTAAGCTTTCAAAAATTCATATTTTATTTTTTGAAAGCAACTTGGTATTACATTCCCATTCCGGGGATATTCAACCCTCCGGTAATTTTCGCCATCTCCTGCGCCGCCATTTCCTGCGCCTGACGAATTCCCTCATTGACTGCCGCGGCAACAAGATCCTGCAACATATCTATATCTTCAGGATTAACAACATCCTTTTCAATTTTCAGTGATACAATTTCAAACTTGCCGTTCACGACAACGCGCACCATCCCGCCGCCGGCTTGAGCCTCGACGGTTTTTGTCTCTAATTCCTGCTGGAGCTGACCCATCCGCTCCTGCATCTTTTTTGCCTGCTTCATAATATTGCCGAAATTCTGCACTTTTTCTATCCTCCCTGTTTCTTGTCAGTTCTTGGTTTTATCTCTACTATCTGGGCATCGGAAAATTCATCCAGAACTTTTTGTAAAATCGGATGGTTCATTGCCTCGCGTTTGATATCGCTCATGTTATTGGCTTTACTTCGCCCATTACTACCGTTACCATTTGCTTTTTGATTCTTGTCTATCTGAATTTTCAGCGTTACATTTTCCTGAAAAAAACTCCCGGCAATTTGTTGCAATTGCTCCTTTTGCGATTTTTCGCTGATGTTTTCCAAAAAAAGGTAGCCCTTGGGAAAACCCATTGTCAGCAAGCCATTTTCATAACTTAAAATTTCCGCAGAGTCGATTTTTGCTCCCAGTATCGCGCTTTCCTTTTTGATAAATTTCTTCAAATTATTCCCAATAGTTGCCATGTCACCCGTCGGCTTATTGGATTTGATGAGGCCATCCTCATTATTTATTTCATCGGCGATATTGATTTCCGTCCCGTAATTCGCCGGTATTTCTTTTACCGGTTTGTTTGCTGAAGGTTGCGGCACAATATTGACGGCGGTCGCAGGCAATCCCTTACTGAATTTTTTTTCGAGTGCTTCAATTGTCGAAATAATTTCTCCCAGAGGAATTATTGGTTCCAAATAAGCCAGCCCGACAATGACTGTCTCCAGTTTCATCCGCGCCTCCTGGCTGCGGCGGAAACCATCTTCTTCCTTAATCAGGATTTCCAAATAGCGCTGCAATGTTTCCCGCGATGTTCCCTGCACCTGATTTTTCAGCCTTGAAATTTGTTCTGGAACAATATCAAAGGAAGAACTGCTATCCGCAGCAATTTTAACCAAAAGCATATTGCGAAAATGTTTCAACATCATCTGGTAAAAGTGCTTCATGTCGATTCCGGCAAGGTAGGCTTCTTCGAGAATAGTCAGGCACCGGCCTGCATCTCTCTGCAATACCGCTTCGGAAAGGCTGAAGAGATATTTGCGATCCACCAGCCCCAATATTTCTTCCACATCGGTATCGGCTATTTTCATGCCGGCATAAGATATGACCTGATCAAAAATACTCTGACCGTCGCGCATGCTGCCATCACCGGCTTCGGCAATCCAAATAAGAGCGGCCTGGCTGATTTCAATTCCTTCTGCGGCAGCAACTTTGCCCAAATTAGCAGCGATTTCCGCAAGTGAAATCCGGCGGAAATCATAGCACTGGCAGCGGGAAAGAATCGTCGCGGGAACTTTATGGTTTTCGGTTGTGGCAAAAATGAAAATTACGTGGGCCGGCGGTTCTTCCAATGTTTTCAAGAGCGCGTTGAAAGCCTCGCGAGTCAGCATATGCACTTCATCAATAATGTATATTTTGTATTTGGCGGCAGCCGGAGCAAACTTGACATACTCCCGCAGCTCCCGAATTTCATCAATGCCGCGGTTGGAGGCACCGTCTATTTCGCGCACATCCATTGATGAGCCGTTAGTAATTTCGCGGCAGTTCGAGCATAAATTACATGGTGTGGCCGTCGGTCCTTTTTCGCAATTGAGTGATTTGGCCAGGATTCTGGCGACCGATGTTTTGCCGACACCACGCGGACCGCTAAAAAGAAAAGCGTGTGCCACCCGACCCTTACCAATGGCATTGCTCAAGGTTTTGACGACATGCTCTTGACCGGCAACATCTTCAAAAGACTGTGGCCGAAATTTACGGGCTATGACTAAATATTCCAATTGCACTCCTGATGCCAATTCGCTTTCTTCGGCTAACTTTGTTGGCTGCGTTGTTGGCTTCCTCAGCGTATATATAAAATACGCCTGCGGTGCCTCCTCCTTGCCGCCTCGTTATCCTTTGAAATCGAAATGGCATTAAATTAATTGGTGACCGGGTTTACCGCAACACATGGTGGAAATTGCTGCCGCTGCTTCCTTCCGGACCTGACGGGGTTCACAAGCCACCGTTGCGCGGGACCCGGCCACACTATTTACCATTAAATCAGGGCAATGAACCCAAAATTTGCTTTGACCAATTACACGCCCCGCTTCGCTTCGCTTTTGCTGGATAGTTCAGCTTACAAATTTCCATGCACTCCGTTTTGGAAATTTTAGCTTCACTACCGTTGCGCGGGACCCGGCCACACTATTTATAAGCATGAAATCTACTGAAAGACTTTTAATTGATAATGCCAAAGGAATCAACTCAAATTTTTCTATTAGTGAAACTCCAATTCCGAAAGCGAAGTGTATCGGAATTGGTAAGTTAATGAGACCCAAGCTTCAGAAACAAAGTACACTGAAGCTTGCTGGTCGAATTATCCCGCTAAGCGGAGGGTATAATACCCCGCAGATTGCTGCAAAATCGCTTCCTAAAGCTTGCTTTGGGGTTCATACCCGTGGTTAATTTTCCGCAGGCATTACTACGGCTATTATGCAATCAGCGGCAATTATTTTCTTCTTAAATAACAGTGGGATATAAGCTTTAAGTATTTTTAGTCATACTAGTCTATTAATGGTGAAAAATGAGAAGTGCTATTTTGACCGAACATATCGCGCAAATGAAAGTGGAAGAAAAAAGTTGTTGAAAAAAATCAAGTTAAGTATGATTGATTGAAAGCTGCCGCGAAGTGGCTGCAACTAAAAACAGATTTAAAATTAAGTGGAGGCTTATATGTCATTACCGGATAGAAACAATCCCTACAGTTTCAATAACTTTTTAGACTGGAGGAAGAACGTCGATTATTATGCGGATGATCCTTTTATTCAAAAAGTTGTCAAGCATTACACTGGGAATGAATGGGAAAAAATCGACAGTGAAGCACGATCCATATCACGTAAGGCATCTTTCAGGTGGAAGGAAATGGCCGAATCAAGCGCTTGCCCTGAAAAACGTCCATACATGATGCATTACGACGGGCATAACAACCGTATTGATCACATTGTTCGCCCGAAAGAAACCGAGATCATGGAAAAGGAAATTTTTTCAGAAGGGCTTTTTTCGGATAAAACATCGTATTGGGAAAAACTTGTTAAAATGTACATCATATATCAAAATGGGGAGGCCTGCATCGCCTGCCCGCTGACATGTACAGAGGGCCTCGTGGAATTACTGAAGAAGTACGCTGATTCGTCCGAGTTGAAAGCAATACTCGAACACGCGGGCAACGGCAGAAACGGAGAATTCGCTATTGGGGCACAGTACTTGTCCGAAATCCACGGGGGATCGGATGTACCGTCAAACCTCATTGAAGCCGTGAAAGAGGGCGATATGTGGAAAATTTACGGAAATAAATTCTTCTGCTCAGCGACCCACGCAGATTATGCAATAATAACAGCAAAACCCAAGGGATCGGAAAAAGTCGGGCTTTTTGTACTGCCATCCTGGCTACCCGGCAACAAGGAGAAAGAAATCAGAAACGGCTACACCATCGACCGCATCAAATGGAAAATGGGAACGAGCGAGCTTACGACCGGGGAATTAACATTCAACGGTGCAGTAGTATATCCGGCGGGACCGCTGGAAAGAGGAGTGGCCAATGTCGTCGGAATTGTCCTGACCTATTCGAGATTAACCGTTGGGCTTTCCTGTGCGGCATTCATGACGAGGGCAGTCCGTGAAGCGAAAAAATATTCTGAGTTCAGGGAAGCATTCGGTATTACCATTGGTTCCTTTCCGATGGTTAAATGGAAAATCGATGATCTTGATAAAACCGCTAAAAGAACAACGGCTGGCGCATTCAAACTTTACAGCGAATTCATGAAACTAGAGGGAGGTTTAAAAGGCGGGTTTTCCAAAGATGAATCTGCTGGAATGATGAAAAAGCGGTTCGAGATACGGGAGCTTATCATGCTGCAGAAAATTGCGGCGTCACTTGATTGCACAGATACGATACGTGGTGCGATGTCCATATTCGGGGGCCACGGAGTGATGGAAGATTTTTCATCTCTTCCACGCCTGTACAGGGATTCCGCAATCAATGAATTATGGGAGGGGCCTAGAAACGTGCTTTTAACCCAGGTTCATAACGACTTCAAAAAAATCGCCGCTTCGTACAAGCCTTCGGAATTTGTTAGCAACGTTTTATCAGGAGCGAATCCGTCGATTATTAAAGAGCTTGGAAATGAATTGGAAGCCTACGTTTCGCATCCGAATCTTATTACAATGGATGAAAAAACCCTGGAGATTACAAGAAAGTGGGATGATTACTGGCACAGATTTTTCCATACTTACCAGGATATAGCAATGGATGAAATTGAAAAACCATAAGTACGGGCGTGGACCACAAAGCAAGCTTTGGAAAACCATTCCGCCGTAAACTCCGTGTTATTATAAAATCAGCCACGCGGGAGCGAGGTAAGAAAGAAATTTTCTAAATGGCGGAGAGAGGGGGATTCGAACCCCCGGTACACCTTTGAGGGCATACACACGATTTCCAGTCGTGCTCCTTAAACCGCTCGGACATCTCTCCAATTATTTATAATTGTCATTTCGAATCCGCCTGATGCGGATGAGAAATCTTAGTCCCGAAACGCAGTGGGTGATATTAAAGATTCCTCGTCACTTCGTTCCTCGGAATGACAAAATAATTTTTAAAAAGCAATTGCTATTTTTATATATCTGGCGGAGAGAGGGGGATTCGAACCCCCGTGGGAGCTTGTGACCCCCAAATCGATTTCGAGTCGATCCCGTTACGACCACTTCGGTACCTCTCCGCGCCGTGTTAATTAGCCGAATCGGCTCTTATCCTCTTTTGCTGAAAAAATCTACTCATAATTTCCCCGCATTCTTCACGCAATACTCCTTCCGTTACTTCTACCTGGTGATTCAACCTCTCATCAGTTAAAATATTATATAATGAAGTCACAGCGCCACATTTCGGATCACGCGCCCCGAAAATGACACGTGCCAACCGCGCCTGAATAATAGCTCCCGCGCACATAATACAGGGCTCAAGCGTAACGTAAAGCTCGGCTCCCAACAGACGGTAGTTACCTGCCTTTTCTCCCGCTTGCCTTAAAACTAATAACTCCGCGTGCGCCGAAGGATCATTCATGGTGATCGGCAAATTGTGTGCCCGCGCCAGAATATGGCCATCGTGCACTAGTATTGCTCCGACCGGCACTTCACCAGCATTGTAGGCGGCCTGCGCTTCCTCCAGAGCTATTTTCATGAAGTCATAATCGTTTTGCATATATTTTATACCAATTCTAAATCAAAGCGGGGAACAAATTTTTGTCCAGCATGCTCATCATAATTACACTATTATAAAAGTCGTTATCATACTGTTGATTTTATGGCAAATGCCGTATATGATTATTCGCGGGTAAAAGAAAATATGGATGTAAGAAAAGCTATATTTTGGCCGGTGTTGATTTCAATTATCGGGCATGTGGCGCTGATTATGCTAACCAGCGTGCTTGATTTACGGGAAAATGTAAAATATACGGAAGTATATACCGTCAGCATTAAAGAACCTGACCAACCGCTACCGCCTATACCGAAAAAAAAAGAAGCTACTGAAGAGAAAAAATCAACCCCTGCCCGAGCGATAAAAAATATTGGCATTCCCGGTTGGCGAGAAGATACTATTGACCTAAGCAGTTCTGATACCAAGTATCTGCAATACAGGCTTGATATGGTCAGGAAGCTTAGCCGTGCTTGGAAATATCCCGAAGAAGCGAAGGAGGCTGGCGAACAAGGAATTGTTGTTCTTAAAATATCTCTTGATTCTGAAGGCGGCATTGCAGAAGCAAACATTATTAGCTCCTCAGGCTTGGCTATTCTTGACGAAGCGGCATTGCTTGCCGCTAAATCCGCTGCTCCCTTTGGACAATTGCCTGCAACCGATCTCACGCAGCTTCATATCTTCATCAAGTTTCTTTATGAACTTAAATACGACTTCAAAAAAACCAATTAGCGATAAATAATTATGTGTAAAATATTGACTACTGCTAAAAGGATCGCAATTGTTTGTCTGCCGTTTCTTTTTATTATCTTCCCGTGCATATCTTTTGCCTATCAGATAACCGACGAAATAGGCCGCAGTATAAATATTTCTCCAAGTCCTCAACGCATTGTTTCTCTTGCCCCCGGAATAACGGAAACTCTTTACGCGCTTGGTCTTGCCGATCAAATCGTGGGAGTAACCAGTTTTTGTAACTGGCCGCCATCCGCCCTTAAAAAACAGCGGATAGGTGGTTTCATTAATCCATCCATAGAACAGATTGTGTCTCTTCAGCCCGATCTGATTATCGCCACCGCTGACGGCAACAGGCCCGATACTGTGCGGCAACTCGAAAGAATCGGATTGATTGTTTATGTAACAAGCCCTTCTGATACGAACGGTATTCTCAGGAGTATTTCGCATCTGGGTGAAATAACTGCTCGCAAAAATGCAGCTACGACATTGGTAAGGCAGCTGCAAAAACGCCTCAGCAATATCGAAGCGCAAATCCGGCATAAAAGTAAACCGCGTGTTTTTTTTCAAATCGGTTTGGAACCGTTAATTACTGTTGGCGGGAAGACTTTAATAAATGAAGTAATCCAACATGCGGGCGGCATCAATATAGCAAGCAATGATGCCGCCCGCTACCCGCGCTATAGCCCTGAAGGTATTATGGCGGGATCGCCGGACATAATTCTATTTGCGCCCATGGCCAATGATAAAGAGTTTACAGCGGTGAAAAACTTTTGGCAAAAATTCGAAGGAATACCGGCAGTAAGGAACAATAGAATTTATCCTATAAATACAGATCTCATCAGCCGCGCATCTGTGCGCATTGTTGATGCCATCGAGACAATGGCGTTAATCTTCCATCCGGATATTAAAATTACGAAAACAAAGTAAGGTTGTTTTTGTTAGGAATCGGACTTGATGCCATTCATCCTTTGGTTAACCTCCTGCAGCAATTTCTTGATTTCCATTTGCTTGCTTACAGGCAATGACTCCAACTTATCCTGCTTTGCGCTGAGTTGGGATATTTTTGATCCCAGATCACCTAACAGCAATTCCCAGTTGATTTTCGGTTCTGCCACCTGCGGTTTAAATTCTTGTATTGGAACGCCCAATTGCAGATTTATTTCTTCCAGATATTCCGGTATTGTCACAGCAAAACCAAATTTCCCCCGAATTAAAGAAGCCAGGTGTTCCTGTACGGAAATTTCACCGTGAACTAAAAATATCTGCATTTTCTTATTCTGAAAATTTGCAAGCCAATCCAGCAATTGATCCTGTCCCGCATGCGCGGAAAAACCGCCAATTGTAAACACTTTGGCCTTTATGCTAATGTCTTCCCCAAAAATACGAATTGTCTTCGCGCCATCCACTATCCTGCGGCCGGGGGTTCCCTCCGCCTGGAAACCGACAAAAACAACACTAGCGCCCGGACGCCATAAATTATGCTTCAGATGATGTTTAATCCTGCCGGCGTTAGCCATACCGCTTGCGGAAATCACTATCGCCGGACCTTTTAGATTATTAATTTCGATGGATTGAGCTGTTGTCGAAGAAAACTTCAGTTGTGGCAGATCCAAAGGATCTTCGCCCTTTTTCAAAAGGTTCTGTGTTTCCTCATCAAGATATGACCGATAGCGGCGGAATATTTCTGTCGCCTTAATTGCCAGCGGGCTATCCAGAAAAACCGGCAGATCTTTAGGCAGCTTTCCCGCCACAGATAAAAGATGCAGTGAATAAAGAATTTCCTGCGTCCGCTCTACGGCAAACGCGGGTATAATGACTTTCTCGCCGTTTTTATAACTATAACTGATCGCTTCCGCCAGTTCATTTAAACTGTCCTCTTCGCCCTTATGATTACGGTCGCCATAAGTTGATTCCATAAAAAGAAAATCCGCCGCAGTTATTGTGCTTGGATCTTCCATTAACAACTGATGGCGACGACCGATATCGCCCGAGAAAACCAACTTTGTGGTTATGCCGTTTTCCTCGATAAATAATTCCAGTATGGCCGCTCCCAAAATATGGCCGGCATCCCTGAAATTTGCTTTTATTCCATCGGCAGGACTAAAGACATTTTCGTAAGTTTTGGTTTTAATTAACGGGGCGACGGCCTGGGCATCTTTTATCGCATAAAGAGGCTGAACATCCTGCTTTGCGCCACTTCGCTGCATCTGTTTTATTTTCCACCCGGCCTCTACTTCTTGAATATGAGCGCTATCGAGCAGCAATATTTTCACCAGGTCACCTGTAGGTTCTGTCGTATATACAGGACCGCGAAAACCATTCTGCACCATCCGGGGCAGCAATCCGGAGTGATCAATATGCGCGTGGGTAATCAGAAAAAAATCAATATGTTCCGGATCATACACGTCGATATCCCGGTTGCGCTTTTCTATTTCAGTTGTTCCCTGATGCATACCGCAATCAACAGCGAACCTTGCTTTATCCGTTTCAATAACAAAACAAGAACCGGTAACGGTCCTTGCCGCTCCAAGAAATTTAACCTTCATGAAAACTCCGCCTCAGACGATCTTTCGACTACCTTATAACGCCGCTTTACCTGCTTTTTTCAACTTCTTTGCTTGTTTCTTTTCTTTTGCCGATTTCGCCGGTTTTTTCTTCGCGTCTTTTTTTGCGTCCTGTGACTTACCCATAATTAATCCTCCCTTTAGATATTTTGATTAAAATTCACCTGCTCATCATCAGCAGTCAAATATAATATAATAGAATGAATGTATTTGGTCAAACAGTTTGTAACTTTATTTTCATAAAATTGTGTCACCTACCCCGCTTCGTTGCACTCGCGGCATAATTCAACTTGCCAATTTCAGCGCACTTCGTTTCTGAAATCGGAGTCTCATTACCATCCTTTCTTCCACATATCATCATCGTCATAGATTTTTTCTTCGTCGCTCGCTTCCTGAGCATCGAGCTCAAAGTCGCGCGTTGTTTTCTTTGCTTTTTGCGCGAAATATTCACGATACCATTCATGAGCTGTGATCATGGACATGACTTCACTGGTGCCTGTCCAGATTGAAGCCAGACGGACATCGCGGTAGATTCGTTCAACGGGAAAAACATTGGTATAGGCAATGCCGCCCATTACTTGCATGCAATTATGGACTACCTTCTGGCATGATTCGGTAATAAATTTTTTACTCTCCGAAACCATACGCCGCACCCGGTTCATATCCGCGCCTGCGTCCACCGCTCGCGCGGTAACATAGGCCATCGCACGCGCCGCATCAAGCAGCATTACGGCTTCGGCTATTTGAAAACTAACGCCTTCAAACTGATTTATCGTCTGACCGAACGCTTTGCGCTTCGATGTATAGTTTGTGGCAATATCAAGAGCCGGCCGGGCAGCGCCGATGGTCATGATAGCCGTTCCCAGGCGTTCCGGTATCATCATTGTATTAAAGACAGCGTATGCACCCTGAATCTTTCCCACCACATTTTCCTTGGGCACTTTCACATCGCGGAAGATCAGGCGGCCGGTTCCACCGCCGCGGCAACCCATCAATCCATAAAGATATTTCACTTCGACACTTTCTGTGCGGTCAACAATAAAGCAGGTTATTGCTTCCTGCGGCTTTGCTTCGGGATTGGTTTTGGCATAAACAAGGAAAAAGTCCGCACCTTCGGCCCCGACAATAAAACGCTTCTGACCGTTTAAAAGATAATAATCGCCCTTGTCTTCAGCTTTGGTTGTCGCCCCGAAAAAATCCGATCCACCACGAGGTTCGGTAAGGCATTCCGCCGCAAAAAGTTCACCCCTCAGCAACGGCTTCACATATTTTTCTTTTTGCTTATCTGTACCATGAAGAATAATCGCATCGCAGACCAGTTCCGCTCCCACACCAAAGACACAGGCAAATTCATAACCCAGCGTTCCCACCTCTTCCATTATGATGCCGGTGGTCACCCAATCCATATCACGGCCACCCCATTTTTTCGGATAGCGGCAGCCCAGCAAATTTCGCTTTGCGGCTTCCTGCAAGAACTCCTTCGGAAACTTGATTTTATCCGTATCCATATCCAGAATCATCTGACGCGGTACCCACTTGACAAGGTCACGTGCCTCATCGCGGATTTTGATTTGCTCTTTGGTCATCATGTAATCAAACATTGGCTTCTCCTTTTATGTATTCACAAAAACTCGCTATTTCAAAACATTGTTAATTTTCATTTCCAATTCTGCCCGGCTGGTATCTTTCACCAGGACGGTTTTTTTTCGTGATTTCGCGCCGGCAAATATTTCCAGTTGGCTTTTCCTTAAAGCGAATACTTTGGCCAGCAGTTTGATGCAAGCCTCATTGGCCGCGCCCTCCAAAGGTAAAGCCGTAACCTTGATCTTTAACATACCTTCCTGCACGCCCATAAGCTCGGTGCTTGCAGCGTGCGGTGTGACTTGAATATCAAAAGTCAGTCCGTGTTTAGATTCTCTTAACTGAAGAATATTGGACAAAAATAACCTTTCTTGAAAACATTATAAAGTACGGGCAAACTGAATTATCGTTTCCACTAAAAAATACTGCAAAAATAAAATTGCTAGGATGACAATCATAGGGGAAAGATCAAACCCGACATTGCGCAAAGGAATTATGCGACGAACCATGCGCAGCAAAGGCTCCGTCGCTTTATATAAAAAGATTACGATTTGATTATAAGGGTCTGCATTGACCCATGATATTAAAGCGCGGGCAATGATAATCCACATATAAAGCGTTAAGGCGATGTCAATGATTTTGGCCAAAGCAACAACAAAATTACTTAAAACAAACATAAAAAGACCTCACATCTCAGTTTAGACAGCCTTGGAAATGGACAAAGCAAAATTAGTTAGAGCTTCATTAAACTCCTTTGGCCTTTCCATCATCACCATGTGACCAGCGCCTTCTATCAGGCACAGTTTTGCCCCGCTTATGCTTTCGGTTATTTGGCGGGAAAATTCCGGTGGCGTCATTTTATCTTCCGCCCCGCAGATAACCAGCACATTTAAAGATATTTTACTTATTTCTTGAGAGACATCAAACTTATCGCACGCCGATAAATCACTTTGTAAAACATCTATTCGTGTCTGCGCCAGACTCTTCATTAATGGTGCCATAAACTTTTCACGATTTACTTTAGCTACATAAAATTTGCAAATTAATTCAATTGACTCAACCGGATTTGTTTTTAAAAATTCAAAAATCGCAGGATTAACCGGCATTTTCATCCCGCCGCCAACCGGAACAATTCCTTGAATTATTTGTGGATAATTTATTGCGAATTGCAGGCTGATGGCTGCACCAAGAGAATGGCCGACCAGAATGATATTTTCCAGCTGTAAAATATCGAGCAGTTTTTTTACCCAAAGGCAATAGCTTACAATATCGCTTTCAACATTGCCTTCGGAGCTGCCATGCCCCGGAAGATCAACAGCCACTACATTATAATGTTTATGTAGCGCGGCATATTGATGCGACCAGACGCTGTGGTCGCCGCCGGAACCATGGATGAAAATCAAGCTTTGTTTATGTGCTCCAAAATTAGTACTATTGACCCAACAGGCGATTCTCGAAGATTCAATATTAAAATATTTCACCATATTAAATTACTCCAATGGCAAATAAATACCACAAAAGTAAAAAAATATGCAATGAAAGAAAAGAATGCTGAGAATTTGTTAATAAACAGGAATAAGCAGTCCTTCCTGTACTAAACAAATCCTCATCCTTGTCGAGCATGCTGGGCTTCAATCGGAAATAATCAAAACGACTGGTTTCTAACTTAACGTATGTTACATGTACCGAGGACATCTATAACTTTTAAATTAATATCTTGACATCAAGATATTAATTATTATATTGGCAATACATCTCGACACGGAGAAGCTGTTGTAAAATGGATATTGATATCAAGTTGATGGTGGAATTGAACGAGACTAGTTATGCCATTCTGGAAAATATTACAAAAAACCTGGCTGAATTAGGACTCACGCTTTCGGAATTCCTGATATTAAAACATTTGGATCAAAATAAAAAGGAGAGCGTTCAAAAAATAGGATCTGTGGCTCTTATTACCAGCGGAACAATTACCTTTGTCTTGAAAAAAATGGAAACGAGGGGTTATGTCAGTAAAGTCCAAGATCAAAAGGATAAAAGGATTTTCTGGGTTAAAATAACGAATTCTGGTCGGAAACGATTCAGGCAAATTTTCAAAACACATCTGATATATTTGGATGGATTCTTGCTCTGCTTCACTAAACAGGAAAAACGGGAATTTATAGAGAGACTTGCCTGGTTTAAAAATAAATTGAAGGATTCTGGAGGTCACAAATGAAAGACGAGAAAAAGTTAAGCCGAAGTGCCAATAGCGTTTTTTTGTATGGGATTTACATTATTATTTTAGCTATGGTTTTCTTGTTTATCCCCAATGTTGCTTTGAGCTTATTGGGAATGAAGCCCGCTCACGAAGTTTGGATACATGTCACGGGATGGTTTGGGATTTGGCTTGGCATTTATTATATAGTCGCTGCGCGAAGTGAGTCTAAAGCATTTATTCTAACAACTGTTTATGGACGGCCCACTTTTCTTTTATTCTTGGGCGTACTAGTGGTTCTTAAGATGATAGAACCTATTATTATGATCGTAGGAGCAATAGATGTCGCAACTGCAATCTGGACTTATTCACTACTACGCCTTGAAAATAAAGATTCAAGCAGCATGAAATAATCAAATTAACGAATGTTGAGGTTTTCAAAAGTCTTTCAAACAGGAGTCAACCAATGAGTATCCGTCATGGACGTATCGATGTACACCACCATAATATTCCGCCTGCTTTTTTGAAAAAAATGTCAGACAAAGGTATTAAGAAAGTCGCCGGAACACCTTTGCCGTCATGGTCACCTGAGAAATCTATCGAAATAATGGATTTGTATGGTATTCAAACCGCGATCACTTCATTGTCATCACCTGGAGTTCATTTCGGTGAAGGCGTAGAACAGGCAAAAACCCTGGCCCGGCAATGCAATGAATTTTCAGCTGAAATGGTCAATCGTTTCCCCGGCCGTTTTGGCTCGTTCGCCGTCTTGCCTATGCCATTTACTGATGCCGCATGCAAAGAAGCCATTTATGCGCTTGATATCCTGAAATCAGATGGAATCATATTATTGGGCAGCACGGACGGAAAGTTCCTGGGTGACCCTTCCTATGATGAGCTGATGAATGAACTGGACCGTAGAGGCACTATAGTATTTGTTCATCCGAATTTACATCCGACAAGCGAAACTCTTGGGCTAAACATTCCTGGCTTTTTTGTTGAATTTCTCTGTGATACTACACGGGCGGCATTAAATCTTATTTTGAAAGGTGTTACTGAAAAATATCCGGGTATCAATTGGATTCTAGCTCATTCTGGTGGTTTCCTTCCCTATATAGCATGGCGGGTTTCCCTGGCTAATACCTTTCCTGAATTCTCTGAAAAAGCTCCACAAGGTGTTCTGACCTATATTCGCCGTTTCTATTATGATACGGCTCTTTCGCCATCCCGCTATTCCCTGGCTTGTCTGCGTGAATTGGTTGAGCCTTCGCATATATTGTTCGGAAGTGATTTCCCGTTTGCTCCAGCTGCAGCCGTTGCTTTGGAATGCAAAACACTTTCAGATTCAAAACTTTTGAGTGATGAAGAACTTTATGGAATAAATCGTGGACATGCCCTTTCCCTTTTCCCAAAATACAGGGAAAAAGAAGAGACAATTCATCCTGCTCCTATCTTTTATCAGGAATCATTAGGAACGCGATTCAAACGGCTGTTGACTAAACCGGTAAGGATAATGGCGGAGAAAATGCAAAATCATTAAAGTCGAATTCTTTAAACAGCTTCGAAATATATAGCTAACATTATATTAGCATAACAAAGACAATCCAACCGATCGCCACGCTCCGGCTGATTTATTAATGCTTTCTTTCAATTGGTTATATTCAGTTTTTTCTACCTTACGATTTCGTTGACTTGTAGATGATATACGTAACATAATCTGTTTTTATGTTGACAGCAGGCACTGACCTGTGGTTTTCTTTAGAACCAAAACGATAATGACGGTAGGGAGGTTTTGCTAATGCTTAAAGATAAGAAGATAGCAATCATTGGTGGCGGGAAAATGGGCAGTATTATTGCTCAGGGTTTAATCGCTCAAAAGATTTCTTCCAACAAGGATATTATCGTTACCGACATTGATGCAGCGAGGCTGGAATTTCTGCGCAAGTCGATGAAACTGAAGGTTTCTCAAGATAACGAAAAATCCGTAAAAAGCGCTGATATAATCATTCTCGCAGTCAAACCACAGAATATGTTATCAACGCTCAAGGAAATAAGCTCTGCTATTGATAAAACCAAAATTGTAGTTTCGATTGCCGCAGGAATCACGACCGGTTTTATAGAATCGAATTTGGCTCAAGGTGTCCGGGTTTTAAGAGTAATGCCCAATACACCGGCGCTTATCGGCGAGGGAGCTGCGGCAGTGGCTAAGGGAA
>Ga0209777_10004768_pt1 | contig 15887 bp, 15 predicted proteins | sample FrelakmetHBP12HB_FD_187147 | JGI IMG/M metagenome (GOLD analysis project Ga0209777, IMG submission 187147) | Freshwater lake sediment microbial communities from the University of Notre Dame, USA, for methane emissions studies -HBP12 HB (SPAdes)... | ecosystem: Environmental > Aquatic >... | reverse complement strand
ATAAGCCGTGTGTACTCCTATGTTCAAGATGCCCAAGTGTCAGCCCCAAAAGACACCTTTCTCCAAAGCCAACTGACCAAACATAAAATCACCAACATTTATGATTTCTCCACAGGCCCCCTGGGTTCTGCCTTAGGCCATCTAAAGCACCTGGTTGACCGAGGAGTAATCAGTCGTGATGAACAATCCTTTTTGAATGATGCCGCGCAGTTACTCCTCGACGTCAGAAGAAATGTCGATGCTCACACTTTTTTCGGCCTTACAGTTGGCAAGTCAATCAATGGAGACTTGGAACACGTTTACCTACCAGCTCTCAACCTTATGCTTGACGTTTACTGGCGACCAACTGTCTAGCATTGGTCTACTCATGAAAAGCCCGACATGCCGACGCTAACCTTACTGGGCTGCATAATTGCGAGTGTGTCATGACGTTAATAATCACTGCGGCAACTAAACGGTATGTGTTCCAAGTGGCCGATACTAGGCTTACCTATCCTGATGGCCAGCTGTACGATGACCAGTCTGTCAAGACAACCCTCGCTACCTGTTATGATGCCAAACTGGCAATTTCGTATACAGGCTTGGCAGTAATTGGCGGGCAAAGTACCGATCTGTGGTTATGCAGGGAACTTACGGGAGCCAAAGTCTGGGAAAGAAGTTTTCCCGATGTAGTTCAATTCCTCAAAGACCGCCTGACAGGGGCTTCGTCACACGACTACAATCTTAGAAAGATAGGCTTAACATTCGTCATAGCTGGACTAGGCATCAATAAGGGAGCCAGAGATGTAGCCCTGGCTTTAGTCACGAATTGCCGAAGACCAATTCCTCGACGCTCCTTGCTCGAATGGGTACAGCCGAAAGAAGAATTCAATAGATACTTCTTTGACCCAGGCGACAACTTCACCTGGTACCTGTCAGTCCACGGTGCTGTTGATATGAATGCCGAGATCAGCGCCTTGAGACGCAAGATTGGCAACAAGTTACTTGAAGCGAGGGCCCCTGAGCAGCTGACCGAATTAATGAATTACCTTGTGTCTTGGATACGATTCCAAAGAAGAAGTAAAAGGGTCGGTCATCTCATCAGTGATGATTGCACAGTTGTTCATATCGGCAGTGACTTCAAAGGTTCGCTATTCTTGTACTCCAAAGACAAGAGGCTGGAAAGATATCCACACATTGTATCCAAGCCAATCCCCCCAGACACGGTCTCAGGCCCAGCGTGACAACCATACACTGTTAACTTCCGTTCGTCGGGTTGATAAGGATTTCCCGCCTATGCACAGATGTGCGCATGAAAGGGCATATATCCCCATGTTCGTACAGTGGTAACACAAACAGAGGTACCCCTCAACATCCCCACCTCCTTCACACCCCCTTATACGTATCCTCCCGCCTGATGGCCACCTTGACCACCGGGCTAATCCCAGGACATAAACATAACTTATTGACTTCTAACTGACTTGATGGTATGCTTATAATATAAGCATAATATATCTTAATATTAGGTAGGGCATATGAGTAAGACAGCAAAGCTAACTGTTAGTTTGCCCCAAGACCTTATCTCATTTGCGGATGAGATAGCCAAAAAGAAGAAAATAAGTCGCAGTAAAGTTGTTTCCCTATGCCTGCAGGAACTGGCAGAGAGCCACAGAGTTGCGGAGATGGCGGAGGGATACAGGACGATGGCAAAAGAACAAAAACAGTCGGCGGCTCTGGCTTCAATAATTGAGCATGAAGTAATACCGGAGTGGAGATAACGACTCATGCCCAAAGACATAAAGAGGGGTGACATTTATTGGGTCGACTGGAATCCGGCCAGAGGCAGTGAGCAGAGCGGGTTGAGACCCGCTCTTGTTATTCAGAATGACATTGGAAACAAGTTTAGCCCGACGACAATCATAGCTGCGCTCACTACGGCAATTGAAAATCAGTATCCCTTCTTAGTCAAGGTGACTGCCAAAGAAAGCGGTTTGCCCAAAGATAGCACTATCAATTTGGCAGTCATACTCACTATTGATAAAACCCGGCTCACCATCAAGTGCGGAACATTAAGCGATGACAAGATTTCCCGGGTGAACGAGGCGATAAAGGCAAGCCTTGGCCTTTAGTATTATTTTCAACCTGAGTAAACGATCATAATATTGTGCGTAAGTACAAAAATCAGACAGCACCTGTTCATGCAATAGTGACATAGTCTTACAAAACGTCTACAATTTCTAGCGGTCAACATAAACGAAAGACTACTAGAATGTCCAAATCCGCTCTAACAGGCGTAAAAGCCCTGGAATACTGCCAGATGGTGGCTGGCCCCTACTCTGCCAGGCTGCTGGCCGACCTTGGCGCTGAAGTGGTCAAGATCGAGAAGCCCGGCGTCGGCGACGAAGCCAGAAGCAGAAGCCCCTTCTTCCACGATAACGCCGACCCCGAAACCAGCGGCCTTTTCCTCTACCTCAACGCTAACAAGCTGGGCATCACCCTGGACGTTCAGACTCAATCGGGCAAAGCTATCTTCCAGAAGCTAGTGAAGGAGTGCGATATTCTGGTGGCAGACCAGGCCCCGCAGGCGATGCAGGAGCAAGGACTGGACTATGAGACTCTCAAAAAACTCAACCCTGGCCTGATAATGACCTCAATAACCCCCTTCGGACAGACAGGCCCCTATCGAGACTATAAAGCCTATCCCCTCAACGTCTTTCACGGCGGCGGTGAAGGCTATCTTACACCAAGCGGTATAGAAAATATGACCCGTCCTCCTCTCAAGGCGGCCGATTACCTGGGAGAATATGACTCCGGGCTAAATGCTGCAGTAGCCACCCTGGCGGCCCTTTACTGGAGAGACGCCACCGGGGAAGGACAATTCATAGATATCTCCAAACAGGAATCGGTGATGGCCGTCAACCGTGTTGACATGGTCAGAATAGCCTATGACGGCGCAGTAATCAACAGAGCCAAGCAGGGAGTCCCCTACGGCGGGATGCTGCCCTGCAAGGATGGAGAATACACTATCTTCGTGACCTGGGAGCCGGTGCAGTGGGAGAGAATGGTCGCCTTTATGGGGCGCCCGGAATGGACCAATGACGAGTTGTTTAAGGAAGCTGGCAGCCGGGCTAAGAACGGAGAGCTGCTGAATGCGCTCCTGGTGGAATGGCTGTCCCAGCACACCAAAGAAGAGCTTTATCACCAGGGCCAGGCCGCAGGCGTCCCCTTTGGCGTGGTTTGCACCGCCAAAGACCTGGTCAATTCCAACCACCTGAGAGCCAGAGAATTCTTCACGGAGATCGAGCACCCCAGGACAGGAGAGGTCAAATATCCCTCAGCGCCATATAAATTCTCAGGTACGCCCTGCAAGATAACACGTCCTGCGCCTCTTTTGGGCGAGCACAACGAAGAAATTTATGTAGGGCGTCTCGGTTACAGCCCAATCGAGCTAGTCAAGCTAAGAGAAGCGAGTGTGATTTAAGAAGGAGTCCCGACGAATGGGTGCTCTTGATGGAGTGAGAATACTTGATTTCACCGCCCACGCAGCGGGCCCGCAGGCTACTCTGCTGCTGGCATATCTGGGGGCAGAAGTCATCAAGGTAGAAAGCTCATTATACCTGGACACTTTCAGGCGTGAGGCTGCCGAAGTGTTGGGCGGCAAGAGGGCGGGCCTTAGCTGGTTCATCCCCCTTAACGCCAACAAGCTGGGCATAACCCTCAATCTCAAAACTGACGCAGGAATCAAGATAGCCAAAAGGCTTGCCCGGATCAGCGATGTGGCAGTGGACAATTTCAGGGCAGGGGTGATGGACAAACTCGGCCTCGGCTACCCGGTCCTGAAAGAGGTCAAACCGGATATCATAATGGTTTCGTCCTCAAGCCACGGGGCGACAGGGCCGGAAAGCGATTACTCCGGCTTTGCAGTCACCATGGGACCGCTCAGCGGACTATCACACCTGACCGGCTATCCCGGAGGCCCGCCTACCATTCTTAGACACAGCATGGACCTCAGGGCTGGCACAGCCGCCGCCTTCGCCATCCTGGCCGCTCTGATTCACTGGCGCAAGACTGGAGAGGGACAGTTCATAGACCTCTCGCAGCGAGAGGCGCTCAGTTGCAGCGCAGCCGAAAGCATCATGGACTACACTATGAACAGTCGGATTCGCTCACGCAACGGCAACCATGACGAAAAGATGGCTCCCCACAACTGCTATCGCTGCCAGGGCGAGGATAAATGGATAAGTATTGCAGTCTCCACTGATGAGGAATGGCAGGCTCTCTGCCAGTCTGCGGGGCACCCGGAATGGGCCAGGCAAGAGAAGTTCCGCGACCAGCTCAGCCGCTGGCAGAATCAGGATGAGCTGGACAAACTAATCGAAGGGTGGACCGCTTCCCATACCCATTACGAGGTAATGGAGATTCTCCAGAGGGCAGGTGTAGCCGCCACGCCATCCTTCAGCAATGAGGAGCTTTTCAATAATCCTCACTTACGGGAGCGGGAGACTTTTGTCCCGGTGCAACACCCTGAAGAAGGAGAGCTATATGTGCTAGCGCCGCCCTGGAAACTCTCCCGCACCCCAGGCCAGGTCCACAGCCCAGCACCTCTGCTGGGACAACACACAGAATACATCTTTAGAGAACTCTTAGGAATGTCCCAAGATGAGATTGCCGGACTGATGGAGCAGAAAGTCATCTATTAACAGCCCGATACCCAAACTCGCTCTCAGGACACATTTGACAAAAACCACTCAAAACTTTATCATATCTTGTGCGACATACTAGGTAAATTGATTTCCAAATACATTGTCACTGGCAAGCGCCTTGATAGATCGCAAATCCGGCTTTAGTCTGGAAGAGTGACGCACCACAAAATCAGAAAATAAGGGGGAGTCTCTGCATGACTGGTGAGAAAAAAGTCAGACTTCTATTGACCAAGCACCCGCTAGATGGCCATGAGTCCGGATACAACATACTGACTAGAGGACTCAGAGAGCTTGGGATTGAGGTAATCATCGGTGGGTCACAGATGACCAATGAAATAGTGGACACTGCCATACAAGAGGATGTGGACTTTATTGGCTACCGCATTATGGCGGGAGACCCTCTTTTCCTGGTTCAGGACCTATTTGAAAGGCTGAAGAAGAAGGGCGCCGACATACCCGTTGTTATAGGGGGCATAATCCGCGTTAAGGACATCCCCAAACTGAAGGCGATGGGGGTTGCTGAAGTGTACATTCCAGGCAGCTTACTTTCCGAAATCGCCAACTTCATGAAGAACTATAAGCGAGCCCGGACGACTTAGCTCCAATGGAGAGAAACCAGGTCACCCTTCCCAAGTGAGTGACAGAAATGAATGCCTTTTATAAGGGCTGAACATAATAAGGGGGAAAGCGATGAACCAGAAGGACATGAAGAAGATCAAGGACGGCAGAAAAGATTACGATGAGTTGGTAGCTCGCAGCATAGCGAAGAATCCGGAGGCGAAGCCCGAAAGCGAGTATATGACCGACTCCTGGATACCTGTGAACAGGCTCTATACACCACTTGATGTTGAGCATATAGACTTTGCGAAGGATATTGGCTTCCCAGGCGAGTATCCCTATACCCGCGGGGTTTTTGCCAGCGGTTATCGAACAAGGGCCTGGAACAGAAGGCAAGTTGCCGGGCGCGGGCCAGCCGACGAGTGCAACCAGTTGGCGAAGTATCTCATATCGCAGGGGCAAACAGCATTTGCTCTGCATGCTGGCACCAATGCAGACAGCAAGGTGCCCCAGGATACCGACGACGCAATATATGCGGGGTACGCCTTCCGAGACACCACCAAAATGGATACTCTGGCTGACTGGGAAGAACTAATCTCCGGGATCGACCTGAATAAATTCCATTGGATGGCCGGAGAGTTTGCCATTGACCTGGCCATGTTTGTTGCAGCAGCCGAAAAGCAGGGCTATGACAGGAGAAAACTTGTCGGCGGTACAGCCGGCAAGGTGAGGTTAATCTCCTACCCTGAAAATAAGGGCAATCCCTGGATTGACCAGGTTGAGTTCTGCACCAGAGAAATGCCCAACTTTAACTCTTTGTATATTGACGTTGGTAATGTTAGAGAGGCAGGCACAAATGCGATTCAGGAGATTGCCTGGACTATAGCGCTGGGCATGGATTGCATTCGGGAGGTGATGAAACGAGACCTCGCTATCGATAGCTTTGGCCACAGAATACACTTCTATCACAGAGTAGGCTCCGACATTTTCGAAGAGGCGGCCAAGTTCAGAGCCATGAGGCGGATGTGGGCCAGGATGATGAAGGAGTACTTCGGTGCTAAAGACCCCAGGTCATGGCGACTGAGAACACACGCCCAGAGCTATGGCCCCGTTTTTGCGGCCAAGCAGCCATTGAACAACATTATCAGAGGTACTGTGCAAGGTATAGCGGCGGTTTTAGGAGGCGTACAGTCATTGGCCGTAGATACCTTCGATGAGCCTCTGGCGATGCCCTCTGATTTCGCCAAAGTCCTCTCACTGAGAACACAGCAGGTCCTGGAGCACGAGAGCGGGCTAGTAAACGTCGTTGACCCGCTTGGCGGCTCATACTATGTCGAGTGGCTGACTGATACGCTGGAGAAAGAAGCCCAAAAGATAGTAGATAAGCTTGAGGAGTTAGGCGGTGCCTGCAAAATCCCCGCCTCCGCTTATTTCTTACAACTGATGAGGGACTCTGCCTACAGGTATCAAAAGGAGATTGATACCAAGAAGAGGATACATGTCGGCGTAAACGAGTATGTGATGGATGAAGACGATCCTATGACAAGCTACGCTCCTGAGCTAATAGATTATGACTACAAGGCCGCTATGAAAAAGCAGATAGCGCGTCTGAATAAAGTACGTCGGGAGAGGGACAATGCCGCGGTGGAAAAGGCGAAGAAGATGCTGCTTGACGTGTTCAGGTCCAGAGAGAACATGATGCCTCCTCTCATAGAGGCCGTCCAGACCTATATCAGCTCCGGTGAAATAATCAAGCTACTTGTGGAGGCACGCGGCAAACAAGTTGGCCCCAGAGCAGAGCAGTATGCCGATAGGCTAGTCAGTGAAATTGAGTTGGCGATTTACGACTGGTACTAAAAGCCAGGCTAAATCGAGAAAGTGATGCCCTTTTTCGGAAGGGCCAGGGGTCTTGATGTATTCCTGTAGGGGTGATTCATGAATCGCCCCTACTTCCACCGAGATTGAAATAAAGAATAGCCTAACCGAGGCGATTATGCAGTGGCAAGAAGAATATAAAAGAAAAATGATTTCCGTTGAAGAGGCGGCCAAAATGGTGAAGTCGGGAGACCGATTAGTTTTTTCCGCCGGCAGGGAAACCATCAGCCTTGGAAAAGCTATTGCTGCCCGCAAGGACGAACTGAGAAGCGTAAGACTTTTTATGCCCAATCCCCTCTATGACTTCGGCTGGTATGCCCCAGGCTGGGAAGAGTCCTTTCAAGTCACCATCGGCCTGCCTACCCTAGTATCTCAGGAGGCGATGGACAGCACAAGGCTTGACTTCGAGATAGGCTCTCTTATTCCCTATGAAGAAGGACCTGACACTGCAAACAGAAGGCCCGACGTCCTCCTGGTTGAGGTATCAGAGCCTGATGAGCGTGGCTTTTGCAGCTTCGGTTCGTCGTTGTGGAACAAACGAAGGCATATCAAAGAGGCCAAGCTGACCATCGCCGAGGTAAACAAGAACCTGATCAGGACCTATGGCGACAACTATGTCCATGTCTCCGAGATAAGCTACTTTGTGGAACATGTCTCTACCGGCCGCGTTCCAGGGAGTGGCACTCTGGCATCCAGACAACCCAAAGCGCCTGAGCCTTATGTCAAGCGCATAGCCGAAAACGTAGGCCAGCTAATGCGGGATGGCGATACCCTTCAGATTGGCATAGGCCGGACCACCGAGCCTCTGCTAAAGATGGGCATACTTAATGGCAGAAAGGACATGGGCTGGCACTCCGAAGCCACGCCGCCAGGCGTAATCGCCATGGTGCGCCAAGGGGTAATCAACGGCAGCCGCAAGACATTGAATCCTGGCAAATGTGTAGTCACCTCAATCGGAGGTGGCAGCCAGGAGGAGATGGAATGGGTGAATATGAACCCCCGCTTCCTGCTGGTGGATGTGGTTTATCTGGAAGACATCCGGGTAATCGCCGCTCATGACAACTTTGTGGCCATCAACAATGCCCTGATGGTGGACTTGGGCGGCCAGATCGCTTCCGAGACCCTGGGAACTCGTCTTATGAGCCAGGCCGGCGGCCAGATACCCTTCGTTACCGGTGCTACTATGTCTAAAGGCGGTCGGGCTATCACATGTTTGCCCTCAACAGCACAGGATGGTAAGGTCTCCCGTATTGTGCCCACTTTGCCACAGGGCACGGTGGTCACTATACAGCGCAATCTGGCCGACTATATCGTCACTGAATACGGAGTGACCCGGATCAAAGGAAAAACCTTGAGACAGCGTGCCCAGGCGCTAATAAACATAGCCCACCCAGATTTCCGGGAAGAGCTCAGACGGGAGGCTAAAAAACTATTCGGTGAAGGATAATAGTCTCGTTTGGCTCTGCTTATCGGCGATTCCCATGTTCGTCCAATGGTGAGTAAATTCGACTAATCGTCCACTGATCGAGAACTTGCTGCCACCGAACAAGTATCGAGTTACCAGGGCAATTAGAGAAGCGAGCTGATCAGCTCGCTTCTAGGTATTTTTATACAGTTTGGTTACGGGTAAAGTCCTATTTTTTTAAACAGTCTGCCCACCTACTCCGCTAGAATAACTGCAGAACAGATAGCATGACTTCGAGGTCAAATTTACCTCGTTTACTGTAAACACTTACGGAAGCCCAATAACGGTAATGTTACATGCAAATTTCCCTGGATGTCCTCCTTGATTGTGAGCCAGTGAAAGTTTTTTATCCGTTTTCCAGGTTTTCTTCTGGCGGGAAGGATCTTGTGCTATCCCTTTAATTTGCCTATAACTCTCGTAAACTTCACGGCATCCGCTTGCACCTATGGGGTGGCCGAAAGATTTCAAACCGCCGCTGGTGTTAACTGACATCTCCCCGTCGATGTAATAGGCTTTACGCTCATCCATTTGTTCCTTGTATTTCCCTCTTTCACAGAGGAATAGCGATTCAGTCGCTACAAGCTCAGCAATGGAGAAACAATCATGCAGTTCAACCAGGTCTATTTCCTTGCGGGGATCTTTTATTCCGGCCTGTTCATATGCCTGCTTAGCTGCGGCTTCTGTTTCAGTCCACGAGGTGTAATCATAACTGGTCAAAAGTTTCCCTGTTCCCGGGCCGGCTGCAGCGCCAAGAGCCTTGAAAACAATATAATCATCTCTGTATTTCTTGGCATCCTCGGCGCGGCAAAGGATAGCGGCAGCAGCGCCATCGCTGTTGCCACAGCAATCAAAAAGTCCGAGGGGCCAGGAGATTATTGGCGCATTCATCACTTGTTCTTCAGTTACCTCTCTTCTAAGATGGGCCTTTGGATTTCTAGCGCCATAATAATGGCTCTTGACTGAAATTCTTGCCAGTATCCTTTTTCCCTCATCCGGTGATAGGCCGTATTTGGCAAAATATCTGGTAGCGGCCAAAGCATAACGGCTTGGCCCGCCAACGCCATAAAAGTAGACTGGGTTCCATAGCTCGGTGCCAGCTGCGGCGGTGCCACCGCCACCCAGTGCCCCCCCTCCTTGATCCTTCAGCTTCTCAGCCCCGACAGCAATAACGAGGTCAAATGCTTTAGCGGCCAGTGCATAACAAGCACCCTTTATGGCCTCATGCCCTGAGCCACAAGCGTTTTCTACCCTGGTACAAGGTATAGTACCCAATTTCAAAGGGAAAGCTAAGGTTGCAGCGGCAGTGCTATTGAACATACATCCAATCCAGCCAGCCTGTATATCTTTTGGCTCAACCCCGGCATCTTGGTATGCCTCATAAGCAGCTTCGATTACCAGATCCTCCAAGCCCTTATTCCAGTGCTCTCCAAATTTTGTGCACCCCATGCCGATAATGGCTATCTTATCTTTAATGCTTTCTGCCATGTTTTGCTCCTTTCTTATGCCCTAACCGGTCGTGCTTTCCAGCTATAGTTGTGGAAACCTGCACCATCATGTTGGTTCCTTAGCGTCATCTCCACTTTCATGCCCACTTTGACCTTTTCTGGTATACGATCGGTCAAAACACCAGCATATCTTCCTCCCCCATCAAGGTCAACGATGACAAATACGTTTGGCAAGTCTTTAACCATGGCTCTTTCATCCATTGCAAAGCTAAAAATGGTCCCCTTTGTGTTAGCAAGTCTAACTTCTTCGTAGTTGTCCTTAGCTTGACAGACAGCGCAAACCCTCTGTATTGGATGCTGAAGAGTACCACAACTCTTGCATTTCCCACCATGAAATCTGAGAAATTGGTTCCGTTCTCTCATATAATGTGACAGGGAAGAAAAATCTGCTGCTCTGCGTTCGGCCTCAAACTCCATTAGATCACGAAAGATAAGATACTTGCCGTAGTTTGGAAGCGCGTATTTTGACTGGAGATATTGCTTTATTCCTCGCCTGTTTCTAATTTTTTCAATCTCATCGGTAATTTTAAGACTGAATGCATCTGCACCATCGCTGTAGTTAGCCACTAAGATTCTATCACCTGGCTTTGCTTCCTCTAATGCAGCCACTAACATCATAGGGGTATAAGCACAACCAGTATGCCCCACCGAGTCAAATAAAGGTGCTTGAACCTTCTTGGGATCTAATCCAAGTTTACTCACCATTGCTGTGTGTCTTCTCATATCGGGAGCATACAGCACAAACTTAGAGAAATCGCCCTTGGTCAACTTACATTTTGCCAACAAACCATCAATAGCCCGTGGGAAATGCGCGTCATATCCTTCTTCAAATATGTATCTGTCTTCCCACGTCCGTGAAAAAGCGTCCTTTTCCCTCCTCCACGTGTCTATGAATTCGCTATATATTGTATAGGTTCCCTCTATTTCTGCTGCGACATCTGCATCACCAAGAACGAAGGCAGCTGCCCCGTCACCTAAAGATGGTTCAGATTCAGAGTTGGGCGCAGGCCGGCGTAACTCGGCTATGGAGACGACTACTTTCTTAGCCATTTTGCCTTTTATCTGTTCATAGCCTATTTTTAGAGCACTGGTCCCCGACCGGAATGAATTGGTAAAGTCAGCGGTAAAAAATTCAGTATTTACTGGAAAATCAAGAGCTGCAGCGACTATGCTAGCACATTGCTTTTCTCGATAAGGAGGTGTAGTTGAAGCAAAATAAAGCCCGTCGGCCCCCTGCTGCCCTCCGCCTAGGGCGTCAACGCAAGCTTCTACCGCCATAGTTATAGTATCTTCATCAAAGTTAGCCACTGCCCTTTCCCCTTTACCGGCGTTGCCTCCCCAAACCTGAGCCAAAATCTGGCGGCTCATGCGATAGATAGGTATATAGGCGCCATAGGATACTATTCCTACCATGTTTAGTTTACCCTCCTTTGTACTCTAGAAAATCGTAGTAATCTCGCATATGGTTTGTGTTCCTACTGGCCTACCTAGCGGTGTCCATTTGCACTAGTGCCAAAATTTATGATGCTGCTAGTAAAATGGCATAAGTAAATTACCCTAATGATTATACATGGTTTATACAGATAAAAGCCAGCGGGCAGGCAAAGGTCATCAGTAAATGCTTCAAAGGCGATTGATGCCGCTTATCAGGCATATGAGGACGCTGGTATCGAACCCAAGGACGTACAGGCAGCCTAGTGTGGCACAGCCTTCTGGGCTACCGGCATGATGCTCTCTGTGCCTCTGAAGCTGGACTATATCCCGGTCACCCGCGTCGAAAACGTATGCGGCACAGGTATGGAAGCAGTGAGAGCTGCTGCTTTTACATCTTCTTAAGATCCTGCTATAATAACTGCTGGTGTCAAACAAGAGTACAAGCCACGATGCTGTGGGTTTCGGCGAGGATATGTCAACGCTTTGACGTTCGGCTTAAGATCAAATGAACTCAGGACTCAAACTAAGTGAGAAAAGACAGGAGGGTTCAAGTCATTATGGCGAAGGGAGAGGTAACTATTGATCCCGACCGCTGCCGTGGCTGTGGTTACTGCGTTAAGTTTTGCTCCAGGCACTGCCTGGAGATACCAAAAGATAACTTCACCCCAGATGGATATATGCTGGCAGTCTTCAAAGATCCAGATAAGTGCAATGTTTGCGGGATTTGCGGCTGGATGTGCCCCCATTTTGCCCTAGAGGTCTACAAGTACGCTGATGCTGAGCCAGAGGCCGTTAAGAGGTGAAATAGATGGCAGAGAGGATTTTCGTCCAGGCAAACGAGGCGGTGGGCTGGGGGGCTTTGAGCGCCGACTGCATGTGCTTCTTCGGCTACCCCATCACCCCTCAGAACGAGATCACCGAGTGGTTTGCCCGTGAATTACCCAAACGGGGAAAGATATTCGTCCAGGCCCAGTGCGAAACAGCAGCTATCAATATGCTTTATGGGGCTGCCTCCGTTGGTGTAAGAGCAATTACCTCCACCTCAGGCCCCGGCTGGGGCTTGATGCAGGAGACTATGTCTAACGGAGCCAACGCGGAAGTTCCTTTTGTGGTAGTTCTGGTGCAAAGAGGGGGGCCGGGAGCAGGCACTACCCAGCATGCCCAGATGGACTACATCAGTACCACTAAGGGTGGCGGCCAGGGGGGTTATAAGACCCCGGTACTGGCCCCAGCCTCGGTGCAGGAGACACATGACCTGGTACAATATGCCTTCTACATAGCCGACAAGCACCGCACTCCTGTGATAGTATTGACCGATGCCATAGTAGGCCAAACGGCTGAACCTCTGGAAGTGAAAAAACTGGATTTTGGGCCATTGCCGCCAAAGGACTGGGCAGCCATAGGTTCAAAATACCACAAAGACGGCAAACGAGTTGGCATCTCGTGCGCCCAAGGATGGAGCGGCCAACCACCCTATTTTACCTATCAGTCTTTCCTGGAGCATCTGAACAAAAAATACCCCCTCATAGAGGAGACCGAGCAGAAATATGAGACCTGGCAAACTGACGATGCCAAGTTGATCTGTGTAGCTTATGGCTACACAGCTCGGGTATGTTTGGAAGCAGCAATGATGGCCCGCAGAGAAGGCCTCAAGGTGGGAGTGATCAGACCCATAACACTTTGGCCATTCCCATCTAACATAATCAAGGAGAAGATCGCCCAGAAAGCCAGATTCCTGGTAGTGGAAGATAGCCTGGGACAAATGGTTGAGGATGTTAAATGCGTTGTTCAGGGAAAAACTGATGTTCACTTTCTGGGGATGCTGGCCCGCCATCAGCCTGGCGCTGGGGGAATGATTTTCCCTGACCGAGTGCTACAGGAGGTCAAGAAGCTGCTATGAAGGAGTCCACCAGGCAGAAAGTTTGGGTCAGCGGCACACCAAAGCTGTGGATACGCCACCCCCAGGGGGGGCGACAGTGTCCAGGCTGTCATCACCCCATATTTGAGCGAGCAGTCTGTGAGGTTCTGGAGGAAATGGGTATAGCCAGTAATACCATCGGTGTTCCCGGCGTAGGCTGTGGCGCTCGTATGTTTATGGTGGTCAACGTTGATTTTGTTACTACCGCACATGGACGTCCACCTGATGTGGCCACCGCTGTCAAGCGTATCTACCCCGATAGATTGGTATATACCTACCAGGGTGATGGAGACTGCCTTTCCATCGGGATGGGGTCTTTCATGAGTGCGGCAGCCCGCGGGGAGAAGTTCACCATCATCATGTCTAATAATAGCAACTACGGCACCACCGGTGGGCAAATGGCGCCCACCACTCTAATGGGACAGAAGACTACCACCACCCCTGAGGGAAGACAACCCATCCACGGCTATCCTATACATGCTGCGGAGCTAATAACCCAACTCAAAGGGGTGGTCTATTCCGCCCGCACTGCGGTCAATAATCCAACCAATTACCAGCGGACTAAAAAATACCTCAAGACCGCCTTCCAAAAACAGTTCGCCAACTTAGGCTTGACCTTTTTGGAGGTTCTCTCGGCCTGCCCTGCAGACTGGCATATGACCCCTCTGGAAAGCCTGGAGTGGATGGAGCAGAAGATGATCCCCGAGTATCCCTTGGGTGAATTCAAAAACGTGGACAAGATTGAGTAAACTAAAGCTTTAGCCAGGGAGACTAACATGGGACAGAATGCACGGCACGAGGTTATAATGGCGGGGGTCGGAGGTAAGGGGGTGCTGCTTTCAGGAGATATACTGGCCGAGTCAGCCATGCCCCAGTATCGCAATATAGTGTGGTTCCCCAGCTACGCCTCAGCGATGCGTGGCGGGTCATGCGAGTGCACAGTTGTCCTCTCCGATGATTCCATCGCCTCTCCAATACTGCCTACGGCAGATACTATAGTTGTTTTGGCAACTTCTGAATTGAAAACCTTTGAAAAGAGGGTGAAGCCTGGTGGCACTCTAATCATAGAAAGCACCGGCGGTTTGCCACAGAAGGTAGAAAGAAAAGACATCAAGGTGATAGAGATTCCAGGCGTGGAAAAGGCGGTAGCCGCGGGTGATATACGGTCAGCCAATCTGGTCCTGCTGGGAGCCTATATAGGAGCTACAGGAGCAGTTTCTCCAGAGTTGATCGAAAAAGAGCTTGATAAAAGGTTCGGCAGCTCCAAGAAAGGTCTGGAAATCAACAAGAAGGCCTTCCGAGAGGGGATTAAGTTAGTACAGGCTGCCTAAGCGTGAGGTTAGAATGGGTTTCAAAGTAGCGATCACCACCCTGGCTGACTTACCTGGATTGCCCCACTACGGGGAAGAGGACTACCGCAAAATCGGGGCTCAGCTTGTTAAGAAACTGTGTCGCTCAGAGGATGACCTTATTTCGATAGCCCACGATGCTGACGCAATAATCACTGGGGGAGAGCCCTACAGCAAGAGGGTTATCGAGAAACTAACCAAGTGCCGCATAATAAGTAACATCGGCATCGGCTACGACGGTATCGATATTGAAGCAGCTACAGAACATGGTATTTTTGTCACCAATGTGCCCGACTACTGCCTCGAAGAGATGGCCGAGCACACCCTGGCCCTCATCCTGGCCTGCGGCCGAAAGCTACTCCGATTTGACCGTGCCGTTAGAGAGGGGAAATGGGATTCCCGCGCCCCCCGTGAAATACGCGAGAAGATACGCCCACCGATGTTCCGGCTCAAGGGACAAACCCTGGGGCTGGTCGGCCTGGGCAGGATACCACGCACCCTGGTTCCAAAGGCCAAGGCCCTTGGTCTCAGAGTCATAGCTTATGACCCCTATGTGAGCAAAGATGCAGCCGCCGCATTAGGGGTAGAGATGGTGGGATTTGAGCAACTGCTCCGGGAATCAGACTTCGTTTCGCTCCATGCCGCTCTAACCAAGGATAATCAGCACATGATCGGAGCGGAACAATTAAAGAAGATGAAACGCACCGCTTACCTCATCAACACGGCCCGTGGTGGCCTGGTTGACGAACAAGCGCTAAATACCGCTCTTTCTGAGGGTATTATCGCCGGAACTGGTCTGGATGTGATGGATCCTGAGCCACCCCGTCCAGATAACCCTTTGTTCAAGCGTGATAATGTGATCATTACAGCCCATTCAGCCAATTACTCTGAAGAGTCCCAGGCTGAACTACTGCGCAGGCCTGAGGAGGAGGTTTTTCGTATTCTGCAAGGCGAAAGTCCCCGCTGCCCAGTCAATCCTCAGGTCAAGGAGCGATTTATCGCCCGTTGGGGGAAAATTCGCTAGTTTCAAAATTCAGCGTGTGACCGCCTGATAGCTCAACAAGACTGGGGAAGGTTGAAGATGAAGGTGATCCGTAGCTA
>Ga0209777_10004767_pt1 | contig 15888 bp, 17 predicted proteins | sample FrelakmetHBP12HB_FD_187147 | JGI IMG/M metagenome (GOLD analysis project Ga0209777, IMG submission 187147) | Freshwater lake sediment microbial communities from the University of Notre Dame, USA, for methane emissions studies -HBP12 HB (SPAdes)... | ecosystem: Environmental > Aquatic >... | reverse complement strand
GATATCGCTGGTCGCTACATCAATCGGAAAATACAACTGGGAACAAACACATCTATAGGTTTTTCCCTTTGTTAGATTGGTCGTTTGCCGATATCTGGGCATGTATCCAAAAACTTGATCTCAAGTATAACCAGATATATGAGCACATGTATAAAAGTGGTATGAATTTTGTTGATATGCGGATATGCCAGCCTTTTGGAATTGAACAACGTAAAGGGTTACATCTTTTTGCTAAGACAGAACCGGAAACATGGGAAAAACTTTTAAACAGAGTATCCGGTGCTAATTTTGGTTCCCTGTACGCTAAGACAAAATTGTTAGGTCACCTTAAAACTAGTAAACCAAAGCATATGACTTGGGAACAATATTGTTGCTTTTTAATTGAATCTATCTCTCTTATCAATATTGATGTAGCTCGCTGGTATGCAGATAAGATCGAAGTTACGTTGAGATACCACAAGAACAAGTACAACCAAGATATTACAGATAGCACTGTAAACAAAGGTAGGGAGTATATAAGCTGGCAGTATATTTCGAGTGCTATCGAAAAAAATGATTTTTGGTTTAAAAGATTGTATTTTAAAGAATCTAAAATTGGATATGAATTATTAGAAAAAATCAAATCTAATGGGGTTTTGTTATAATTAGTAAAACTATTGATAATAAAATTAATATAAATTACTAAAGTATTCTGGAAAGAACTTATTGTGAATAAACTGACGAATGAAGAAGCCCTAAAACGGGCGAAAGAGAAGCATGGTGATACATTTGATTATTCGGAATTTGAGTATGTTGACAGTAACAAAAAGGTAAAAATCATATGTAAAAAACACGGGGTGTTTTTACAGCTTTACGGCAATCATCTTAAGTACAACGGGTGTCCTAGTTGTAGGATGGAGCGCAAGCGTACTTTGTATCAAAAGACTACGGATAAGTTTATAGAGGAAGCTAAATCCGTACATGGTGCTAGATATGATTATTCCAAAGTTGACTATGTTAACTGTGAGACAAAGATTTTAATTGGGTGTAAATATCATGGTTTTTTTCAACAGATACCTTCTGACCATTTATCTGGAAAAGGGTGTGCTGCTTGTTCCGGTCGTGCGATTGTTAGTGACGAAGAATACTTAAGACGTATGAGATATGTTCATGGTGACGAATATGATTTATCTAAATTTCATTACATAAACGCTAAAACAAAAGTAACCATAGTTTGCAAAAAACACGGAGATTTTCAGATACTCCCCTATAGTTTTTTAGCAGGTCATGGGTGCGCCAAATGCAACGGTAATCAATCTAAAGGGGAAGCCCTTATTCGACATTGGCTTAGATTGCATGGCATCCAATTCAAAGAACAGCATAGTTTTACAGATTGTCGAAATGTTTTGCCATTACCCTTTGATTTCTATATTCCCGATGATCGCATCTTGATTGAGTATGACGGTGAAGGACATTTTGTACCTATTGTCCGTGGGGATATGCTAATAACGGAAGCAGAATTTATTCTTGCAGAACAAAAAAAGCGAGATTTGTTAAAGACAGAATGGGCTATAGCTAATGGGTATACCTTAGTACGCATAAGATATGATGAGCATGTGGGAGATAAATTAAAGGAGTTATACGGTAATCGTTATCAAGTAGAATTTAACTGCCGTAGAATTAAGATGGTTGATATTGATTTGATAGAAGCAAACAGTTATAACCCAAATAGCGTACCCCAAGTTAATATGGAGTTACTGAAGACATCCATTGATCAAAATGGTTTCTGTTACCCTGTGGTAGTTATCGCAGATAATGTTCTTAAAAAATATATAATTATAGATGGTTACCACAGATATAAGATTTTGCGGGACATATACAAATCTGAAACTTGTCCTGTCATTGTACTCAAGCATCACATCAATGAACGAATGACGGCTACTGTGCAATTTAACCGAGCACGTGGTGTCCATAAGATCGATGGTGATGCCACCATAGTCGTAACCTTATCCAAGAACGGTATGTCTGATCCAGATATCTGTAAGTACCTAGGTATGAGTATCGAAGAAGTTTTGAAGATGAAACAATCTACAGGATTAAAAGATGCTTTCATGGACCATGAATTTTCTAAGAGTTGGGATGAATTAAAAGAAAAATTATACAAGGAAAATAAGTAAGTAAAAATGAAGGTGGTTGAAGAAATACCTGTTGAAGAACTCCAACAAAGATACGATGAAGCACTATTAGTTAGTCGAAAAAAATACAAGACAAGCAGTGCAACAAAATCTTTGTGCTTATCGTTAGGTTTAAATCCAAGCAAAGAGGAATTACAAACAATAAGGTTGTTTTTGTTTAATGCAGGTGTCACCCTTAAAGTAGGTGATCGTCAATGTGTAGATCCCAACACGAAGAAAAAGAAATCAGAACAACAAAAGAAGATACGATCCCTTGAAACTGATGTGGATCGCATAGCTAAAATAAAACAAAAACTAGCAGCTAAAACTAAAGAAGATAAGGAAAAAACAAAAGTAAAGCAAAAGAACACATTGAAAAACACACTTGCTATAAAGATGGCTGATAAAGATACTTGGGAATCATTTCAAACCCGGTGCCAAGAAAAGGCTAGGATAGCAAGAACAAAATTACCTAAAGATCATTTTGATAAAGGTATCTTGAAGTGGAAAAAGGGTTATTGGCTTAAAACAGAAGAAGAAAGACATAGCATTAAAACCAAGAAAGAAAAATCTAATAATATAGGTTTTTGGTTAGATGGTATTTGGTTCGGTTCAAGATTTGAGTTAAACATGTACAGGTTCCTAACAGAGATAGGTGTAAAATTTGTTTTTCAGGGGCTTGCTTGTAATCTAGGCGGGTATACTTGGCACCCCGATTTCTATCTCCCCGATCACAATATAATACTTGAAACAAAGGGTGCACACCCAAAGTCAAAACAATACTGGCTTGAAAAGACATTACCTAAGATACAAAAATCTAATTTGTGCGCTACATATGATGTAAGGGTTTACTGGGAACGTAAAATATCAGCTACTACGCTGGATGAGTTGTTGGGTATGTGCGAAAGTGTCAAATGATACCAAAAATAAAAAAGCTAGGGAACGATATGCTAATGATCCAGAACATCGTGCCAAAATTTTAGCTTCGGTAAATAGATATAGGGAGTACAATAAAGATAAAATAAAGGAAATAAAAAGTAACTACGCCCAAACAGAACGAGCTAAAGAAAAAAACCGTATTAGAAATAAGCGTCATTATGACAACAATCAAGAACAGCAAAAAAAGCGTATTCGTAATTTAGCATCCACACCAAGTAGGCAGTATACCTACCTTAAACGAAGGGCTAAGATTTCTAATATTCCTTTTGAACTCACATTACAAGATGTTATTGATATCAGAAGTAGTGGTGCTTGTCTTTATTGTAATGAATCATTAAGCCCAACGGCACCCAACCTAGATCGTTTAGATTCTTATAAAGGTTATACAAAGGAAAATTGCGTTCCATGTTGTCTTCGTTGTAACACCATCAAACGTGATTTGTTACATCCAGAAGAATTGATACTATTTTGGAAAATTGAAAAAGGCGAAATCGATCCAGTAACACCATTTAAATTTAGTTTGTATGTTTCCAGTAACAACTCAAGTTTGCGGAAAAGATGGGGGCGACTAGTAAAATATTCAGCTAAAAAGAATATACTCCTGACTTTGACGTTTGATCAATATAGAGAGATAATAGGTACACCTTGTAACTATTGTGGTACAAATAATGTTGGTACAGGTTACGGTATCGATAAGAAGATTCCAGAACTAGGTTATACCGAAGATAATTCGGTATCTTGTTGCCCACCATGCAATCAAATTAAAGGCAATGTACTAACACCGGAACAGATGCACAGGCTAATCTCTGTTGTGGGTTTTTTTAGGGGATAAGCATTTGCAAGAATTTCTTCTAAGCCAATTATAGCTATTAGTTGTTTCACAACTATGTTCACACATAGCCGTTAATATGCTTTGCTTGTTTATATATCCCCCAGATACATATGTCCATCCACTGGTTAGTATCTTTTCTTTGAATGCACCACCTTTATTAGCCACGCCAACACAATTAGGGCAAGTAGATATTTGTTTAACCCTAGTACAATCCCTTTGGAATACATGATCCTTATTACATTTGATAGTTAGAAGTTTATGTTTTTCCCTACCACACATATAATCTTCATAGGTTGTTAATAATTCCATTTGGCGTGATTCTATAATCTGTTTATATCTCTCATATACATCTTGACTGTTTCTCGCTACATAGTCTTTTTTACGGGGGTTTTTTGTCCTATTAAGTATGTTCTCATAGTATTTATTGTAGATGGTTTCAACATCAAATTGCGTATAGTAATGATCGTTAATCTGGGAAAATATATCCTTATAATGGTTACCGCATAGATATCCTTCGGCTGTTGGGTGTTTTATCCATTTGGGATTTTCCTCAGTACCACAAACAACACATAACTTTTTAGTTGTTTCCATTTTGTTAGAATAAAACAGTCTTATCTTTTGAATCATATTGATCATTACAAATGTTTCTTCAAGATCAAATATATCTGCTTTAATTCGATTACAAACACCGCAACAAGGAACACAATTGTAAATGTGGTAGCCGTCTTTGTTATCCAAGCGATCTAGCCCCGTATTCACCCCACCACAATAAAAACAAGGTTGTTTGAGCAATACTGAGAAGTTTTTTTTAGTTAAACTTGATTCAATACCACGAATACGACAAGTAATGTTGAATTTTACAAAAAGATCATTTACAGATAGTTTTGAATTCGTAGAACCCATAGCGAAGTTAATTTTGTCGGGAACTTTTTTATCGCATAGGTACTTATTTAAAGCTATTATTGCATAAAGGGTTTCTTCCTCTGTTAAATGGATTCCTTTGAGATAATTACATATACTACAGCATGGTACAGTATTTGAATCGTTATAAATTCTTATACTGGAATCCAATCTATCAATACCTAATTTTGAATCTCTGTGACAGTAATTGCAAGGTAGACTAACCTTGTCTTTAAATTGTTCAAACGTGATTTCTACAGTAGTTTTTCTTCTTTTTGAGTTGGATACAAGATAAGAGTATTGGTATTCAGCAGTATCCCTAGCTTCGGGGTTTTTCTTCGCATATGCTTCAATATTTTCCCGATAATGTTTTGCATGTTGTTTTTTATTTTGTTCGATTACTCTATCGGGATGATTTTTTTTGTATCTTTGTTTGGCTTCTTTAGCCTGTTGCTTTTCATCCTCAGTCCACTCGCTGCGGGGTTTTCTTATTCTAACGTAACCAGAAGATCTTCTTAGCTTATCGTTTTCCTTATTGCGCTCATTAGTTTCTTTTCTGTATTCAGGATCTTCTTGGTATCGTTTTCTGCGTTCGGAGTTGATAGTAGATCCATTGTTTTTATAGTATTCTCTAAGGTAGGATTTTTTACATATTGATCCGTTATTTTCTTTGTTGTTATACCATTTAGGGGAATCGTGTGTTGTATTGCAAGCTGTACAAAATTGTTCCATATTTATTTCCCAATAAAGTTTAGGTTCCCCTATTAACCAGTATACGTTACAAGTATCGGCATAATTAATCAAATACTTAAGTATAAGTACCACCATTAGAAAAAAACCCACTCAACTTTCGTCGAGTGGGTTAGAATTAACCTAGTATTTATAGGTTATTAGAACTTTCTACCCTTAACTAAGGCTCTTGGGTTCACGATAGTCATGCCTTCAATTTGTTCTAGAAAGAAACCTCTTTCTGGTCGGCCTAACAAGTGAAGGTTTATCGGTGCCGTTGCCAAATCCTTACGACGAGTTATAGCTCCAAGGTTAGCAGGTGCGCCAAGGAAATATACTTCACCCGGTTCAAGGACTTTCAATGTGTCGTACCTGAAGCCATCGGTGTGAATCTGGGTCCCTAGGATGTTTCCAAGGTAGCCATTTGACACGATTTCGTGCTTGCTGACGGGATCAAACCATGTGCTGAATTCTGTATCAGCAATGATATCTGGCCAGATATCGAAGCTAATGATCGCCATATGGACCGGAATCCCCCAACGCATTACTTGGTTCTGCATACTTGCATATACAGTAGGAGTAAATGTGTTAAAGAGGAAACTATCGTTATAGACGCTATTGGAAGCATCTACTAAGCGTTTCCAAACCAAGTCCTGCTGACGTTGCATTTGCTCAAGACCGTCTTGAAATTTGTCGTCTAGCAGATCGCCAGATGCTTGTTCAATTTCGGCATCTTCAATAAGGATACGACCGACCAAATAATATTCAGGCGGGTATACATAGAACTGCCTAACTTGAGAAGCGACAACTTCAGGATTACGGGTAGCGAAGAACGTGATAACGTCTTTCTTACGAATCCTGATGCGACCGATTTCGCCTTTTGACAAGTTTTTGTGAATTAATGTCTTAGAAGCAAACGCTTCACGGCCCATTGTTTCAAAAACTTCATCACCAATGACTTCGCCAAAGGCTTTCCATGCTTCACCATCTTTATCCTGAACAGCGGCAGTAACTAATTCTTGTCTGCGTTGTTGGATTTCTTTTTGGTTGGCAGTAGTCTGCTCGTAATGACCGGCACCAACGGCACGTTGCAGCGATGCAATAGCCATCATTAGGTCTTTTTTCGAGTTAGCATTAATATCGCCATTGTTGTCTGACAACCTAGAATTGGCGAAAGCCAATTTGCCAGAATTTGTAAAATACGGCATGGGGGCATCACCCATCTCGTTCTGGGTTTTGGCATGAACCCAGACTTTCTTGCCTTTATACGGATTAGACATTTTTATATCCTTTAATTAAAAATTAAACTAAATATCAATTTCAATAGTCTGTTTGGGCTGCATGTTAATTATAGACTTTGTATATAGACTGTTGGTTACTGCCCTAACCACTAATGGTAATATAAGCATGTTTAAGATTTTTTTATTTTACACCGGTATTATATTTATATCGGTAGTAGTTGTACCTAGCTACGCTATTATGCCGTTGTTGGGATTTAAACTTTTTGGTTATTATTGTTTTATGCGTCAATGGAGATTAGGATGAAAGCATCAGCAAAAGGTAAACAAAAAACAACGGAGCTAATTATGAGGGTTCTGAGCAGATTGGTTGAAGGTGCTGGGCCTGATAAAAACCGCATAGATAAATTTGTTCAAGATCAACTAGATCAACTTCTAAAGAGTACAAAATTACATGAGTTAGTAGAAAGAGTATCTTTCGAAGAATCTATACCTACTGAAAAAGCATTAAAAATTATCTTGGAAAAGATGGCTACAAAATCAGAGGAAGTCAGTAAAAAATCTAGTGAAGCGATTAAAAACAAATCAGCAGCATCCTTAAATCTTCTTAGGTGATCAATGAAAAACAAATTAGTTCTACAGACATTAAAAGATATAGTAGAGGGTAATGTAGTTATGGCATCACCCCCTATCCAAATGGAGCAATTAAAACAAACCTTAGATATACTAAAAAAAGATTCTGAATTTAAAGATTTCAAAAAGAAATTTTCTACTGTTCGGGATAGTTTGGCTAAGAAAGCTAACCTAACCCAAGAACAGGCATCTAGTTTAATAAATTATGCATTACATGTGGAGAAGGAGTAAACATATGCGCCCTTTTAACTTAGTAATTGATGCTATAGTAAATCAGATACCGAAGGACTACCATAATTATGACAAGGTGGTTGAAACCCTGACTGAACTTAAGGGTGATGCTAATGCTTTTACGGCACCGGAAGCGTATAGTGGTGATTGGGAATTGTTGGGAACATATCTAAATTTATTCTTTGGTGTTAATGATACACCTTGGGAAAATTTAATAAGTCAAATTTGCAAAGAAGAAGTGGACTATACTCTATACCTGTAAGGTATTTTATATGGATAAGCGGGATCTTAAAAATCATCTTGATGCAATTGGTGTAAATGTTTTTGGTAATTATGTAAAAAAGTCAGATATCCTTAAAATATTTGCTGAAGAAAACTATGGGAATAAATTTTATACTTGTTTTAGCAATATTAAAAAAGAACTTCTAAAAGAAGTTGAGAGATGCGATAGACATATTCCAGAAATAAGAGATTTGTTGAATAAAATTGTATTACTTTCAAGTGGAGCATATGCTGAAGGTGAAGATTACCATGGGTTGGATTATTTATCCCAGCGACTTTCTGCGGAACAGAAGAAATTTCTTTATGACATTATCAATGATGAGTATGTAGAAAATATTTGGGATTTGGAAACTAGATTAATCGATTTGAAAAAGAACCTAGCGTGGATTTTACGGGATTTACAGTAGTAGGTAGAGGTTGAAATTTGAAAATAGTAGCTATTTCCGATACCCACGGTAAGAAAATTTCTATACCTGATGGTGATATATTAATACATGCTGGCGATTTTACAACTATGGGCTATATTCGTGAGATAATGGCTTTTAATAGTTGGTTTGGTAAATTCCCACACCCAATAAAAATAGTATGTGCTGGTAACCATGATACGTTTTTTGAACGTGATCCGGGGTTAGCTAAAAGTTTTTTAACTAATGTAACATACCTTCAGGATGAGTTATTTGAATTAAATGGCTTAAGTATTCTTTGTTCTCCATGGACACCAACATATCTTAGGTGGGCTTTTATGATGAATCGTGGAAGGGATATTCTTCAAAAATGGAGAAATATACCTTCAGGTATAGATATATTAGTTACACATGGACCACCATATTCTATTTTGGATACAATTAGTCCTGATACCGATCATTTGGGTTGTGAGGATTTGTATAACGAAGTGATGGATAGAATAAAGCCGAAGATCCATATCTTCGGACATATTCATGGGGGTTATGGTAAAGTTGAAAAAAATGGTATTATTTTTGTTAACGCATCTATTTGTGATGAATTATATGTACCAATAAATAAGCCTACGGAGATATTTATTTAGATGTTAACTCTGAAAAAGGATCTAATGCTTCTGAATCTGTTAATTCAAATGATGCTCTTTTTTTCCTACATACTTTTGTTACCGGTTGTGGTTTAGTGGTATTAGATCTTGCACTAAGTTTTTCAATTTCTAAATCTGTTTTAAGTTGTTCAAGTTTCATTTTAGCTAATACCGTAGATGCCGCTTGATCTAAAATACCTTCTACTGCTTTTTCAAATGCGTTTACTACTACTGATTTCTCATCCATAATTATTTCCTCTTAGGTTTTTGTACTACATCCAATATTTGTCTTGAAATAGTAAAAAGTCAATACTATATTGGTAGTAAATGCGGGAATAGCTCAGTTGGCTAGAGCGTCTGCTTGCCATGCAGAAGGTCGAGAGTTCGAACCTCTTTTCCCGCTTACCCTTAAGGAGCATGGAATGCTAGATGGTATTGTTATTAGGAAAAGAGTGGACGCTATTAAACTTAAAATTGAAGAAGCTGAAGCTGATTTAGAGTGTTTGCGTGAGAAGTGTACCCATGGTAAAACCCACATAAAGCATATTAAGGGTGCTCAAATGGTTATTTGTGATTACTGTGATATGTTGGTAGCGGTATACCCCGGAGAAAAATCGGGGTGATTGCAGTAAATTATTTCCAAGTCCATTTCTAATAGTGAATCGGGATCAAAAACAAGACGGTTTGCTATTTGTCTTGGTTGGAATTTGGGGTTATCTACCAAATCTTTAAAAATCATATATAATTCTTCGGTACAATATATTTTGTTTTCACCATTATCTAGTTTTTCTGCCCAATCATATTGGATATATTTAGCTCTTTCTTTTAGGTTTTCGATCCTATTATTTACTTTTTCTTTGTTTTCATCTTTCACCGGTATCTTGATTACCGCAAGGTAGTCAACTTCCTTTAGGTGGGATAGTAGTGATTGATACTGAAAGCCATTGTGGTCAACATGCATTGCTTTGGTATTCTTATATCCATCAAAAAGGATAAGACCACCGTGGCTAAATAATCCTTTTTTTCCTGTTGTGGATACTAATGTTTTAATTAATGTAGCGGATAAAGTTTTGGTATCGGTAGTTAAAAATATATAATAGTTACTAGGATCGATCATATCAACTATTTTGAAATAGTCATCAATAGGAAAAGAAACATAATCTTGAAATCTTGTAGTTGTCTTGGCACAAAACATACCTATTTTTGCCCATAACTTTGTAGCCAGAAACCAATCAAGGAATTTACCTAAGTAGATATTATACGCTCTCATATACTTAATTACTCATTTCGGTAAAACTATTAAACACCCTAATTTGTCTTATAATATCGGTATATTCATCTAGTGTTTTTGGTTTTAGAAAGATGCTTCTTTTATTACCATTCCTATAAATAATTTGATCTGGTGTTACTTGTGCGTTAAACCTTGTAGCAACATCATCGCAATCAGATATGGTTGGTTTCCATCCCAGATCGGGAAACCATAAAAGTTTATTACATTCATTTAATGAAACTTGGTTATTTTCTATGGATTTAATGGTATATATTTCTTTTTCATAGACTACATGGTGGCCAATTTTTGGTTTCCAGAAGTGTTGTAGATATTTTTCGGAATCCGTTAGATATTGGGTTGGGTCTATTTTAAGACTTTTTCTAATATTTCTTGCCATTCTTTTTCCCTCTCTTGCCATAAATCTAACCATGTGGGTGATTGTACAGAAGGTGGGCAAACAGCATAGGTAACTTCATCTGGTCTACTCTTATCTATACCGTTACAGTCTAAGGGACGCTTAAGTATAATTTCCCCCCATTCTTTTACGGACACTTCTCCACGGGGCGCTATAGTGTAGGTTCTAAAAAATTCTTTATCCATATTCAAGATAGTTTTTGCTATCCAATCTGTCGGTGTTGGACATATGTGGTTGGATGGGAGTGAAATTTTTTCATTAGTCAAGGAATTCTTTTTTAATTTATAGGGAAAACATTTATGTGGTTTGTAGGTTCCATATAGGCTACCCACACGATATATGTATGTTTTAGGTCTATTTATGACGTTAAGTGCATTCTCCATAAATATTTTGCTTAAGGCATATAGGTTATTTGCTTGTATTACATAATCAGTTGAGAAAACATGGAGTGTTACATTATTGTTTAGTGTTTGGGCTAGTTCTACGGGTAACCTGATATGGAGATCGGCAAAGGGATTGAAGTTACTTCTGGCCTGTTCAATGGAACCAGCACCAACTGTAACCCAAACGTGATCTGGTGCGTAGCTATGGATTTCATCTAGGTTGGTTGGATATCTCCAACCATTACTAGCTGATAATATTTTAACAGTTTCATTTCTTTCGAGTAGTTCTTTTGCAAATGAGAAACCAAGATTACCGTTACCTATTATAATGTGTTTCATTTTTTCTCCATTAATTTTAATTTTATGGTTTCTAATTCTTGTTTGTTAAAATTCCACTTAAGTAATGACCCCCATACCAAACCTATCTCAAAGTCTACTTCCAATGGGAGATTGAAGTTTATATCATACACATCTCCCATAAATTCAGTAACACCTTTTGTAAACCAATACTCAGCTTGTTCTAACGACTTTTCTAAGTCATTAAAAGGAACTTGATATACAGCCGAATCATGTACAGCATTGCATAGTTTCCAAGGCATATTTTCGGTTCGTATATACTTACTAAATAATGCAGCACCCATCATACCAAAATCGCTAGCTATACCTTGGATTGGGCTATTAACACATTGGCGTAGATTTGATCCTATTTCCCCCCGGAGATCGGGTGGTACAAGGCTATCGGAAAAATATCCATTAGAATCTTTGAACAAAGAAAAGATAGGAAATCTTCTTCTCCGTCCATTTGCTGTTTCAACATACCCACGATGTTTTGCCATATTCTCTGTTCTATGTTTCCAATCAGCAATTTTAGGAAATCTATTATAGAATTGGTTGAACCATGTCTGAACTTCATCGGTTGTTTTATTCATGGAATCGGCTACTGCCTTTATGGTACTACCATAGAGGATAGCGAAAATGATTGTTTTACTAATCTGTCTTTCATCTTTAGTTACTTCTTCTAGGGGTTTACCAAAAACCATAGCTGCGGTTTGTTTATGTATATCCCCATATGTCTCGGCCATTTTTAGTAGTTTTTCACTGGGGTTAATCCGATACTCATCCATCAATTTTTTACCTTGCCATAGGGCATTAGCAAGATTCTCATCTTGGGCTAAGATACCCACCCAACGTATTTCATTGGCCTTGTAATCTAGCTGTACTAGATAATGGTTGGGCAACGCAGTAAATATATCTTTTATAGCTTTTTTTGCTGGGGTATCCCCCCTAGGTATATTTTGTAAGTTTGGGTCTTTGCAAGAAGTCCTACCAGTAACAGTACCGATGATATTGAAATTTGGTCTAATACAACAGTCTATGTTTGAATCAACGGCATCTTTTTGTGGGTCAACCCTATCATAGAGAGATGTAACAAAGGCATCATACAAATGCCGCATTTTAGACCACTCAATATACTTGCTAACCAATGGATGATTTTTATTTTGTTCTTGCCAAGCGTCATCTACGGATTCTAATCCAGACTTACCTATTTTATTTGGGTGTAACCCACAAACTTTAAAAAATAAGGTTTGGGGGTGGTCCTTTTTGGAGAAATCAAACATCCATTGCTTTTTACCAATAATTGACATATTGGGGTATTTCTTTGCGAGTAAAAGATCGTTTGATTTTTGTACTTCTGGAATACTTTTCAAACTATCTATAATGTCTTTTATAGAAGAAAGGATGAGAGAATCTTTTTTTGTAAGGTTTCTAAGATTAAATTTGTTAACATAGAAACCATTTTGTTCGATATCGCAGAACAAAAGGATAATATAGGTATAGTGGTAGAACATCATGTTCAATAATTGTGCGATAAAGTTCTGTTCTTTTGCCGCTTCTAGTTCAGCTAACCATAATCGCCTAGTTACTATAGTATCCATCCCACCATAGTCAGCTAGTTCTTGTAGGGGTAGGTGAAAAAGATTTCCTTCCTTACGTTCAATCAAAGTATTTTTATCATACCCATCGAAATTAAGGTAATCCAAAGCAAGTTGTTTTAGGGTAAGTATACCGTACCTAAAATCGGCAACACGTTCTTCCCTATTCTCATCTAGGAGAAAAGCACCTGCCATCGTATCAAACATAGGGGCAGATGCTAGGGGTGTACCTATAATTGAACTTAAAACATTACATTCAAACTTAAGGTTGTGACCGATCCAAGATTTTATTTTACTGGGTGTTCTAAATAATTCGTATAGGTTCTTTTTAAGGGTATCTATTTCATTGGGTAAGAACGGGCTTTCTGCGTGGTTGTAAGGTATAATTGTACTGGTGTTATTATTTTCACTAAACTGTAATGTAGCAATTTTATTACCATATCTTTTATTTAGGTTAAGTGTTTCAATGTCGAAAGAAATATCATTGGCGGTATTTTTCAAACAATCGATATATTCTATCGCTTCAGTTAAATTTTTAACCACATATATTTTGCTGTTTAGATCGTTGTCGGTTTCGTTGATTTTATTAGTAAGACACGATGCAAGTTGTTTTTGCCATGTTTTTTTGCAAGATGGGTTTTTGAAAACCGTAGTGTAGTGCTGCATGATACGAACAGTAGCACCTTGAAATTCCCTAAAAGAATTTTGCAGCATTAATAAACTTTTTCTTTCATTTGGGAGTATGATTTCTTTAACATGGTTGCCGAAAAGTATGATTAATTTAGGTCTTAATATATTTATATCATTGTATAAATAACGTGAACACCGTTCAATAATTTGTTGTTTATGTGGGTGGGTAGACAAAGGTAATGTTTTAAGCCAACTTAACTCTTTTTCGGGTAATCTTTTAACTACTGTATCCGGTTTATTAGCATAATATCTGGATTTGCTTAGATCACATGGCCAACCCCTAACCAAATATGAATAAGCTATTGTGGTGTTGTCAGGACATATGTTGTGCACAATTTCTTCTATTAATTTTTTTTCGGGTCCAAGAAAAGCAAGTGGGTTTAACATTTCTTTACTAGACGGGTGATCGGATATAAATAAAACATCTATCGGATCAGATGATGTGTGGTATGCACTTCTATCTATTCTTGTAGCTACCCTGTTACAAGAATTATGGAGTGGGCAAGTAACATCTTCACACTGAGGATATATGCGTTCAAGCATACTATCTCCTAATTAGTTTTTGGAATCTTGTAGTGGTACCATTTTTTAGTAGTAGTAGAAACCCTTTTATTTTAAGCCATTTTGGCTTAGTTTGGGTTAGGTTATTTAGGGTTACCTGAAAAAAACTTAATAACTACATTATATTTACTTTATGCAGGTCATAAAGGTGGATGGCCTAGTGTCGTTCTCGATCCACGTTATTATAATTTTTAGACGAAACGAGAACAACATGGTGAGGGAGACATTTGTGTCTCAAAAAGTAGTATCTTGGTGGAAATATAATCCATTATTACAGAAGCCAATGTCGTTAGATCCTGTTCGCCCTTGGGGGTGGTATTGGTATTACGGCCCAGATCCCGCATCTGGGTGTAGTTATGGTCAATACCATGATGAAGAAAATGATTTTGATATGATTTCGGCTAAAGACAAGATCGTTTACAGTCCTGCTACTGGTAAGCCCATGCAATTTGTGGGTTTGGTACCAGAAGATGAAATGAACGAAAGAACAAACAAAGTAACAGGTGATCAGGCCACTGGTTGCCGTGTTAACTGTTTGTCTTGTCAAGCTACCTTAGTATCAGATTATGATCTATCCGAAGTGGATAAGGTACATTGTGCAAAATGTGGTGAGTTATGTGAGATAGGCCAAGATAAAAAAACAATTAAAGGGGAAAAGACCATGACTAAAGAAGTCGCAAGAGAGCAGAGAATTCAAGGTTTAAAAAGAAAAATTAGAGCTAATATCCTTAAGAAAAGAAAATCGGAATCCGCTAAAGAAAAACGTAGTCAATTAGCTGATGAAGAACGTAAAAAAAGACAAGAGATTTTAGCTAAACGTAATGCTTTGACCCAAGAGCAAAGAAAAATAAAAGCTGAAGAAGAAAAGAAAGAAGAAGATGATGAGTTAATTTCCCTTGATTCTATTATGGAAGCAATGGAAGAAGGTGAAGAAGGTAGTGAAGGTGGTGAAGAATCTTTGGAAGAAGATGATGCACTCCTTGATGATAAAGAATGTGATCCAGAAGAAGAAGTATGTGCTGAAGAAGAAGAATCTTTTGAAGGTTTGGATGAAGAAGAAGAACCCGCACCTGTAGTTGAAGAACCCACGACTGATGATGTAGTTGAAGAACCTATGGATGAGACAGGTGGTGAAGAAATAAGTGAACCTTCTGATGAAGAAGGTTTAGATCTAGATTTTGGTTCTGATGAAGAAGATCTTGGTGAAGGTGGTGAAGGTGGTGAAGGTGATGAAGGTGATGAGTATTATGATCTTGATATGGTTCTTTCAATGGTAAACAAGAAAGAAAAATTAGCACGAATGAAAAATAAAGGTACTAAGAAAAAAGTTAAGGCCGGGGAAGAAAAAGAAGTAGAACCTAAAGAGGAAGAAGAAGAAAGTTTATTGGATGATGAAGGTAGTGAGGAAGAAGTCGAAGAAGCACCGGCAAAGAAAGAAGAAATGGAAGCTATGAAATTTGAACCGTTGGCATCATTAGACACCTTGAAGAATGTTCGTAAAGAAGACATTGATATGGCTTTATATCATGAAGATTCTGATAATCCGACATGGAATATTATGGTAGCTGGTGTTCCTACGGCTAGAGTTCAATTGAAAAAACAATCCTCACCGGAAGAAATAAGAGCAGTATTTTGCTCGGAAGATTATGCCAA
>Ga0209777_10004766_pt1 | contig 15891 bp, 11 predicted proteins | sample FrelakmetHBP12HB_FD_187147 | JGI IMG/M metagenome (GOLD analysis project Ga0209777, IMG submission 187147) | Freshwater lake sediment microbial communities from the University of Notre Dame, USA, for methane emissions studies -HBP12 HB (SPAdes)... | ecosystem: Environmental > Aquatic >... | reverse complement strand
GTGAGATTCAACGGGCGCGGCCTCGCGCCGCTCAAGCCGGGTTGGAAGCGGGATTTCTTCCTCCACCTGACCGGTTACGCTAAGGACGGCGAGCCGAACACCGCCTTCGCGAAGACGGTGGCGCCGTTGCCCTTCCGCGAGATGTCCAACTACCCGCCCCGGCCGGAAGAACCAGCGCCGGACTCGCCGGGGCGACCCGAGTATCGCGAATACCTGCGTGAGTACTTGACGCGGCCCGGATATGCGCTGATCCCGCCGCTGGCGCCGACGGTGGAGCCGTGACGCGGGACTCGTGAATCGGGACTCGGGACTGGGGATTGACGATTGTCGATTGACGATTGCCGATTGCTACAGGTCCGGAGTCGGCTAGCAGCTCATCGTTAAGGCGCGGTGTGGACAATTGACGGGTCAGCGCTTGCAACCGGCAACTGACCACTGACGACTGACCACTGACGACTTACTTCTTCCTACCAAGTCAATCGTAGCGCAAACTGGATTTCGCGCGGGTCGCCCGGCCCGCCCGAAGCCTGCCCGGCGATGGGCTGGATGGTGTTGCCGATCACGCCGAAGCCGGTGCTACTCCAGTCACCGTTAGGCAGAGTGAAGTTAGGCCGGTTGAAAATGTTGAACATTTCGGCTCGAAACTGAAGGTTCGTCGATTCCCTGATTTTGAAGTTGCGGATCAGGGAGAAGTCCCAGTCGGCCTCGCCCGGCCCGGTCAGAATGTTTCGTCCCGCGTTTCCGAAGGTATAAGGCGCGGGGTACGAGAACGCAGCCGGATTTGTCCATTGGTTGACGGTCTTATTCGCAGGATAGAAGCTCACGCCGGGAACGACGTTCGGGCGATCGTGGCCGTCAATATTGTTGCTGGGATTACCATCCACGGAGGGAGTATAAGGCGCCCCGGATTGCATCATGGCAATGCCTGCCAGTTCCCAGCCGTCGATGAGGTAATTCGCCTTCGAGTTCTGCAATCTTCCAATCTTATTCCCAAAAGGAAGCTCGTAAACGTAGGCCAGCGAGAAGCGGTGCTCGTAGTCGAAGTCCGAGCGGCCCTTTTCTGCCGCGCGATTGTAGGAATTCTCCGGGAAGCCGGGGCTGGCATTGGTACCGAAGTAGGCGGAGTCGTCGTCGATGGATTTCGACCAGGTATAGGCGCCGATGACGCCCAAGCCGTTGGTGAAGTGCCTTTCCACTTTGACTTGCAAGGAATGATAAATCGACGTGCCGATGGGGTCCGTGTAGGACATGGTCAGGAAATTGGGGTAGAGGCTCGGGCAGGGCGCGCTCGCCGACGGGCAGAGACCGTTGTTTGGCATGTTGGGGTCCCACTCGAAAGGCAATCGGAGCCCTCGGGTGCCGACGTAGGCCACATCAAGGAGCCAGGAACTCAACTGTCGCTGCACGTCGAACGTCCATTGATAAATCCTTCCTTCCTTGACGTTGACGTTGACCGGGTTCAGGGTCGGGAAAAGTACCGCCGAGAGCGAGGGTGCGACAAAGAGATTCTGGAGCAAGAGCCCGGTAGCCAGCGGCAGCCCGCCCGCCGAGGGCGGCGTGGCCAGGGCTGTGAAAACGGCCGTTTCATTATCCAGCAGGTTGCCGGAACTCAGCCCGAAGAACGGCGGGTTGAAGCTCTTCTGGAAATAAAGCTCCCCGACCATCTGGTCGTAGTAGATGCCTGCGCCGGTGCGGATAACAGTCTTTTGATCTCCGAAGGGCATCCAGGCGATGCCGACGCGAGGGCCGAAATTGGTGCGGTCAGGACGCTGCAGCGCCCGATTCTGTGAGGTGCCGCCCAGGTTGAGCGTTCCCTGCTGCACGAAGCTGCCGACGGGATAGCCTGAGGCCGAACTGATGAAGCCCTGGAAGCAGTCCAGCCCGGCGGCCTGTCGCCCGGCCACCAGGATCGCGCCGGGTGACCCGCAGACGTTGGTGTTGAAGTCGAAGCTGCCGTAATGGTCATACTTGTCCGTCACCAGGCTGTTGTATTCGTAGCGTAGGCCGAGCGTCATGGTGAGGTTCGGCCAAATCCTCCAGCGGTCCTGCGCAAAGAAATCGTACTCCGTGGCCGTCGCCGAGATGTAGCCCGAAGAGCCGCGAATCCAGCTCGTCGGGAGTCCGAACTGCGCGTCGGCGACGCCGTTGCCGAAGCCACAACTGGTCGGTGGACAGGCCTCCAAGAGTGCTGCCTGAACGTCCGAGGGCAGAGCGCCGAGGATGACGCTGCCCGTTACCACCCCATCGAAGCCGTACGAGTCGCGCGCGGTAATGTCCTCGAAGAAGTTCCCGCGTTTGATGGGGCGGAAGTCCATTCCGAAATCGAGAGTATGGTTGCCATGGAGGTAGGTGAGCGTGTCGGCGAATTGGAAGGTGTTGACCGCGCCCGCTTGGGGATAACTCGTATTGCCGCCCATACCGTCATAGCCGGCAAAGCCGAGGTTGGGCACTCCCGTATCGCGGAAGGACGTGGACGCACCTTTAAGGCCGAACTGTTGGCTGATCGCCCTCCCTTGGTCCTCATTGTTCCAGCGATACTGCCAGCGGTTATAGCCGATCTTCGCCTCGTTGATGATCGAAGGTGTGAAGGTATGGATCCAGTCCAGGCCCGTCTGGTCGAACCAATCCACGCGCCGCGTTCCGAAGCCCGGTATACCCGTGGGCAAGCCTGAGGGGGTCAGGGACGATTCGGTACTCAGACTGTACCGATAGAAGAGGCTGTCCTTCGACCCCCAGCGATGGTCGAAACGGCCAACGTAGGCGTTCGTATCAACCATTCGCAGCACTTGTTGCTGGTAATTCTCTCCGCCGCAAGGGGCATTGGCGATATTGGGAGACGGATAGAGCCCGGCAAGGGCCTGACCGACGGGATCGAGCGTACCCGCCGGCAGAGCCGGAGCGATATAGTTCAAGTTATTGCCGGGGATCGTCAACGGAGCGGAAGAATCGAACAACACGAGCGGATCGAGGAGAAGGGTGGAATGCGAGCACGGCGATCCCGGCGCGATATCGGAAAAATCGCCGCCGATCTCCGCGGGTGTGGGGACGTGCGAGCGGCTGAAGAAAGAGTGGTTGTCGCGCAAACCCTCGTAATTCAGGAAAAAGAAAGTCCTGTCGTGGCCATCGTAGATATGCGGGAAGACAATCGGCCCGCCCAAGCTGGCCCCGTACTGGTTGCGATGGAAAGGCGGCACCGTGGGCTCAAAATAGTTCCGCGCGTCCAACTTGTTGTTGCGCAGATACTCGTACAGCGTGCCGTGGAGTTTGTTGCTGCCGGACTTGGTGACGATGTTCACCTGCGCCCCAGCCGACGTGCCAAACTTGGCGTCATAGACGCCGGTCTCCATCTTGAATTCCTGGATGGAATCGAGCGGCGGTGCAACCGCAAAAGTGCCCACCGCGATGGAGGTGTTGTTCATGCCATCCAGAAGGAAAGCGTTCATGTCCTCGCGCAGGCCGTTGACGTTGATGGAGCCGCCGCGGTTATCATTCAGCTCTGACCCCTGGACCCCCGGCACGACCCCCGGAGTAAAGAGTAGCGTTTGGAGGAAGCTCCGGCCATTGTATGGAAGTTCGCTGATCTTCGCCTGCTCGACGGTGGTCCCCACGGTGGCCGTCTCGGTGTCCAGGACGGGCGCGGCGGACGCTACCTCGACGGTCGTGGTCTGCTGGCCCACTTTGAGCTGAATGTCCACCCGCGGGTGCGCGTCCACGAAAAGGTTGATCGGGCCCTGCACGACTTTCTCGAAGCCCTCCTTTCCGGCCATCAGCCGGTAGTGGCCGGGGGGCAAAAGGGGAATGTTGTAGGAGCCATCTTCCGCCGTGACTGCGCTGCGGGCCAGGCCTGTATCAACTCCGGTCGCCGTCACGGAAACGCCGGGAATAATCGCACCCGACTGGTCCGTCACAACACCCGTGATGGCGCCTTGGACTTGCTGCGCTCGCAACGAAACACTCCAGCCCAGCAAGATCATCAGCAGACCGCACAAGCTGGCTCGAACAGCGCTTCGCATGGTGACTACCTCCAATAGGAACCCGTGAGTTGGTAGGGGCGCGGCCCCTGAATTCATCGGGGCTGGCCGCCGTGCCCCTACCCTGAAATTGAATCACCCGATCAGTTTAGAACGGAAACTCCCCTGCAGCCCCACACGCCCAGACAGAGCTTTCCGCGAGGCTCTCCACGCAGGAAGCTGCAAAAACCAGTCGTCAGCACATTCAAAGGGACAAACCCGGAACAGGTAGTCGATTTAGGCGCCCCCTTTATTGCCAAAATCCGACGCTTTGACCGCGAGTATAGAAAGCTATTCTGTCCATGTCAAGGGAACAAAACTGATGCCAGGGGACAAACTGACTGAGGTCAATTCAGCAGACGGTAGTTCGTAGGTTGTGGGTTGTGGGTTGTCGATTGTGGGGGGATACTCGGTCAATCGCTGTGACCGTTGCCGCGCTGGCCGCGCACGAACTGCTCGATCAAGGTCCTCAGGGTTTCGAGCCTGCCAGCCATGGTCTCCAGGAGATGCTCTGTGCGGTCGAGGCTACCGCCGCAGGTTGTGGGTTAAGGAGTTCAAACCTGGAAGGAAGTTGTCAGAAGTCAGTATTTAGTCTTCAGTGAGCGGACTTACTGACGACTGAAAACTGATGACTGATTACTGTTCAATCTTCCAAGCCCCCCAGCCTCTAGCCTCCAGGCCCTGGTTCATTGCAGGCGGCGGGGCGGCTCCGAGGCGGGGGGCGCCGGCGGCGGGACCATCAAGCCCAAGCCTTGCAGCAAAATCACGGTGCGTTGCGCCGCTCCCCGCCAGACGAGCTGACAACCTTCTCCCTGGCAGTTCTGCACCAAGACATCGCCCCCGGAATACTCCAGGCTGCAATTCTTGAAGGTGCAGTCGACAAACACGCCCTCATCCAGAACCACGTGCTGGTTTTCGAAGACCTTTTTTTCGTGTCGAGTCATGGGAAGATTGATTCATTTCCTCACTGAGTCATTGAGTCATTGGAGGGCTCTTGGGCATTCGAGCTTTCAATGACTCATTGAACCAATCGTCCTGAGGCTACCACTGCGAGCGGCCGGTAGCAAGTCGCGGCCTTGTCTGCAATCTGTAGCCCCTGGTCCGTTGCTCTGCACCCTGGCGAGCGGGGCCTCGTAACAGAGCACTGACTCCGGGCGTTGTGGCGGGTTTACCCTGCCTTCCGTCAGTTGATGGACTGCGGACGTAGCGGCGGGTTTACCCCGCCCTCCGTCGGCTTACGGACGCCGGCCCGCAAAGGCTGGACTACCCTTGCTGGACAGAGGTCGTCTATACGGCATTGCACGTGCCGCCACAGGCGGGCCAGCACCTGGGAATGAATCTGGCAGATTCGTGACTCATCGACGCCGAGCCTGGCGGCGATCTGCGCCATGGTGAGTTCATTCCAGTAGTAGAGAATCATCACCTCCCGGTCGCGGGCCGGCAAGGTCGCCAGCGCGCCCTGAAGGATTTCGCGCTGCTCGCGCCGAAGGAGCAATTCGAACGGCCCGTCACCGCCGCTCGGGAGGTCGGCAACGGCATCGCTGTCCTCTCCCCCCGTGTGCGTCAGGTGACGGACCCCGGCCCCCCTGCGAGCCGGCCATCGAGCCGAAAAATCCCCATCCTTGGCAACGGACTGGAGCTTACCAAGAATCTCCTGCCATTCTTGGAGGTCCACACCTAACGCCTCAACTATCTCCTCGTCGCTGGCGGCGCGTCCCAGGCGGTTTCCCAGCTCGCCATAGAGCTTTTCAATCTTCCGGCTCTTCAGGCGCACGCTGCGCGAGACAGGGTCGAGGGCACGCAGGCTATCCAGCATACTTCCCCGGATGCGGTGGCGAGCATACGTCTCCAGCTTGGTGTGCTTCGAGGGGTCAAACTTATCCACGGCATCGAGCAAGCCCAGCGCCCCGGCGCCCACCAAGTCGTCCACCTCGACCGACGCGGGCAGGTGCGAGCGCATCTTCAACGCCATCCGCCTGACCAAGGGATAAAGCGAAACCAGCAGGCCTTCCCTGCCGGGCCCGGTTGCGCAGGCAGGCGCCTCGTGGACGGCGGCCACCTCCGCTCGGCAAGCACTCCTGCTCCAGCCAGGGGCGCGAAGCCCCGTAGCGTTGGGCTGGGCGCGTAGTCGGCGCGGCCCCGGCCCAAGACGCCTCGGCGTCAGCGGAGTCGCATTTTTGCCGTCCCATAGCGCAGGTTGCGTAGCCATCAGGAACCTCGTTGTTCGGGAACTGAATGGGGGACGCTTCCGATCCAGCGGCGCTACATTCGAGGCGCACTTCAACATCCGCATAGAGCCCCTGGCTCTGCGCTCGCGTCGCCGTTGTCTACATGCGAGGCCGTCGCCCGTGATGTAGAGATTGCAAGGGGCAGACCAAAATGGATTTGTAGGGGCGAATCTCGTTTTCGCCCCTCACAGGGCGATCATCCGTCGGCTGACGGAATCGCCCCTGCGTGTCAAAAGGCGCGCGTACGGTTTTCTGGCGGAATTGAGGACCAGAACAACTATTGATGATTGATGAGGTTACAGGGAGGGAAAGGATCGCTTGCGCCAGCAAAGTGGGCGCTATGAAGATACCGTTCACCACATGGTCTGCACCCGCGCGGATGCAGGTTGGCGCGTCGCTTGGCCTGAATGACTCGACGGCCGCACCCGGGGCCCAGTTTCAAAATGGGACTTCGTAAAGGAAAAACCTCGACCCAGAGGGCACTGAGAGGGGCTCACCAAGGAGACGCAGAGCTGGGAAATGGGAAAAACGAGGATAGAAAAACGAAATTCGGCTGCGCGGGCGCTTTTCGATTTTCGCTATTCGCCTTTCGTTCTGCTCCGCGCCTCTGCGTCGCTGCGGTCAGGCTTTCCCCTCCGTAAGCTCGCTCATGCCTGACAGGAAGACAGCCGATAGCTTCCTTAGGCGCAGGCGACAAGATGGAAGGGATGAATTTGTCGGTCCCAAATTGGTGCGGATGTTTCATTTTGGGAATGGCGGGTACCCCTGCTCAAGTGGCACGCGGCCATTCTCAGCAATGCCATGAGGAGACGCAGGAAAAAGCCAGCCGGGAAGCTTAGGCGGCGATCCGTCGGGCGGCGCACGGCAAGCCCTAAGTCCGATGCCCCACGCCCCCGCAGACTTCCAAGCCTGCTCCACCACGTGGAGGAATGCTCGTTGTCGGATTTAGCTCCTGGAGAGGTTTGGCTGATCGAGCAGGAGGCTTCATTCTCCGCGCCGGAGGCTGCATCTGCTTTCTATGCTGTTCTGGGCTGCCCGCTTTGTGGGACGCCGACCCTCATCACCCTGGAACAGTACTGCGGAGTCTCGCCGGTCATGTGCAGGTCCAAGGTCTGTGCCGGCTTATTTCGCATTGCTGACCAGACCCGCTTTGTTTACTTGCCGGTGAACTAAGGAGTCGGCGGCAGGTAGGCGAGCGCGCCGCCGTCCGGAAGCTGCTCGGCACTCCCTCCGGCCAGCGACGGCCCCGGCCCTACGGATCGAGTAAAACGTCCGCCCTGACGAACTTCCAACGGACCCTTACTCGAGCACGTGGATTCCTTCTCTGTTGCACATCTCTTTGAGCACCTTCGGCCACACGCTCACACTGACCTCTCCGAGATGCGCCTTCCTGAGCAGCAGCATCAAGGTGCGGGACTGCCCGATACCTCCGCCGATGCTAAGCGGGATTTGGTTGTTCAGAATGGCCTGGTGATAAGGGAATTTCAGAAAATCGAGCTGGCCGCACATCTCGAGTTGCTTCCTGAGCGTTTCGGGAGTCACGCGGATGCCCATGGAGGATAGCTCGTGACGGCGCTTGGTGACGGGATTCCAAACCAGAATGTCGCCGTTCAAGCCGTGCATGGGCCTGCCGTCTTCGGACTTCGTCTCCGTGATCCAGTCGTCATAGTCCGCGGCGCGCATTTCATGCGGATAACCGTCTGCGAGCGGCCAGCCAATCCCCACGATGAAGATGGCGGGATATTTCTGTAGCGTCAGCGTCTCGCGCTGCTTGCGCGGCAAATCCGGATACATCTCCAGAATCTCCTCCGCGTGCAGGAAGGTCAGCTTCTCCGGAAGGTTGGGATACTTCGCGCTCTGGAGCTGGGGAAACATCTCTTGCACGTGCTTCTCCGCGCCCACCATGACCTTCCAGATTTTGTTGACGATGTCCTTCAGAAAACCGAGGTCGCGCTGTTGCGGGGTGATGACGCGTTCCCAGTCCCACTGGTCAACGTAGGCGCTGTGATCGTGGTCGAGAAAGTAGTCCTTGCGCACGGCGCGCATGTCGGTGCACAGGCCTTCGCCAACTCCCATCCCAAACTGCTTCAAGGCCATTCGCTTCCACTTGGTCGCAGCCTGCACCACCTGCGCGTCGAGGGGGTGCCGATTGTTATCATTGGAAATATGAAACTGGATGGGAGTGCGGGAGCCGTCGCGGTCCAGCAGATCGTTCACGCCGCTTTCGACGTCCACGATCAGCGGGACAGTAACCATAAGCAGACTGAGTTCCTTGCACAGATTCTCCTCGATGTAGCTTTTCACCGCAAAAATCGCCTTTTGCGTCTCCTTCGGCGTTAACAGGGATCTGTAGTCGTGCGGAAGAACCTCTCGAAGCTCATCATAGTTGCCGATGCCCGGTCCGGCAAGGTCTGCTTTTTTGTCAACCATCGTCTCCTCCTCGCGCGCATACTAACACCCCGCTCCGCTCAAGACATCTGAAACCATGTCCCGCGTGCTTAGACAGTCTCCGTCGTTTTTGCAGAGGGAAGGCTAAACCCTGAGGTAGGGAGCCAAGTCCTTCCACCAAGCTTCCATTTCCTTCTCGTCAAGGGCGTCCATTCCACCGCTGCCTGCGCCTCGCAGCTTAGCCGTCTTGAAGATGCCGCGACGGACCAGCACGGCTTTCATAAGACGCAGTCCGTAAATCTCCTCCAAGTTGATCATCGGCAGGAGCTTGCGAAAGAGATCGCGAGCCTCCTGGTCTCTCCCGGCCGCAGCCAAGTCATAGACCTGGGCGTCCACATCGACAAACTCGCACGCCGGCATCGAACCGGAGGACCCGTGCGCCAGTTCATCCAAGAGATTCCTCCCGGCACTGCCCGAGAAAATGGACTTCATCACTCCGGAATGAGCATACTCCGCCATACGGTGAGCCACCGGCGAGACTTCCTCTTTGATGTAGCCGAGTTGCGGGTATTGCCGGGCCAGATCTATCACGAAAGAAGGAGAGAGGGCAGGCCCCCACGGCTCGCCGCTGTTCTGGATGAAGATGGGAATCTTGACCGCCTGAGCCAACGAACGGTAGTAGCTGGTCACGGTGTCGAGCCCGGCGCCGCCAAGGAACGGCGGGAGCGCAATCACTGCGTCGGCGCCCTTTTCCTCGGCGTGCCGCGCAAACTTCACCGCCACTTCCTTCACCGGAGCCTGGACGCCGATCACTACGGGCTTTCGCCCCGCGGCAGCGCGGACGACGACTTCGGCGCCCCGCAGGCGCTCCTCTTCCGAGAGCAGATAAAATTCTCCCGCCAATTGCGGCCAGACCAAGCCGTGGGCCCCCGCACGCACGCAGAAGCTCACCTCGCGATCGAGGTCCTCCCAATCAAGCTGGTCATCTTCTCGAAACGGGGTTTGCAGAATGGCGAAGATGCCGCGGAAGTTCTCTTCCGTCGGCGCATCGTAGGGGCGACCTCTGGTCGCCCGCGGGAGGGCGAAGCCCTCCCCTACCCAGCCGCGCGCCAGGCTTCCCTGCGCAAACCCCGGCAGTGAAACCGCCGCCAGCGCAGTGCGGCGCACGAATTCCCGGCGGTTAAGTGTCTGCCCCATCGCGCCCCCCTCCCTGTCAACGCGCGTAGGGGCACGCCACGGTTCGACTCTGCTCATCGTCCCTGCGGTTCGACTCTCGCTCACCGTCCTGAGCGAAAGTCGAAGGAAGCGAAGTCGAAGGGATCGCGTGCCCCTACCCAATCGTCAGTCAACGTAAGCGTAGCACTCGATTTCCACCGGCGAATTCCCCGGCAGGTCTTTCACACCGATCGTCGAGCGCGCCGGCGGGTCCGCGGGAAAAAACGTGTGGTACGCCTGGTTCATTTCCTGGAAGGTGGAAATATCCGTGAGGAACACCGTGCACTTCAGGACGTGGTCCATCGAAGACCCGGCGGCTTCCAGGACTGTCTTGAGATTCTCAAGGCATTGGCGCACCTGATTACCAATCGGCCCTTCCACTACCTTGTGCGTCTTGGGGTCGTGAGCTCCCGCACCGGATATAAAGAGCAAATTCCCGAATTGAATGCCCGGGCTGAGCACCGCACCCGGCGCCAGTGGCTCACCGGGACGGGTGATGACTTTCTTGCGGGCTTGGGCCGCTTTCGCCGTGGGCGGTGCGGCGAGCGTGGCCGCCCCAGCCAGAGCGGCTCCACTAAACGTCCTGCTCAAGAATTTCCGCCGATCCGATTTTTGCGCGCGCATAAAACAAAGCCTCCTTCCTCGAATGCACTCTGTAAGGGCGCAAGGCCTTGCGCCCTACCGCGGCACCAACCTACCACACATCAAATCCGAGAGGTAGCAACTTGACTTGGCAGGGCGCGGGGGTTAGTTTCAGCGGCGGACCGAAGACCGCACGGGGGACGCGTTCAACCGAGAACAGCCCGCGATAGCCTGCGCGACCTGCGGAAATAAGAAAGGAGACCCAACATGGCTTTATTATCCTGGCAGTCTTCGCGGCGGAAATTCTTAGCGGGCGGCACTCTGCTTTCCGCGCTTGCCGGAACGCGAGTCGGACGCCTGCTGGCATTCACCGGGGTGGGCAAGGAAGCCTCAAAGCCCCAAAGCCTTTACGACCGCCTGGGCGTCCGCACGCGCATCAACGCTAAGGGCACTTACACGTATTTGACCGGCTCCCTGCTGCCGCCGGAGGTGGCGCACGCTCTGGAGGAAGCTGCCCATCATTACGTTTATCTCGTCGAGCTCCACCAGAAGGTGGGTGAAAAAATAGCTCAGATGCTGGGTGTGGAGGCGGCGCTGGTGACCTCCGGAGCCGCGGGCGCCATCATGCTGGGCACCGCGGCCACCTTAACCGGTAAGGACGAGGAAAAGATCAAGCGCCTGCCCGACCTCACGGGCATGAAGAGCGAGGTCATTATTCAGAAGACCCATCGCACCGGTTTCGATCACGCCATTCGCAATTGCGGCGTGCGCCTGGTCGAAGTCGAAACTGCCCAAGAACTTGAGAGCGCCATCAGCGACAAGACCGCGATGCTGTATTTCCTGAACGCCGGTCAGCATCTGGGAAAAATCGGCCTCGAGCAATGGGTGGAAACCGGCAAGCGTCACCGTATCCCCACGTTCAACGATGCCGCCGCGGACGTCCCGCCCGTCTCGCATCTGAGCGACTACAACAAAATGGGATTCGATATGGTCGCCTTCAGCGGGGGCAAGGGCTTGCGCGGTCCACAGTCCGCGGGGCTGCTGCTGGGGCGGAAAGATCTGATTGAAGCAGCCATGCTCAACAACAACCCGAACGAAGATACCATCGGTCGGCCGTGCAAAGTGGGCAAGGAAGAAATCCTTGCCATGTATGTCGCCCTCGAGCGCTACCTGAGACTGGACCACGACGCGGAGTGGAAAGATTGGGAGCAGCGCATCGGCGAGATGGAGAAAACCTTATCCTCGGTACCTGGCATTCATACCGGCCGGTTCGTACCCGACGTCGCCAATCACGTACCTCACCTTTACGCGCAATGGGACGAGAGCGCCCTGGGCCTGACCAAGGCGCAGTGTGCCCAGCAGTTGCGCGAGGGCGAGCCCAGCATCGAAGTGCTGGAAAATGATTATCCCGACGGGCTAAGCGTTACGCCCTTCATGATGAAGCCCGGCGAAGAATTGATCGTGGCGCGCCGGATGAAGGCGGTGTTCCTCGCCGCGCAGAAGAGAGCCAAGGCGTAGCGCGGCCCCCCTCGCCCGCAAGGGGGCGGCTGCGGACAGCCCAGTCGGCAAAATGCGACAAAACGTCTGTGTGGCTAAGCCGTCAGGTGGTTTGTTTTCAATCTGTTGACGGGTTAGGCGTTTTTATTTTGTTCTAGAGGCGGGCATTATGTCGGGCAGACACAGACAGAATGACCAGCGCTTTCGACACCCAGTTCTTGCCTGAGTGTGCCTGTGGCAGGCTAGAACCGCGGACTTTCGGGCAGGAACAAGGCATCGAAAAACCCTCCAAGAAAGCATCCGGGCGTATTGGGTGATTCGCCGGATGCACTTTCGACAGGGGACAAATAACTCATACATTATACACACTTACTCCACTTTGTCAAGGGGAAAATACATTGTGCAGGCTGTCTGAACAAACCCCCGCCCACGGACGCGCAGATCCAGAATCTCCGCGCCGGCCGCGGTGGCGCCTAGGGCGCGTTGCCGGGCACTTGGTGATCACGTAGGCGTAGCGCCGACCTTCAGGTCGGCATTTTCCTGGTTATAGTTTTGCACAGGGCGGGAAGCCACAAGCGCAGAGATTACAGCGCCTAGTCGCGATAAAATCTCTCCGCGGTGGCAGGCTATCCGTCATACATGCATAATATGTAAGACGGTTGGGCGATACCATGCTTTCTATCCGGCTACACGCCGACATCGAGAGGCGACTGTCCGAACTGGCGAAACGCACGGGGCGGACGAAGAGCTACTACGCCCGCGATCTCATCGAGGGGAACATTGAAGACCTCGAAGACCGCTATCTGGCGGAGGCTCGTCTGGAAAAGCGCCGCTCACCACGCACCAGCCGGCAAGTGCGGAAAGAACTTGGCCTGGACGATTGAATACGATCCTCGCGCCCTGAAGGATCTCAAGAAGCTCGACTAAGTTCCGACGCCCTCTCGCTTCCTCTGTTTGCGGACGTACGAGCTATCAATGACCGGCTCCGAATCGCACTCGACGGCAATCACCGTAATCAGGTCATCGGGTGCTTCGGCCGGCAGGCCGGTAAATCTTACGGACACGTCATCCTGCTGAAAATCTAGCTTCTTCCCCGAGGCGAACAGCCGCGCAGATTTAACTTTGGCGCGTAACCCTCCCACCGCAACCGCCGTGGGAGGTTTGAAAAACTCCAGCCAGTCCGACGCGGGGGTGTTACCCGGCCAGAATTGAATGTGGATGTAGAGGGTATTCCCCTTCCGGGTGTAGTCCGCGTAAGTATGCCATCCGGCATGGCAGGGCTCCGATTCGTAAATCGTCGGGCCGTTCTTATCCATCCACCGCCCCACCTCGCTCAGGATGCGAAGGGATTCCTCGGGGATCGAGCCATCCGGCCTGGGACCGATATTCAGCAGGTAGTTGCCGCCGCCTTTCGCGCAAGCGATGAGGTCCCGGAGAACGTTCTTGGGAGACTTCCAGTTGTCGTCCGCCTTCTGAAATCCCCAACTGTCGTTCATCGTCATGCAGGTTTCCCAGGCCCGGCCGGCTCGGGCAGACCCGATTTCCTGTTCCGGCGTGGAGAAATCTCCCGGCAAGCCGTTCCGGTTATTCACGATGATGTCGGGCTGCAGCTCAAACACCATGCGGTTCATCTTTTCCGATTCCCACTGCTGCGGGTTGAGGGGCCAATCCACGTCGTACCAGAGAATGTCAATCTTCCCGTATTGGGTCATCAGCTCGCGAACGAGGCCGTGCGTGTACTCGACGAACCGTTGGCGCGCCGCCGCGTCCGTGGCGCATCGCGCGCCGTCAGGGTGGTGCCAGTCCATCAAGGAGTAGTAGAACCCCACGCGCAGTCCCTCGCTCCGCACCGCTTCGACGAATTCCGCAACCAAGTCGCGCCCGCACGCTTGCTTGGGAGCGCAGTAGTTCGTGAGTTTCGTGTCGAACTGGCAGAAGCCCTCGTGGTGCTTCGTCGTCATGACCATGTATTTCTGGCCGGCCTGCTTGGCGAGCTTCGCCCAGTCGCGTGCCGCGTGCGGTTTGGGCGTGAAATGCTTGGCCAGTTCCTGGTATTGCGCCACGGGGATGCCCTCAATTTCCATCGCCCACTCGTGCTGGCCGATGACGCTATAGAGGCCCCAGTGAATAAACATGCCGAATTTGGCTGCGTGCCACCACTTCATGCGCCGGGCGCGACTCGCCGCCTCCGCGGCGTTCTCCTGCCCGGAAGCCTCGCGCGACGATCCGGGCGCCGGGTCAGCTCGCAGCGTCACGCCGGCCGCCGAGCCCGCCAGGGCTGCGGCGCCCGTTCCCAATAATCGTAAATAGTCGCGGCGGGAGATGCTTGGAGATTCCATCAGATTCCCCTCCTTCGGCTACGCGTTCTTTCAGACCCGGCACCTCATCCCTGCTGGTGCCTCGTCAACACAAACTCATCCCCGGGCGCCGCAGGGTGTGCCATCCCGCGAGGCTTCCACCTGTCCTGCCCTGCGGCCTTTAGCCTCCGGGGGATAGTGTCCGTTCCACCTCTCGCGTCGCGAGGGCGCAGAGAAACAAGACACCGGCAAGAATCAGACCGCCACGCGAGTCATAAGTTGTCGTTCGTATCAGAGTGGGCGCCAGCCGAAACAGTACTCCCGCCAGCATGGATAGCATCCCGAACACCCAACACAACTGGACCAAACTACGGCATAGACGGGCCATTGGCAAAACCTCCTCTTCGGCGAGAACCTTCGCGGATTATAACAGAGTGCGCGAGGGGCGAGGGTAATACCCTTGCACCCGGCAGTTTCTCAAACCCCTCTCACTCCTATCCACATTAGCAATCAGCTGTAGCAAAGACTGCGTTTTTGTCGTATAAAACACGGTACTACGTACTCTCCAGCGAAGATTCAGTCGTTCGATGGGGGAAGAGGAAGAGCAGCATGAAAATCTTTGACCGGACCGACCAGCATACTCTGGAGCGCCGGGAGTGGGAACTCTGGCTACTGACGATCTCGATGGTTTTTGTTCTGGCCGCAGGGGTGGCGCTGCTTATGTACCCGATGGTCTTTTCACGCCCCGTCCCCTTGAGTGCCCCTGCCATGCGGCGGATCTTCTTCGGCTATTGCGCGCTGAGCTTGCTGCTGGTGTTTTACCTCGCCAGCCGGCAGCTTCTCCTCCGGCAACTGCGTCGCCAGCTCATCGAAGAGTTGGAGCGGAATACCTTGCTCCGTCGGAAGGCAAGCTTGGACCTGCTCGGCTCGTTGCCCCGATTCAGCCGCTTTCAGGATCGTCTAACCATGGACTTTCGTCGCGCCCTGAGCAGCCAACAGCCTCTCTCGCTCTTGATCGTCCAACTGAAGCCCTCGGCCGACTCGACCGGCCAAACAGAGGTCGATATTGCGCTCGGGGACGGCGCCAACGCCCTGGTCTGCCGCCTGCGCCCTGACGACTCGCTCTATGTCTTCGAGCGCGGCGTCTTCGGGATTATTCTGCCCGCGACCGACACCTCTCGGGCCCAGGAGATTTCTAAGCGATTGGGTGAAGCCCTCACCGATGCCGCCGGCGCCGCTCATCGTTTCGGCTTCCAACTGCGACTGCTCAATTATCCCGAGCAAGCAACCACCGCCCGCGAGATGGAGGAAGCGGCTCAAGCTTATTTGACTGCGAACGAAAGAGAAGGCCGCGAGCGAAGCGCGTAAGGCAGTGGCGCGCCAATCCTCAACCGAGATTCAACCCCAGTCTTCTGCCTCTTCACCGCAGGGCTTTTCAGGGGAGCTCGGATACCACCAGGATCGATTGTGTCGGAACGACGTTATCCTGGCATGGCCGGGCAGCGCGAATCGCCTGGGCGCACGCGGGGAGACCTGCGGAAGGACTGTGCCGGCCAGGGGGTTCCGGCTCCTGATCGATCTCGTGATAGCATGTCATTAGTGTGCAGGTGCGGGGGTGGCGGAACTGGTAGACGCAAGGGACTTAAAATCCCTTGGGCCGCAAGGCCCGTGCCG
>Ga0209777_10004764_pt1 | contig 15896 bp, 13 predicted proteins | sample FrelakmetHBP12HB_FD_187147 | JGI IMG/M metagenome (GOLD analysis project Ga0209777, IMG submission 187147) | Freshwater lake sediment microbial communities from the University of Notre Dame, USA, for methane emissions studies -HBP12 HB (SPAdes)... | ecosystem: Environmental > Aquatic >... | reverse complement strand
CGGCTCTCGACCATGTGAAAATAATATCGCCATCTGGCCGCTGGGTCGAAGTGCCGCTTTCAAGTCTCGCAGGGTGGCTGTGTAATCTTCGCTAAAGTAGATTGAGTCAATCGACAGGATGGCATCAAAAACGCTGCTTGGAAGTTCAAGGTGATTGATGTCTCCGACAATAAATGCCAATCGATCCGATTTAGTGGCTGTTCGCTGTTGCGCTTGGCTGATGGCTTGGGGGATGTAATCCAGCCCAGTGATGTGGGCGCCCGTGCGATCAGATAAGTATTCAGCGATCATACCGTTACCACAGCCAATGTCGAGGGCACGTTGTAACGAGCCAAGCTGGGTTACTTGCAGCAGTAATTCAAGTTGTTCCAAGTCGGCAAATCCATGCTGGCATAGATCTTTGCCGAAGACGCGTTCACAAAATGCGTGATGCGCCTGACTGTGCTCGGTGGCAGAATAGAAGGCGTTGTAGAAATCTTTCACACGAGTTTCCTTCTGCGTACAAGTGCCAGAATTGGCTGCCTAACGGATTCGCTCACCCCCTTGCAGGGGGCAGGGCGGCACGCCCCTGCGGGGTGCCCTGCAAAGCACGTAGGACAGGCAGGTCGGCGGTACTGACGAGACTCTACTTTGGTTATCGCGCCATTTCTGGCAAAGCTCGCCGGTTTCGAGCGGCGGAGCCGCTGTCCGATTGTAGCCGGTATTAAGCGCTGTCTTGATCTCTTATAGACGGCGCTTCTTCTGGTGCGATGGCGGAATCTGTGTCAAGGAACGGCTTTATCTTCTCAATCTTTCTTGCGTCGCGAAAGAGAGGCCATTTTGTGAGCGCACCTTTGGGAAGGGCGCCTGATTCAAGTGCGTGAGGGAGAATCGTGAAAAAGGTGTCGAAATCATCTAACAAAACGGATTGGGCTATATGGAAGGCCTCATTCTTGGCGGAAAAATCCGCTGTCTTAACTGCATCCCGGACTTCATCGAACCGACCTTGCCATTTAAGAGACTGCCAATAGTTCACCGTAGCTACAAGCTTGTCGATTTCTGGTAATCTTGCATCATTCATACTGAAAAAGCTAAGACTTTCTGCTATATCCCATCGTTCAGCGACCAAGTGATCATATGCGATTTCAATAAGAACGCCTGAGCGCTCACTATCTTCGGCATTTAGCTTCTTCCAGAGTTCAGCGGCCACAAGAAGGAAGCTCCGCTCGAAAAGGGAGATCGTGCTATCAAGATAGCTGGGCTCGACTTGAATTCGGGCTCCGATTGGTAAATTTTCTTGGAATTGAGGGCAAACCTTTGCTAGATAGATGTTGTTAACAATACCACCATTGTGCACCAAGAGATTTCGTCGTTGGAAAGCCTCAGTCAAGCAATCAATATGAGTGTCAAGATAGCCACAGGAGAGTTTGAGCCTATTTTTTAGAAATTGAAGCCAATCATCGAAACTACCACGGAGTATATTTTCAACGTATGTATCAATGAGATAAGTGCGCGCGTGCTCTATGGTGCTGAAAGATTTGAGATCTGACAGGCTAAATACCTTCTCCTTGCCCTCCGCCGCATCCGGGAATTTATCGAAGTATTCGTGAAGGATGGTAGATAAAAACCATTCTACAGTGCTAATGAGGCTAACGAGAGAGACATCGTAAAGGTGTTGGACCTGGCGGCTTCCTCTTTTCATTTTCTTCAATGCAAAATTGAAAGCCTCCGCAGTCGCTTGATCGTGGAAAATGACATGAAACCCACGGCGGTCAGCGGGTGCATCCCCGTCAACCTCAACCTCAAAGTTTTTGGCAAGTAATGGCAAATTCTCCTGAGTAACGCCATCCGGAAGAGGATACTTGGTTGGGTCTAATTGATGGAATGCAACGGCAAGCGGAACCAGCGCCTTAGCGTTTCGTTTGCCCTCTTCTTCTTTTTTCTCGGTTAAGTAAGGGGCGGCAATGGCGGTGAATTCGCGAAGAGTATCTAGATTTTCGGAAAATTGCTTCAGTGAACTTCTGAACATCTTGTTATCCTCCTAGAACACATGTGGTTTATTGCGTTTGAATCGCAGCGCCTAACGGAATGACTTAGCGACAGCGGCGAATCCGCTGTCCGCTGGAGCCGGTGTTGTTAGGCATTCTTTATTTTCATTCAATTGAAGCGTGTTTTTTGCGATTACATTTCTTGCATAGTATTTGGATATTTTGAATAGTTGACGAACCACCTTTCACTACGGGGATTATGTGGTCATATTCTAGTTCCACTTCAGAACCGCAATTAGCACATTTCCCACCATCTCTTTTCCACACGGCTTTCTTAACTGCTGAAGGAATTGGCTCACGTTGATTTGTAACTTGGCGTTTTTTTATCTCCATTCGCCAAACTGGCAAGGCGTTTTTCGTATCAGCTAAATAGATATCTCCTCCTTCCAGGAATGAATTGAATAAATTTATAATTTTTTGGGGTTCGTCAGGCTCCAGTTTTATGCGATATTCATGTCGACAATGTTTACATCGGGCTAGCACCGACCGTGCATTGGGGCTAAGCGATAAAATCATCACCTCAAGCTCATTACAATTAGGGCAGGGCTTTTCATCCGCACAGAGTTCAATTTCACGAACTAATTGAGAGAGATTGTCTTTAAAAACCAATCTCTTCCTTTCTTCTTCGTGTTTAGAACTTTCTATTTGTTTTTGCCTTTCTATTTCTTCACGCTGTTGTCTTCTTATCATCTCTTCTTGATGCTGTTGTTTTTTCGTCCTTTCTCGCCAATGCCTTCTTTCCTCTTCTGAATTCTTCGCAAGTTCTCTCTCACACAATTCTTTATAGCTTACCGGGATGGGAATTTGCGGATCAAGGTCCAAGGCTATTATGAAGCATTGGAGAGCATCTTCATGCTTGTTCAAAGCGATGAGGCTTTTACCTTTGTTGTTCCAGATACTTGCATTTTCTGAATCATACTCTATAGCCAGATCGTAGCTGGAAATGGCATCCTCGAAGTGATTTGAATAGAGAAATTTGTTGCCTTTTTCAAACCATATAATTGCTTTTTCTTTTTGATTATCATTCATAATTCTTGCTCTCTATTTCATTATCACTTAATATAATCTCAATTGTTTCTGCACGCGCCTAAAGGTTTTGCGCAGCGGAAATGGTGGGATTGGCGAGATTCACTCCATTCTCGCGCCATCTCTAGCAAACCACCGCAGTTTCGAGCGGCTGAGCCGCTGTACGCTAGCCGGTGTTACTAGAATGTAACTGGGTTGGGGCGTGGTGGGTGGTATCCTAAGAGCGACAGCGCACCGGGGATGCCAACCGGGGCAGGAGCATCTGGGCAGGCTGATGCGGCCTATGGGAGAGAGTGTAATCTCAGCCCGTGGTGTTACTTAGCCGCCCGGTGGATTCTCGTCTGGGCCATGAGCCCGAATCGGTGTGTGCAACTCCTTGCCCACAAATCCACGCCCCAACCACAACAACCAAGGAGAGTGTAGCATGGAAAAAGGAGAAAAGGCAAGTACCTGTCGATACATAGGGCTGGATATTCACAAGTATTATTCGGTGGTGGCTGGGGTGGATCGGGAAGGGGAAGAGATTCTGGCAGCCAGCCGGGTGGAACACATGGATCTGGAAGCGTGGCTGGTCAAACATCTCATGCCAACGGATCGGGTGGTGATTGAGTCGACGACGAATGCCTGGCATGTGTATGATCTGCTGGAGCCGTTGGTGGGGGAAGTGCAGGTGGCCAACCCGATCAAGGTGAAGCAGATCGCCTGTGCGCGGGTGAAAACGGACAAGAAGGATACGTTCATCCTGGCGCGGCTCCTGGCAGCCAACCTGGTGCCGACGGTGTGGGTGCCTCCGAAGCACGTGCGGGAGTTGCGGCAGTTGATCTCGCACCGGCGACGGATGGCAGGGATGCACACGCAGGTGGTGAACCGGATGCATAGTGTGGCGCATCGCCATCATCTCAACCACCCGAAGGGGAAGGATTTTCAGGAGAAGAACACCCGCTGGCAGAAGGACGGGAGCTTATCCCGGCTGGAGAAGATGCAACTGGAATTAGACATGGAGACGGGTGAGCACCTGGAAAAGCAGGTTGGGCGAATGACACGAGAACTGGCGCGGCTGAGCCATGAGGAGCCGTGGGCGAGCGACATGCTGTATTTGATGCAGGTGCCTGGCTGTGGGGTGGTAACGGGGATGACCATCCTGGCTGCCATCGGGGATATCACTCGTTTCGAGACTCCAAAGGCACTAGCCAGCTACTCCGGACTGGTACCCGGACTGGAACAGAGTGGAGTGAAACTGCGCGGCAAGGGCATCACGAAGGAAGGGCGGAAGGAACTGCGTTGGGTGATGGTGGAAGTGGCCTGGAGAGCAGTGAAAGCCGACCCGCATTGGAAGAAGTACTTTGAGACGCTGCAGAAGCGTATGCACAAGAACCAGGCTATCGTGGCGATTGCTCGGCTTCTGCTGACCATGGTCTGGTATGTAATGACCCGGCACGAACCCTACAGCCACTATTCGCCGGAGCGCATTGCTTACAAGTACCTGACTTGGGCATGGGCTTTGGATAAGGAACAACGGCAAGGCATGACCCGCCCGCAGTTCGCACGCTACTACCTGATGCGTCTGGGGATCGGGGATGAGCTGGAACGTGTGGCCTTGAACCCGAAGTTCCCGTACCGGCTGGCTTCCAAGGAGGAAGTTCTGGCGCTTAGGCCGGAGCTCCTGCCACCAGAATAATGAATGTCTATCCCCTTTGAGATAGCATACCTCCGCTACGAATCCTGGCTGGCGGGGGTGGCGAAGCATTGCCAGGAAAGAAAAAAACATCCTTGGAAAGAAAAAACCGGCCGTTAAATCAGGCCGGTTTGCTTGTTATCTAGCTGTTTTCAATCGTCTTTCTTTTCATCCCTTGACGACGAGGTTAATCGGTAGGCGGCTTTGAGTTCATCAATTGAATAATAAATCGGAATATTATGCGATTTCGCAAAAGCTACTTCGTTATCAGCACCCGCCGATTCACCGGGCAACCGCAATATGCAATCGCAGTGCAAAATCCATTCCAAGTCTAATTTTGTCCAAAACTCATAAGGATGCGGAATTAGCATGTGCCAGAAATGAGAAAACAGCGGCGGAAATGGCAAATAACCTAACTCTGCAAGCTTATCTGCGACAACAAATGACTCTCGAACATTTACAGCGACATCACCTTTTGTATACGGGCTTGCGATGTAGACAACGGTTTTCATTTGAGACCTCTCTTGGGATTGGCTCAGTGTTGCGACTGGTTGGTTCTCTGCTTCAAAGCCGTTGCTTTGCGTTGTGGGACAGCTGGACGAGGCACCGGCATTATGTACTTGTCATCCTGCGGTAGCGGATAGTAGAAATTCCAAACAGTTGAATAATCAAAAATAGTACGCACAAGAACAGCGATGCTCGCGGCAGTAACTTGAATTGTTGGCGAAGGCCAGAAGCTCCACTGAAAGAGATTCGACCAGAATGAAATGAGAAGGAATAACGCCGAGGCAATATTGACAATTGCCCAGGTTTTGTACTCCGTTCCTTTATCTACTTCGCTATTCGAAGTTAGTTTTGTTAGCCAAACCCAGAAAGAATCGAAAATGAACAGCGCGGAGAGTAGTGTAAAGAAAATCGCGGTGCTCTTAATAAGCAGAGAAAGTACAAAGAACACAAGGCCTTCACCAAAAATAGCGATGAAGTCGAGCATGAGCGCACCCGGCTTTGCTGACCTTTCACCAGTGACGTAAGTTGAGTCTAGATAACGATTTGCCCCATGATAGAAGGGGATTATCGTAATGATGAGGCTTATTACAGCAAGAACAGGAGCGAGACTAGGGAGTTTTCCATAGTCCCCAAATTCAGAGAGCAATCGACGAAGAGACTCGGCTATTGCTAGGCTAATTACTACGGTGTATACCCGTTGGAGATTGTCGACGGAGCGTTTTCTGGCTTCTTCATGCATAACTACCTCCACGCATATAGATTTACTTATGTAGTAAATCTCTCTAGCTGTGCCGCTTAACGTAAGGGTCAGCCGCGCGCGTAGCGCGTCGGCTGCAACCTATTGTTCGGCATTTCCTTTAGCAACTGCTTCCATAACAGGCCTATTGCCTCTGCTAGAGTTGCAGTGCAGGCAGGATGTTACTAAGTTATCAAATGAATTTAACCCGCCATGTGACACTGGCTGAATATGATCGAGTGTTGCACTGAATCGAGTTAGTTGCTTTCCACAATACTTACATTTGTATGAATCTCTTTCGAAAATCTTTATGCGATTCTCAGCAATATTGTAGTAGTCAACATCCAGTACTTCATTAACAATATGGGAAGCCTGGATCTCTTGGGCTGCTTTTATTAGATCCACACACCAAGAAATCTCTTCCGGTATATAAACAAAATATGGAGTTCCTTCCCGATTTGTATCTCCATCTTTTCTGATACATTCCTTCTCTTCAAGACCACGTAGAGTATCTTGAACAGATGAATAGGATAATTTTTCTGATTGACCACTGCTTGACGTAATCACACCAGAACAAAGACCACGAACGCTTACTCTCACCCTTTGAGTCCCTTGCTTAATCACAGAATGCCGAAACAAATACCAGTATATAGCGGCTTCATAAGGATGCAAATGCGGGTGAAGATAATCAACAATCTGGCTCACAATATCAGGGAGTTCCAATGCATTAAAGTTACGCTCAAAGGAACCTGCTTCTTGAGGATCATATTGTGATTCAATCTCCGAAAGCAGTTCACGGATTTTATCGATCTTCTCATTCATCGATCATCTCCTTATGATGCCGAACACGTGGTTATACGGGCGGTCTAACAGCTTATAGTCGGCCCGTATAACCACCTAAACGGTTCGGTGTTTATACGGCAAAAAATCGATTAAAATACCATTAAAAGTATATCATGCCTGTCAATACCCATGGAGCTAAAATGTCCGAACTATCCATACCCTCCCCGCAAAATGCATCCTCCTCGAAAGAGAAGAAACTGCTCGATCAGGTTCGGGATGCCCTCCGTACCAAGCATTACTCCTATCGGACGGAGCAAAGTTACGTGGATTGGGTCAAACGTTATATCCTTTTTCACAATAAGCGCCATCCTCGCGACATGGGCGTGCCCGAACTTCAGGAATTCATCACCCGCCTTGCTGCCGTGCGTAAAGTCTCCGCCTCCACCCAGAGACAGGCTCTCAGCGCCATTCTTTTCCTCTACCGTCACGTTCTCAACCAGCCCATCGTGGTGCCGGATGTCATCCGCCCCGAACGACCGCGCCACTTGCCCACCGTTCTTTCCCACACCGAGACCCAGTCCGTCATCGGGAACATGCGCGGCGTTTATCAGCTCATGACGAAACTGCTCTATGGCGCAGGCCTGCGGCTCATGGAATGTTTGCGCCTCAGGGTAAAGGATATTGATTTCGAGAACCGTCAGATCATCGTACGCGCCGGGAAAGGGGAGGATGACCGCTCTACGATCTTGCCCGAAAGCGTTATTGCAGATTTGCGCCGCCAGCTCGATACGGCCAAAAAGATTCATCAAGGCGATCTGAAAGAAGGGTTTGGAGAAGCTATTCTGCCTTACGCACTGGGCAGGAAATATCCCAACGCAGGGAAGGAATGGGGCTGGCAATATATTTTCCCCGCCAGTCGGCGTTCCAGGGACCCTCTCTCTGGGAAAATATGCCGCCATCATCTCGATGAAAGCGTTCTCCAGAAAGCCATCCGGGAAGCTGCCCGCCTGGCTAAGATTGACAAGCCGGTCGGCCCTCACACCTTCCGGCATTCCTTCGCCACCCATCTTCTCCAGAACGGCTATGATATCCGCACTGTCCAGGAATTGCTCGGCCACAAGGATGTCAAAACCACTATGATCTACACCCACGTCCTCCAGCGCGGTGGCCTGGCCGTTAAAAGCCCCTTGGATGACTAAGTTTTATCAAAATGGCCCCGTTCCCTGCTTGAATAGATTCCTAAAAACTTGACAAATTAGAACATTTGTTTTATTATCATTGTCCGGGAGGGCTATTCCTTTAGGGATCCTTGCCGCTTTTTCGATAGTACCTTATAAATTGAAAATTTCTGCAGGCATGCCGCTGAGTCCCGATGTTCTAGCGGAGCCGTACCCCGATGTTCTCCCGGGAGGGGTATTTGTTCCTCTTTTTGTTCTCAAAAACAAATACCCTCACCACAAGGGGCTATTCGTTCCTCAAAAAAACACAGCGTTAAATTTATTATCAAAAATCCTTTCACCTATCAACCCTCAACCAACAATCAACAATCAAAAATAAAAAATCCGAAAGAATCGGATTGTTTCCCTCCTGGTCTTCGGTATAATGGGGTTTCTGTATCTCTCTGAAAAGGCTGCCAATGCCAATGAAGCTCAAGATCTGGATCGCCCTGCTGACCGTCTACATTTTTTGGGGTGGCACCTATCTCGCCATCCGTTATGCTGTCGAGACCATCCCGCCTTTCCTCATGGCCGGGACGCGTTTCCTGCTTGCCGGCGCTATCCTGTACATCTGGCGGCGTTCCGCCGGCGACCCTGTGCCCACGCGCGGCCAGTGGCTGCGAGCTGGTCTGGTCGGCCTGCTAATGCTGCTGGGCGGCAACGGCCTCGTTTCGCTGGCCGAACAGCATGTCGCCTCCGGCATCGCCGCCCTGATAATCGGCTCCGTGCCGCTTTGGATGACCACCATCGAAGCCTTGCGGCCGGGCGGCGTCCGCCCGAATACCCTCGGCATCCTGGGCGTGTGCATCGGTTTTGGGGGCATTGCCCTGCTGGTGGCCCCCTCGCTTTTGGGCACGACCCCGGCCGCTTCCCACCCGCTTGGCATCCTCACTCTTCTGATTGCGGCGCTCTTATGGTCCCTGGGTTCCATCTACAGCCGCCACGCGCTTCTCCCGGAGTCCTCCTTGCTCTCCACCAGCATGGAAATGCTGGCCGGCAGCGCCGGGCTGTTCCTGGTCGGGACTCTCACGGGCGAATGGCATCTGCTGGTATTGGGTAATATCACCGCACGTTCCTGGTTCGCCATCCTCTACCTGGTCCTGTTTGGGTCAATGGCGGGCTTCACGGCCTATGCCTGGCTACTGCGCTCTGCCCCGGTCTCCCTTGTGGCCACCTATGCCTACGTCAACCCCGTTGTGGCCATCCTGGTGGGCAGCCTGTTCGCCCAGGAGACCCTGACGGTGCACGTCCTATTCTCGGCCTTGATCATTATCGGCTCGGTCGTCCTGATCAACGCTTCCCCGCGCCTCAAGCCCCAACCCCCTCCCGCCATCCTAGGCGATTAAAGTACTCAAACAGAAGATCATTTCATCCGCAAATCTTCGACAATCCTCACTAATACTTTATTATTATTAGTGTACATTCGCGGGGATTAGCGGATAATTTCTTGATTCTTCAAAGGTTCTGATGATACCTATTTGCGCCGTACTTTCAGCACCGCGATCTTCGTCGAATGGTTGAAGGGGCTCGGATCCGTGACCGGTGCGCCCAGACGGGTTTCCGGGGTTCCGGTGACATCCTCCGGCACCGGGATCAATTCGGCGATCTTCAGATACCCATCTGCGCACAGTCCTTCCAGCGCCTGCGAATATTCCTTCCCGCTCACGTATACGGCGTTATTAATGGAGACCAGCCAGCCACCGTCATTAATTAGCGGTCTGACCTTGTTGATCAGCCGGGCGCTGTCCGTGTTCAGGTCAAGTACGCCTTTTGGGGTTGCCGAGAAGAACGGCGGGTCGAGTAGGATGCAGTCGAAGCATTCACTGGCCCGCTTGAGCCGGCCGACCTCCAACCAGAAATCGCCGCTGAGAAAATCCTCCTTATATATGGGGAAACCGTTCAGGGTGTACGAAGTCTTGGCCAGGTTGAGGAACGCCCGGTTCAGGTCCATCTGCACCACCCGCCTCGCCCCTCCCGCAAGCGCGGCCACACCCAGGCTCCCGGTATACGCGAAGGTGTTCAGGACGGTTTTGCCGTTTAGATTTTCTTTGGCCCACCGGCGTAGAATCCGTGTGTCCAGGTACAGGCTGGCATCCTGGTTCATGCACAGGTCCAGCGCGTACCAGACTCCGTTCTCAAGCACTTTCCGATCAGGTGCCATACCGAACAGGAGCTTCCCGCGTTTCTCTTCCGCCATCGGGCTGTTGCGGGTTTTGACGATCCCGGCTTGCAACCAGGGCAGGCGCTTTTGCAGCCAGACAAGTGCCTCCTGGATCATGGGCTGGCTCACTTCCGGGGCTGCGGCATAATTATGCAGCACCAGCGTGCTCGCATACAGGTCGATCACCAGCTCAGGGCAGCCCTCCAGGAAACCGTTGAACAACCGCAGGGCGCCCTTGTGCCCGGTTTCCAAGGACGCTTCCCGGGCAGCAATCGCCTTCTCGAGCAGGACCGGTATGGGTACTTTTGCCATCAAATTCCTTGTCTATCCTTATCAACTAGACAGATGTTCTTTCCTTCGCCTTCACTTGCACTAGTACAAAGGTGCCTGGTGGAAAGCGTTTTATTATTCGTTTTTTACCGCGCATGAACACAAATAAATATGGTTAAACACTTATCATCCGGTTTTTCAGTAAAATCATTGTTCATCACTGTTTATCTGTGGTTTAGGAAGGTTACATACCAGCCGGTTCGGCCTGCGCCTCGCTCCCTCCTGCCAGCCAGCCTTCGTAGACTCGCAGGAAAACCACCCCGCACAGGATTAGCAGGCTTCCGCCCACCTGTACCCAGGTAAGCCGTTCGCCCAGCAGGAAAAAGGCGATGACGGCGGTGAAAGCCGGTTCCAGGGTCAGGATCAGGTTGGCCACGCTGGAGGGCAAGTACGTCAGGCTGACGTTGTACAGCCCAAAACCTGCCAGTGTCGGTCCCACCGCCAGCAGGAACAAAATGGCCCAGCCGGCCCAGGCCTTGCCCAGCCAAAGGAAATCCGCTGGGCGGGTGATCGCGCCGGGCAGGAAGCCCCTTCCCAGCAGGTTGAAAGCCAGCAGGAAAACCGCCGCAAAACCGAACGTGTAAACCAGCGTCGTCCAGGGGTTCAGCCCGCGCTGCGAGGCCGACCGTCCCATCAGGCTGTAGATGGCATAGAAAAGGCCAGAGAAGATTCCGGTGAGGATCCCCAGCAGGTTGACGCGCCAGGCCGCCGGGTCCAGTGCGCCCGAAACTAGTACGCAGCCTCCCATGCACAGCGCCACTGCCAGCAGCTTGGCCCAGTCCAGCCGCTCTTTCAACAACCACCGTCCCAGCAGGGCGGTGAAACCCGCCGAGCAATACGCCAGCACCGTTGAGACTGCCGCCCCGTTCAGCGCCACCGAAAGCGTCCAGAGCGAATTGAATATTGCCAGTACCAGGCCATATAGGACGAGATAGCGCAGGTATTTGCGTTCCGCCCGCAGCAGGGCCGGGTACAGCAATCCCAACGCCAATAGCAGGGAGCAGGTCACAAAGATGTCCCGCCAGCCAGCCAGCACAAGCGCGGGCAGGTGGAAGGTCTGTGTGAGATATCGGATGAAGATGGCCGTGGTCGAAAGGATGACTGCGCTGAAAAACGCCACCGTGTAGCCGCGTGTCAGATAGGCCTTGTTGATAGCAGTATTGGACATGGCTTGATTGTAGGGAAAAAGTGGTCAGTTGTATAGAGCCAATTCGCCAGTGCCTACCTCTTCGACTTTCCCGCCACGAAGATCAACTCACCCGGATACTTTGATCCATACAGGCTTTTATCATAGTCGGCGTATAGCTGCTCCACCTCGAACCCGGCGCGTGCAAGCAGGTGCTCCGCTTCGAACCTGAACAGGAACCTCATTGGAAACGCCTGCACCAGGCGCTCCTTTCGGCCATCCGGATGGCTTACGTAGTAGATCAACTCGACGTAATTGATCTGGTTGGGTACGTCTCTCGACACCACTTTGTGGCGGCGGATCACCTTCCGTCCATCCGGCAGGCTGAACTCCGGCTCTTCGGCCATTTCCTCCCCAAAGTCGGTTTGGATCAGGGATTCTACCTTCGGATTAAAGATGTCTAGGATCAGCCTGCCGTCCTTCGCTAGGACTCGGCGGATGCAGCCCAGGCAGGCCAGCTGGTCTTCGACCGTCGTCAGGTGCTGGAATGGCCGGAACGGTAGCGTCACCAGGCGAAAGGGCTGGGAAAGCTCGAACTTGCGCATATCGCCCTCCACCAGCCGCACCCTAGAGCGTACTTCTTCCGGTTCGGCTTTGAGCTTTTCCTGGCAGACTTCCAGCATGTCCGGTGACAGATCCAGCCCGGTGATTGCCATCCCAGCCCGGGCGGTCGGGATCAACACCCGGCCCGTCCCGCAGCCCACTTCCAGCACCGGCCCGCCGGATTCTTTGGCGGCTTCCACGAAAAAGCCCACGTCCGGGCGCTCCCGGTACGGGACAACGTAATCGTACAATTCTGCAATGGACTTGTACTCGTCATAGCTTCCAGACTGGTTCATAAGGGTTTCCTCCTACAGAGCAACGACTGAAGTAACGATCGTTGCGATGGCTGTTGTAACAAGTGTGACAATCGTGGGAGTAACGGCCGTTTTAATCGTCGCAGTAACGACTTTGGTTACGACTGATTAGCAAAGGAAGATAAGCGTCAATTCGTGCGGACGTGTACCACGCAGTGACATTGGCGGATATCAATTCCTTATCATTTCAATCCAAGCGTTTCATTTTTTTCCAGCCGTCTGATGGCTTCCAGTAGGCGTCGCTGGCGGGTCTCTTCTTTTTTGGCGTCCGAGATCCAGAGAATGTAATTCCTGCGGTGGGACGGCGGCAGCTTGCTGAAATTCTCCCATGCTTTCGGGCTGGTCATCAGTCCGGCTTTCAACCAGTCCGGCAAGGGCAGTTCGGACCGTTTAGGCCGGGACGACGAGGCCTCCTCGAGAGGGAAATCGATTTTTGCCAAACCGACTTGGGTCATGCGGTCTTCCTTGACCAGCTTTGCCACCAGGTGCTTGTTTAGCTCGGACCACTTGCTGCCGGCCTTGCGCGGGGTGAACTTGCGGGCGTATTTCTCTTCGTCGATCTTCTGGATGAGGCTGTCCACCCAGCCGTAACACAATGCCTCTTCAAGCGAATCCTGGTACGAAATGCTTGGTTTTCCGGTGGCGGCCTTGTAATAGACCAGCCAGACTTCGCTCGCGTTATCGCCGTGTTTTCCCAGCCAGTCTCGCCAGGCCGCCCGGTCGGGAGCGCTGAAGGTATGTGTGATTTTCATGGGAGACTTTTCCTCATTTGGGAGGCACTACCTCTAACTTTGAAATGCCCACATACGACCGCTGTCCCGGTGGATTACAGGCTCCGACGGACTGAATGTCTGTCGGGATAGCGAGTACCCCGGTGTCCTTACTGAAGGTCAGCCGGATGACCACATTGCCTGAGAAAGACTCTCCGTAGCAGTTTTGCCAGATTAGATTTAGCCAGGCGCTCCAACCCGGCCACAGGCCGACTGTGGCAGTGGCTGATTCCTGTGCCTGTTGAGTGGAGGCGGAACCAGCCTCTCCAGGGCCTATATTAAAATAACCATAATCCAAGGCGAGTGGCTTTCCCAGCTCGTCGACCAACACGACTTGCGGCCAGGCTTGCAAGAAACAGGGAGTTCCCCTGATATTCGTCAAACCCGCGCCGAGCAGGAGCTGCTGGGTCGCCGCGTTCGACCCGAAGGAGGTCTTTAGGTCCGCTGCATGGCAGAAAGGCGAGTCAGGCGGAATGGTGGGAATAGGCGTCTCAGTCGGCAAGGTGGTCATCGTAGCAGCCATGGCGGTTCCGAGAGCGTATTTGCTTGCCATGATCGCCGTGATCGAGGCGTCGTTTTTGGGATAACCTGCAGTAACCGTTTCGGCTTCGGCAGTAATGGCAAAAAGCTTGGCACGGTCGAACCCTGATTCAGTCACCGTTTTCGTCGCTGCCAGCGGTGGCGTTGAGCAGGCGGCCAGGATACAAGGTAAAATATAGAAAAGGTTGTGTTTCATAAATGCCTTTGGTCAATTGTACGCTGATCTCTGGCAGAAATACAGGTGGCTGATATGGACGATCAAGCCCTCCAATCGCGTTACGCAGAACTCAAACAACAAGTTCACTTTCACAACTACCGTTACCACGTCCTCGACAATCCCATTATTAGCGACCTCGAGTATGACCGGTTGTTGGTCGAACTGCGCCAAATCGAGTCCAACCACCCAGACTGGATCACGCCCGATTCGCCCACCCAGCGCGCCGGGGCAGTCCCTTCGGAAAAGTTCGAGAAGGTCCGCCACCCTCACCCGATCCTCAGTCTGGCAAATGCCTTTGGCGCAGGCGACGCGCGTGCCTGGTACGAGCGTGTCCGCAAGCTGGACGACCGGGTCGAGCAGGCCCGTTTCGTCGTCGAGCCCAAGATCGATGGCTTGAGCGTGGTGCTGCATTATCGGGATGGCATTTTCGTCCAGGGTGCCACGCGTGGAGATGGAGAGATCGGAGAGGATATCACCGCGAATTTACGAACGGTCAAGGCGATCCCGCTCAGAATCCCACTGGATCAGGCATCATTTGATCAGGGATCGGGTCATCAGGGAGTGGCACAGGCATCCCTTTTTGACCCGAATCCCCAATTTCCTGATCCCTTAATCCCTCATTACCTGATTCCAAATTATTTGGTAGTTCGTGGTGAAGTCTTCATCCCCATCCAGGAATTCGAGAGGCTTAACCAAAAATTGGCAGAAGCCGGGGAGAAGACCTACCTCAACCCGCGCAACACTTCCGCCGGCTCCCTGCGCCAGCTCGATCCGTCCGTCACCGCCACCCGCCCGCTAACGTTGCTGGTCTACCAGATCGTAGCCTGGGAAAACAACCCCCAGATACCTCGAACACCTCAGCCCCCTCCGGAACCTCGCTCCCAATGGGAACTGCTCGCATACCTGAAATCCCTTGGTTTCCCGGTCACTGACGTGGCCCAGCGTTTTGATCATATCGAAGAAGCCATAGCCTATACCCAGACTTGGGACAAACGCCGCAATCAACTGCCCTACGAGGCGGATGGCATGGTCATCAAGATTGATGACCTCAGCCTGGCTGCCGAGCTGGGCTTCGTTGGCAAGGACCCGCGCGGCGCCATCGCCTTCAAATTCCCGGCGCGGGAGGTCACTACGCAATTGCAGGGTATCGAGGTTGAAGTTGGTCGCACGGGAGTGTTGACACCGAAGGCAGTCCTGGAACCGGTTGAGATCAATGGCGTGATCGTCAGGAATGCCACCCTGCATAATTTTGATTACATAGCTGAGAAGGATATCCGCGTTGGCGACCGGGTGCTGGTCAAGCGCGCCGGCGAGGTCATCCCGTATGTGATTGGCCCGATTGTAGACTCGCGCACTGGTGCCGAAAGCCCCTATGTCCCGCCGTCGGTCTGTCCCGAATGTGGGCAACCTGCGGAGCACATCGAGGGCGAGGTAGCCTGGTACTGCGTCAACGCGGCTTGCCCGGCTCAACTGGTTCGTAACGTCGAGCACTTCGTCTCCAAAGGGGCCATGGATATCACCGGGTTGGGCATCAAGATTGTCGAAAAGCTGATTGAGACCGGAGCAGTCAAGGATGTGGCCGATATTTATACCCTCAAGCGGGAAGACATCCTGGAGGCCGTGACCAAGAAGGATCGCAAGACCGATAAAGAGCCACCCGGCAGGATCGCGGATAACCTGCTGGCAGCCATTGAGGTCTCCAGCCACCAGTCTTTGAGTCGTCTTCTAACTGCGCTCGGCGTACGTGGCGTTGGCGAGGTCTCGGCCGCTGACTTAAGTCGGGCCTTCCCTTCGCTCGACCTGCTGGCCAAAGCCGGTGAGAACCAGTTGCAGTTGGTGGCAGGCATCGGTCCCAATATTGCCT
>Ga0209777_10004763_pt1 | contig 15897 bp, 16 predicted proteins | sample FrelakmetHBP12HB_FD_187147 | JGI IMG/M metagenome (GOLD analysis project Ga0209777, IMG submission 187147) | Freshwater lake sediment microbial communities from the University of Notre Dame, USA, for methane emissions studies -HBP12 HB (SPAdes)... | ecosystem: Environmental > Aquatic >... | reverse complement strand
TCCGATCTCGTGTGGCGGAGTAGCTAACGCACCAGACTGTAAATCTGGCGGGGCAACCCTTCGTAGGTGCAAGTCCTACCGCGCCCACAGTAAAAAATAAAAAAATGCCGATGTAGAGACGCGCGCCGATGTAGCTCAGGTAGTAGAGCACATTCTTGGTAAGAATGAGGTCCGCAGTGCAAATCTGCGCATCGGCTCACAATTATTAATTTTCAATTTTCAATTTCTAATTTTCATTAAATTTTCAAGGAATCAATTTTCAAATATAAATTTAATAGAAATTAAAAATTAGAACTTAGAAATTTTCATTTTTATGGCAACAAAAAAACCATTCACAAAAATACAGTGCAGTGTTTGCAAAACAACAAACTATTTTACAAAGAAAACGAAAAAATCAGCCGAAAAAAAACTTGAACTGAAAAAGTTTTGTTCAACCTGCAAAAAACACACCCTGCACAAAGAAGGCAAGAGATAATTTTATTGTCTGCCCACGAACATAGGAGATAAGTATGATTTAAAAAGTCCGAGTTAATGGCTCAGGCTTTTATTTTGTGGTAGAATAAAATAATTATTTATCCAAGCAAACAATATTAAATAAATTATTTTAGCAGTATGGTGGTAGAAGTTTTGATTACAATCATAATTATAATCTTTGTCATTGTTGCCATTGTTGAGCTTTTTATTTTTTTGAAAAACAAAAAGCTTGAGGGCGACTTGGCTAAGAGAGAAGAAGATGTCAAGCATAAGATGTATGAGATTTCAATTTTGAATGAACTCAGCGATAAAATGGGCTATTCGCTGGGCGTGCAAAATGTTATAGAAATAATCAAAAAATCTTTGCCCGATATTATTGATTATAATACAGTTTCTTATATGATGTTTTTGCCGGAAAAAATAATTTTTAGATCTTATATTGAAAAACCTGTTTCCCACAAATTTATTGATGATGTTAAATCAAAAATGCTGGATTCTATATCCGTTTTTTTAAATGCTGATTTTAAAAATACAAAGATGGAAGAAAAGTTATGGGGCACTGTTTTAGACGAAGAATCATACAAGCCTTTAGGATCGTTTTTCAATATTCCTTTAACAATATCCGGGAAAGTTGTCGGTTTGTTGAATATAGCTGATGCAAGAATTGGTTTTTATAAAGAAAAAGAGATAGCCATTGTGAACAGAACGGCTCAGCAGGTGACTCAGGCAGTTACTAAACTGCAGGAAGTTGTCGAATCTGAAAAAAGCAAATTGAATGCCATGGTGGCAAGCATGACAGACGGCGTAGTTATGACTGATATGGATTACAGAATTCTTGTGGTGAACCCGGCAGCCAAAAGAGCCATAGGCCTTGAAAATAAAAATGATTTTTCTATATCAGACTTTGCAGAAGGCCTTGGCGGAAAGTTCGATTTAAGAGATAAAATTGAAGAAAGCGTAAGGCTGGAAAAAGTTTTTCTTTCTGAAGAAATTTCTTTGCCAAGCGGTTTTTTCCAGATTATAGTTTCTCCTGTCAAAGACAATTGGAAATCATTGGGATGCGTTGTTGTTTTTCGAGATATAACCCATGAAAAAGAGGTTGAAAGAATTAAGGAGGATTTTACTTCCATGATAGTGCACGAGCTCCGTTCTCCATTAGATTCTATTAAAAAAATGGTAGAATTAATGAGAATTTCAGAAATTAAAAAGGCAAAGCAGGCAGAATGTTTCCAGATGATTTACAGCAGTTCTTCTGAGATGCTGGAGCTTATTAATAATCTTTTAGATATAGCCAAAATCGAAGCAGGAAAATTCCAGCTTATGAAACAGAAGTCCGACATTAAAAAAATTATAGAAAGCCGCATTTTATTTTTTGACATAGCTGCAAAAGATGCTAAAGTAAAAATAACAAGCCAATTCGGGAAAGATATACCGGATAATGTTGAATTCGATCCGCATACGATTTCTCAGGTGCTGAACAATCTTATTTCTAATGCCATAAAATTTACTAAAGAAAATGGCATTGTGACGGTTCAGGCTCTGCTCCACAAAAAGGGGGAGAGTCTTGAAAAAGAGGCAAAAAATTCAGGAATAAATTGGTTTATAAAAAATAATATGGCAGATATGCCTGATTCATTGCTGGTTGCGGTTACAGATAACGGCATCGGCATACCCGCAGACCAAATAGACAAGCTTTTCAATAAATTTGTCCAGGCTAAAACCACCTTTGTCCAAAAGGGAGGAACCGGCCTGGGACTGGCCATAACTAAAAGTATTGTTGACTCGCATGGCGGCGTAGTGGGAGTGGAATCAATTGAAGGCAAGGGGACAACGTTTTACTTTACACTGCCAATAAGTTAGTTTAATCTTGAAAAATAATTATAATTACAGCCTTCTATGTATTTTTTATAAGAAGGGCGCAAAATAAAATGGCGGACTTAAACAAAAGAATTCTTATCGTAGATGATACCAAAAGTTATCTTTTTATTCTTTCAGAGACCCTTAGGGATGCGGGATTTATTGTAGCTACTGCAGAAAATGGAGAAGAGGGTCTATCCGCTGTAAATGAGGAAAAACCTGATTTAATTCTTTTAGATATCACGATGCCTAAAATGGATGGAATAACAATGGCTAAAAAACTAAAGGAATCTAATATACAGGTGCCGATAATATTTTTGACAAATATGAGCGATTTAAAGCATGTTAGCGAAGCAATGGAAACTGCGACAGATTACATTGTTAAAGCTGACGCAAGCATGGACGATATTATTATCAGAGTCAAAGAAAAATTAAATATAAAATAAATTCAATTTTTTATATACTTAGGTAAGGCATAATTTGTTGTGCGGCGAAAGACTCGGGTTCATGCCCGGTTTTTTATTGCAGCTCTTGACACGGTTTTATTATCTGCTATACTTACTTTAGTTAAGTAAAGTAAGATAAATAAATATATGATTTTTAAAAAAGACGATAAAAAAATTAAAGAACTGACGGAGGCTATTCTTCTCCTCAAAAATTTTAATGAGGCGAAGAAATTTTTGCGTGACTTATTAACTGAGTCAGAACTTATTGAATTCGGCAACAGGTGGAAAGCCGCAAGAATGTTATCGCAAAAAATATCTTATATAGAAGTTGAGAAGGAAACAGGATTAAGCTCCACTACAGTAGCCAGAGTTTCAAAATGGCTGAATAAGGGAACAGGCGGTTATAAACTAATTTTAAAAAGAAAAAATTCCCATCAACACAAATCTTTTCCTCTTAAGAGAAAGGTTTGAGTTGATATTTATTTAAACTAATTTTATAAACTCAGCCCCTTCTCGAAAGAGAGGGGCCTTTTTGCCATAGCGGCAAAATAGGTTAAAGTTCTTTGACAAGGAGATTCCGGTTTCTGGTTTCGTCTGGGTTTTGGGTCTTGTGATTCAATGCGAGAGGCGAACAAACAAAGATAGGAGGTAGCTATGGCTACAAAGAGCAGCGTAATCAGAGGTATGGGTGTAGGATTGTCTTTAGTGCAGACACTCGTCCAAGCAGTCGAAAAGGCCGGCGGAAGCGATAAAGATATCCATTTTCTCGTCAGGTCCGAGGCCGAAGATGTCTTGAAGAAAATTGCCATTCTCGTCATTAAAGAGGCAAAGAAGTTTCGGCGGTCATCCAACCTTGTGGTTGATTATCGCCGTCCCTTCAAAAAATCTGTCGCAGCGGGATGTTATGACAATATTGACAGCAATATCACAGAAAATCATTTCCCGACTAAGGCATACGAGCGGGAAAAGAAGGAAGTTAGTTTCCGGCTCTTTCATTTCTACAGAAACATTCAAACGGACGATGCGATTCAGAAGATGAAAGAGGAAGGATACCGACCCGCAACTATGAGAGAACTTTTGGCTTTTGGAGAAGCCAACCCAGAGCTTCAGATGAAGTTTATAATAATTGCCCTTAATGCAAACTTTGAGGATTGCCTTGGCGACGAATGCTTTGTTTGTCTCAACTGCCTTGATTCTGGCGAACGTGTGCTTGAGTCAACTATTTTTGACAGCGGTTGGTGTATTGACTGCCGTTTTCTCGGTGTCGCTAAGTAATCTGCAGGCGCCTGGTGCCTTGTATTCTTGTAACCTTGGCAATAACAATAAGGAGATGGGAGATGGTAGATTTACAGAAGAAATTTAACTCTTTTGGTTATGCGAAGCATCTTTATACCGATGGCTGCATTATTTTAATTGATGAGCCGATGGAGAAAGAGGCGCAAGAAGAGTTAAAATCATTAGCTGCAAAAGACGGCAGGAGTTTGATTGTTATTGGCACAAAACAGCTCGCTGCTGAGCTGGAGAAGTTCTTGCAAGAAATAGTCCATAAGGAAAACGATGTTCTTTTCGTATTTCCCGGCAATGGCTCAAACTATCCGAAAGCCCTTTCAATAATTTGCCAGAGGGTTCCGGGAACCGGCGTATATGCAAAACGCATTTGGAAACCTGGCGAGAATCCGTTCGCTGTTGCAGGAAGCATATTGCCCGAAGTTTTTCTTCATCTGCAAATAGCAACCATTGTTGTAGTGGATGATGTCATAAGCTCTGGCAAAACAATGAATAAACTCTATCAGAATAATGAGTGGCGCTTTCCCAGAGCGAAATGGATCGGAGCTGCTTGGCTTTCACAAGTTCCTACTATGAAGGCTGACTCGGGAGTCAATGGTTATAAACGCGTAGTCGCAGCTTGCGTAGTTGAGGGGCCGAATGAAAGGAAAGTTCCAATCAATTCACTAAGCACCTTGCGCAATGAACCTAATATCGCTCAGGATTATGCCAAGAGACATTTTTCTGACGCGGATGCGTTTCTCCGAATTATCTCTTGAGAAGAGTAGGAGCGTAGATTTTGCGCTCCTACTCAAATTATATTAACTCAATGAAAAATTATGCAAAAAAAATATAAAAATAAAATTATAATTGACACTGATCCCGGGCAAGATGATGCTTTGGCAATTTTACTTTTGGAAAAATCAGGCATTTTTGATATTAAAGCAATAACCACTGTTGCCGGCAACAGCACAATTAAAAATACAACAAATAATGCAAGATATATTTTAAATCTTATTGATAGCAAAACTCCGATTTATTCTGGAGCTGAAAAACCACTAAAAAAAGAATTGGTGGTTTCTAATGTGCATGGTGAAAGCGGTCTTGCAGGAGCAAAAATTGTAAAACAAGAAAAACTTTTAGGAAATGCTTCTCAAAAAATTATTGAAATTATAAGAAATAATCCAAATGAAGTTTCGATACTTGCAATTGCTCCTGAGACCAATATTGCCAAAGCTTTCATAGAAGATACAGAGCTTCTTTCTCTAGTAAAAGAAATTGTAATAATGGGCGGAGCTATTTCTGTGCCCGGGAACAGAAACAAGGTCGGAGAGTTTAATATTTTTGTTGATCCTGAGGCTGCAGATATTGTTTTTAATGCAGATGTCAAAAAAACTCTCATACCATTGGACATATGCGATGATGTTTTTTTAAGCCTCGATGATTTTGAAAAGCTTAAAAATTCTGGTCTTTATGAGCCGATTAAAAATATAATGGGTTTTTATATTGAAGGAATGCAAAAATTTGAGAATAAAAAAGGAGCTTTTATGTATGACCCCCTAGCTGCATATTATCTGATAAATCCGGATGCTTATAAAACAGAATTAATGGATATTGAGATAGAAACCAAAGGAGAGCTTACGCGTGGGATGACTATAACAGACAGAAGAAGTTGGGGAGAGAAGAAATATAATATTAATGTTGCTACATCTATAGACAAAGAAATTTTCGTTAAAGATTTTTTCAGAATTTTGAACAGCTGATTTTATTGTGCGACATAAAAATCCTGGTTCATAGTCCGGATTTTTGTTTATATGAAAATTTCATTGACAAAATAAAAAAAGTTAGTAAACTGATAAGATTAGTCCGCACTTTTACATTTTTCAGCTGTTATCAGACAGCTGTTGATTATAGATAGTTCTTGTGTAGTTATTTGTGTTCTCTGCTTATTGGTTCTGGCGCAAAGTGTGCTGGGGTGAGCAGAGAAGATTTGAAGATTCGGAGATGAAAGGAGAACATCACACATGTTAACGCAATGGATAGATTCAGTGCCCGCGTGGGCGCTGGGTCTACGGGCATGTAATGCCAAGTTCGGCGGGAATATCATTACCGCTGGCATTCCGGAAATGTCCAAACGCCTGCTGGCCATCAAGAAATTCAGCAGGAAACTCGGGTTGAAAGGCGATGAGGAACTGCGTAGCTCCGGGCATATCCTGCACGAAGTGAACACGGACAGCAGGGCGTATCGTAAATACAACTCTCCGGACGCCATAAGCTTCAACCGGCTCAAGGCGGGAATCCGCACCGGCGAATATCCGAAATGGGTCGCATTCACGGCTCCCCAGTTCGGGTTCCCGGGCGCCGAACGTGGCGGCATGATTAGCAAGATTCCAGACGACTGCGAAATGGCCAGAGATCTGCATATCGAGGCCATTGAACGCTCGCAGGAACTGGAGCAGGCAGGCCTGGGAGCTGGCGTCAGCATCTGGTGGCCGGCATGGACAGCACGCAAGGTGGACGATCCCACGTGCCCGCCGATGGAGTTTCAGGAAGCCTGGGATAAGATGCTGAATTTCTGGGTGGATGTCCTCAAGACGACCGGCGGCACTATGTGGCTGGAATGGAAGCCGGGCGATCCCGGCATAGATTACTTGATGACCTTGCAGTTGGCCATCAAGTTCTGCAGATGCGTCAATGCGGCGCTCGGCAGAAACGCCATGTATATCAACAACGAGTTCGCGCATATCCTGCTTTCGGGCATCAGCGTAGCTATGGGCATGCGGATGACTGTGAACGCGGGCCTCTTCTACAAGTTCGTCCATGCCAACTCCGGGCAGAAGCTGCCCGTCAGCATCGAAACCCAGCTCACCAAACCCGGCACGATATCCGAGAAAATCATGATCGGCACGGACTGGGACTGGGCAGTTGGCGTGGGCGGGCCGGAGACATGGGCAGACCAGGAGAAAGCCATCGGCGTGATGGACAAGGCCGGCCAGCAGGTTATATACTGCGAGCACGATGTGAATCCGGCTGGGAGAGATCCTCTCAAAGTGTTCGAACTGTCGATCCGCAACCGCCAGATGATGCTCAAGAATGAACGCTTGCCCTTGGCTGGGCCTGTGAAATGAAATAGAGGTTCTCGCTTTGGCGAGAGCGCCCCGTGCTGACATAGGCGGGGCTCTTTTTTATTTGCATTTTTATTTTTTAAAAGGCAAAATAAATAAATGATAAATAAAAAACAGGCAATAAAATTAGCTAAGGAATTTTTAGAAAATCAATTAGAAAAAGAAGATTGGTTTATCAAAGTAAAACCATTTGTCAAAGCTTTTATTTTATATGGGTCTGTGGCGAAGGAAACAAATAAGCCGGATTCAGATATAGATATTCTCATAATTGTTCCATTGGAGCAGGAAGAAAAATATACAAAAGGAGAATATTTTTACGATTACAAAGGTTTTAAAATAAATATTGTCCTGCGTTCAATCGAGAAATTAAAAAATATTGCTTCAGATAAAAAAGATTCATTTCAAAAGGAGATTTTTACGAAAGCAGAAATTTTAATAGATAATGACGGGGAAGTTGCAAATTTATTAAAAGAAATTAATAAAATTTAAATATGGAAATAGAATACGAGGCAACTTTTATTAATATTGATAAAAGCGAATACCGGAAAAAATTAGAAAAAATTGGCGCAAAATTAATGAAGCCGGAATTTATCCAGAAAAGAGTTGTATTTAATTTGCCCAAGGGACACGAAATTAAAGGCGGGTGGATAAGGGTCAGAGACGAAGGCGACAAAATAACTATGAGCTTGAAAATAGTTGATGGTGGCAAAATAGAAAATCAAAAAGAAATTTGTCTGAAGATAGATGATTTTGACAAAGGCGTTGAATTTTTGTCTAAAATAGGATGCCAGAAAAAAGCATATCAGGAAAATAAAAGAGAATTATGGGTGTTGGATGATGCTGAAATAACAATTGATGAATGGCCGTTTTTAGAGCCATTCATAGAGATAGAAGGGAAGTCCGAAAAAATAGTAAAAACCGCTGCCGGAATTATTGGATTAGATTATTCAAAGGCGATGTTTTGTTCTACAGATACGATTTACAGCAAAAAATATAATCTGCCGGAGGATATTTTCAATAATCATGTTCCAGAAGTTACTTTTGACATGGAAAATCCTTTTCTGAAATTCAAACAGTAAATTTTGTTAAGCTGCCGAAGGCGAAGAGTTGAAAAAATGTTTTTTGTATGTTATATTTATAGAAGATTTATGGATACAGGGGCATAGTTTAGTGGTAAAATAGCGGTCTCCAAAACCGCGGACGGGGGTCCGATTCCCTCTGCCCCTGCCAAAAACATTTAGTATCGAGGCAACCTAAGGGCTTAACTTTTTCCGACCATTTCTGGTTCACAACCTAGAGACTTCTGTGGATAATTTTTACATTTTATGTAAGATGGAATAATTCACGATCTGTATCGTGTTTTTATTTTACACAAAATGGATCTAAACTCTGCCATCGTAAAATTAAATAAGCTACTCAACAGAAAGAATCCCAAGAAATTCAACGCTACTTGGATAATCAAATACGCTCCGGACGTGTATAGATTCATTCATAAAAATATCAGAACCGGACTTAATGAAATAGACTGGGATAGAGTAACGATGCTGATTGACCGCAAGTTTCAGAAGCGATGGGTAAAACAAAGGAAGAAACCTACGGATTTTTACAGGAATAAAAAAGAAGTTGAGATTGCACTCGGTTATTACAAGGATAAAAAGTATACATTTTTTACAAACGATAAGGAGGATAAAAACACGAGATATGCTATAAGTATAATATTGGTTCGTACTGCTCAAAAGGGAAACTTATCGGCAAAGAAAGAATTAAAGAAGCTGGTTAATGTTTTAATTTATGACTGGATTGAAAACAATTCTTTGATCTCGCGCTGGCAGGGTCACGAAGAATTAATTGATAAATATATTGATATCTGTATCCGGCGTTACAGATATTCTGGATCTTTTATTGGGTATTTATTTAAAACTTTAGAATATACGGGTAGGGGATTTCCAAGACAATATTCTTTAAACAATCCGTCAGCAGCTACCGGAAGAACGATGCTGGATTTTGTGATAAAAGATGAAGAAACAGGTGATATTAAAATGTATGAACGCAACTAAAAACATGCTGAAGCATGTTTTTAACTTGTTATTTTACAATCTCCAGCTTTTTATTTTTCATTATAATTTTGCTTTTTAAGCATGATAGTATTTCTCTTTTTTCTGCGAGCATGCCTTCCTTGAGAATGTATTTTAAATATGTTTTAAGGTCGATATCATTTTTAGGGGCATCTCCCTCTTTTACTTTAAGGATTCCACGCTGGAATTTATTGTATCTTTTTAGCTCTTCGTTTAGCCTGTGCTGAATTATGAGTTCGTTGAGATCTGCGCCGTCTATAATTTCTCCGAGTTGTCGTATTAATTCTTCCTCCCGAATATATCCGCCTTTACATTTTTGATCACGGCCGCGCGTGCATCCATAGTAAACATATTTTGTTGTGGTTCCATCTTTTAATTTTTTGAATTTATCGTCGGCCGTAATTCCGGATCCGCAGTGTCCGCAGGTCAGTAATTTAGTGAAGGCAAATTCTTTCATGCCCCATTTTACAGTGTAATCAATTTTGAGCTGTTGCTGTACTTTATCAAATATTTCTTTTGTGATAATCGGCTCATGTTTTCCAGTGTACCAGTTACCACTTTTTTCAGGATATTCGAACACACCGTAGTAAAAGGTGTTTCTTAAAATTATATAGATGTTGCTCAACGAAAGGTGGTGCTGATTTTTTGTTCTGAAATTAATTTCAAATTTTAACCAGTGATAAAGTTTTATGCCCGACCAGTTTTCATATGCAACTTTCTCAAACATTTTTTTGATGATCGGGGCTCGATCTGGATCCAGTTTCATTTGGCATTTTCGATCTATCATTTTTTCATTTAGATATCCAGTCGGCGCAACTCCCGGACGCAATCCCATTTCGCATCGGGTACGTAATCCGCGTCTTACGTTGATACCTCGGTTATCGTTTTCCAGTTTTGCTTGCGACCCTAAAATCATCAGAAGAAATTTTTCATTTGGCGAGTTTGTAAATCTCTGCCCAAATGTTCTTATTTCCATCAATAATTTTTGGTCCATCAAATCCACCAGCGAACCCAAATCTCCAGCGTTCCTTGAAAGTCTGTCCGGAGCCCAAGTCATTATGCCATTAAATTTTTCTAAGCGAATATCCTCAACTATTGAGTTAAATACTGGTCTTTCGCTAGAATTTTTAGCAGAGTGTGATTCTCGCCGAATTTCGACAATCTCCAAGCCGTCTCTTTCTGCGACTTGCAACATTTCTTTTATTTGCGAATCAATGGAAAGTACTTGTCTTTCCTCCGACTCTGTGCTTTTTCTGGCATAAAGACAGTACTTTATTTTCCCCAAAATCATCGGAGGAGGGGCTGGCAAATTGTTGTTTATTTGCGTTGTTTGTTCCATGTTTTTTGTCTGAAGGGCGGGTTTAATAGCTTACCCTTCAAGTACAAGGAATGACGCAACCATGCCCATTAGTCCAGACCCTGATGCTTCAGAATCCATCAGTACAAAAAGTATAGAGAGTCCGTTGAAATTCATCAATAAAGAGCGTAAATTGAAATATATATATGGTAATATGAATTTTAAATCATGAGAAACGTAGACGAACAAATCAATATTTCAGACAGCGCAATATGTAAGTTAATTGATACATTCGGGGCGGATGAAAGGGGATTTTTATCTCAAAATATTTTAGACAAACTGAGAACCTTCGTTGAAGCTGTTGCTGTTAAGGTCTCTGGCGAGATGGAATATAGTTACGAGATTTTTCAGGATAAAGCAAAAAATTATGTTGCATCAAAATCTGATGTAAGATTTTTAAGTAAATTTCATAAATTTCTTCAGCATTCAAAATCACACTACGCAACCGATGAAGAAATTTCAGAAAGATTGATGCTAAAGTATTACGAGTATCTGGTCAAAATTAAATCTCTTTTAAAAAAAAGATACAATCTTGACGTCTTGAATAATATTGATAAGTTTCCCTTAAATACGGATCGGACACTTAATGAGTATTACAAGAAAATAGCAGAAAAGATAAATGGGGTTAATTCAAGAATGATCAGTAATGAATATAATGACAGATTTTATATACAAAAAGTAAAACCTTTTTTTGTAAATAATGAAGTTCTTTATGAGGTTACCTTTAGAATTGCTGACGACAAAATTAGAAAATTTGACAGACTTATTGCTTTTACAAAATTAGAGATAACTGAGAACTATGCAGTCAAATTTGTTGTTAGCAAGGATTACATAGAGGTTTCGGGTAAAAAGATGCCAATTCAATTTATAGACAATTGGGAAGTTTCAGTACGGCCGTGTGAATTTAAGAATTTTGAAAAAATTTTTAGCAAAAATGCCAAAGACTATAGTAAAACAATCGAATTTTCGGAAATAATGTTCTTTTTGACAGAAACAGGTTTGAATTTAGTTGAAATAATTGATTTTCCCGACAATTATTACGACAGGTTCAAGCAAAGGATTACTCAAAAGACTAAGACGATCCGTATACTTGATTTGTTGGATAAGAGTCGCGGTTTTTTAAAAAAGCATTCTCCAGGAAGCAACATACTTAGGTATCTGCTTTATAGTTTAAATAATAGAATCATAAAACAGCAATACTATAGCGATGGCAATTTTAAGTTATCAAATTTAAACCTTGCTTATGAATGTATTCCATTTGATGAAATGCCGTTTGCTTCTTTCCCCGTAAAACATGCCCCAATTATGTCTGATTTATTGGATTGTATAGATGCTACCGAAAGGGAACACGAATTTCTTGCCAGGCACATAACAAGTAACGCCGAAGTGAGAGGATGGTTATATACACCATTAGATGATATCGCACATTTTGCGAATGCTAATGATCTAATAGATAAATTTAATAAGTCGCTTTATCAAGGTACTGAAACTCAGAGGGATCGAAAGCTCGAGATATACAAAGACCATATTTACATTACAGGATATGAAAACGCTGTTCTTGACATCATTAAAAAATTAAAGGATTTATCAACAGCAGGTATAAAAAATTACTCTAATTCAATCAATACATGGCTGTCCTCGCCAGGATCAGACGTTGATTGTCCCCAGAAGGAGGCAGCACTCCGAGATATGTTTACGACCTCAAAAGTATCGTTGATTTACGGTGCCGCAGGGACTGGAAAGACAAAATTAATAGAGCATGTTTCAAAATTTCAAAATGAAAGGTCTAAGCTTTATTTGGCTAATACGCATTCTGCGATTAGTAATTTGAAAAGCAGAATCATTGCTCAAAATACTGAATTTAAAACAATAAGAAGTTTTTTGAACGAAAAAAATGAAAATACAGAGTTTGATATTTTAATCATTGATGAGTGCAGCGTTGTAAGCAATTTAGATATGCGCAATATCCTTAGAAAGGCTAAATATGGTGCTCTGATTCTTGTGGGGGACATATTCCAGATAGAATCAATTCGATTTGGGAATTGGTTTTATATAGCCAGGAGTTTTGTTCCAGTTTCATCTGTAATTGAATTGACCGATCCGTGGCGTGCAAAAAATAATAATGACCTGCTGAAGCTATGGGATAAAGTTAGGAATATTCAAGACGATATTGATGAACATATTACGCAAAATAAATACTCCGCCAGATTAGATGATTCAATTTTTAACCACTCCGAAAGTGATGAAATAATTTTGTGCTTAAATTATGATGGATTTTACGGTATAAATAATATAAACAGATTTTTACAGGAAAGTAACGAAAAAAAGCCTGTAACGTGGGGCGTTCACATATATAAGGTTGATGACCCAATTTTATTCAATGAATCTAATAGATTCGGGACAGTAATTTATAATAATCTAAAAGGGAAAATACTAAAAATAGAAACTTCTGAAAATAGTATTCAATTTGACATTCAAATCGACAAGTCAATTTCTGAGTTGGACATTCGAGGATATGATGATCTGGAATTATTAGACAGCGTCGAGGAGTCTAAATCCGTTATCCGTTTTAGTGTGAATAAGCTTAGGAGTACAGACGAAGATGACGATGATTCCGCATCAGATATAGTACCCTTTCAAGTCGCTTATGCTGTTTCCATTCATAAAGCGCAGGGCTTAGAGTATGATTCTGTAAAAATTATTATTACAAATGAAATGGAGGAAAGAATTTCACACAATGTATTTTATACAGCAATTACAAGAGCGAAGAAGAAATTAAAAATCTATTGGACACCTGAAACTCAACATAAAATAATAGGTGGCCTTGAGCAAAAATTCAACAAGAAAGACGCTTATTTATTAAAGTCAAAATTTAATCTTTAGTATATATAATTTACAATAGTGAGTGACCCGAATTTTTTCGGTCAACTTCCTTGCTTGCATCATTTTCAAGAGAGTAATAGACGAACAAGGCCGGGCTTAAAAAATCCTGTTTCTGAAATATGCGTTTGGCCATGTCGGCTGCTCTCTGTAATATTTTTTCCAATTCTTGTTTTTCCATATTATTTTTCTGAATCAATATATTTGTATTTAAGCTTTAGAAAATCTCTCATAATTTCCAGGTAATCGGCCCGATCCAGCTTTGTGCCTGTAAATTTTTTGGCGTATTCGATTACGGCCGTTGTGTCGAACATATTTGTCACGCCGCTGTCGCGGACCACAAGATACGCCAGAAACTGCTCTTTTGTCACCATTTGTGTGCCGGACTCCGTATTTTTTCGGGAATCAGGTTTTAATTCTATTAACACAACAAATGACGCAAAGATGCCCATAAGTCCAGATCTGAACGCTTCAATCCTCGATAGCTTAAAATACTCAAAAATCGAATTGAAAAAACTGCGAATTTGTGGTTTAATAAATAAAAATATGAAGATAAAAGATCTGCCGAAAATTGAACGACCGAGGGAAAAATTAATTGCAAAAGGTGTAGAAAATTTGAAAGATAAAGAGCTTTTGGCAATTTTGCTTGGAACTGGCGTTGAGGGAAAAAATGTAATTGAAGTCGCAGAACAAATTTTAGAAAAATATCCGATAAAGAATTTTTTGCAATTAAAATACGAAGATTTAACAAAAATTAAAGGTATAAATTCAGCAAAGGCCTGCACAATTCTGGCCAGCCAGGAATTAGTAAAAAGAGCGCTGGAAGTTCGCGATGAAAGTTTGCCGAAAATAGAATCGGTTGAAGACGTTTTGGCTCAAGTTGTTTATATGCGTGACAAAACTCGAGAGCACTTAATGGCGCTTTTTCTTAATGCTAGAAACGAGCTTCTCTATAAAAAACCAATGTTTATTGGCACCTTAAACGCAAGCTTAATACATCCGAGGGAAATTTTTCAGGAGGCGTTGGCTCAAAACGCCTGCTCAATAATTTTGGCGCACAACCATCCATCGGGAGATAACGAACCATCAGAAGACGATTTGGAAATAACCAAAAGAATAATTGAAGCTGGAAAAATAATGGGCGTAGATGTTTTAGATCACGTTATTATAGCCAAAGGCAAGTCACCTTACAGCCTTAAAGAAAATAAATTAATATAGCTAACGCATCTGAACAGAGTGTGGTAAAATTACATGACCAAATAATAAATAAAAAACATGGCAAAAGTAAAAGTCAAAAATCAAGAAGCTCAAACTTCGGCAAAAGAAAAACTTCGCGGAAAAGTTTCTTTTAGTAAAACAGAAAATGGAGTTGTTGCCAAGAAATGGCCTCAAAAAAAGAAGGGGAAACCGTTGTATAAAAAACAGAAAGAAAAAGTTGGAACCGATTTATTAAAAAATCAAGGAGTGAAAGATTCTGCTGCAGGAAATTTATTTTTAACAGGAAGTAACGCGGCCAAAATAAAAAGTGTTAACAGTATAAGCTCAAAAAAACTATATTTTTTAAGAGATGGCGTGGCAATTTATAAAGACGATATTTTAAAGTTTGATTCTATTCCAAGCAACTCGGTTGACCTTATTATCACCTCTCCGCCATATAATGTTGATATACACTATAACGAACATGCAGATAATTTAAGCTATGAAGATTATTTAGAGTTTACAAAAAAATGGATTAAGAGGTGTTTTGATTTAGCAAAACCAGAAGGGCGTTTTTTGCTAAATATACCCCTCGACAAGAATAAGGGTGGTCAGAAATCAGTTGGTGCAGATATTACAAAAATTGCGAAAGATATTGGCTGGAAGTATCACTCCACAATTATTTGGAACGAGGGAAATATATCACGTCGTACTGCATGGGGTTCATTTATGTCCGCCTCCGCTCCCTATGTTATCGCCCCCGTAGAATTAATTTTAGTTTTATATAAAGATAGTTGGAAAAAAACCGGGAGTAGCAGAGGAAACGATATTACAAAACAAGAATTTATGGATTGGACGAATGGAGTTTGGACTTTCAATGGTCAAAGTAAAAAAGGTGCAGGTGGCCATCCAGCGCCGTTTCCCGTTGAACTGCCGAGAAGATGCATTAAACTTTTCAGCTTCATTGGAGATACGATTTTAGATCCATTCTTAGGAAGCGGATCAACACTTATTGCTGCGTATGCACATAATAGAAAAGGAATTGGGATTGATATTGACGGAAAATATTGTGATATAGCAATAGAGCGTTTAAAAAACGAAGTGAAACTAATTTAGTTAAAAAAATATTATGGAAAACAAAAATAACAATGTAGTTCAACGAGATTTAATAATTGAGTTTTTTAAGAAAAACCCTGACAGAGATATAAAACACCCAGAGG
>Ga0209777_10004762_pt1 | contig 15897 bp, 13 predicted proteins | sample FrelakmetHBP12HB_FD_187147 | JGI IMG/M metagenome (GOLD analysis project Ga0209777, IMG submission 187147) | Freshwater lake sediment microbial communities from the University of Notre Dame, USA, for methane emissions studies -HBP12 HB (SPAdes)... | ecosystem: Environmental > Aquatic >... | reverse complement strand
CAAAATAACTCCTATCTTAAACTGCTCATAGCCTTCATCAAAATTCTCAGCGAATTTCTTGTCTTTCTTTTTTCTATTGTCTATATATTTTTTTAAATCACTCATATTATTCTTCTCCTGCTTAAAAAATCTTTTTTGTAACTTTCTGCTCTCTCGATTTCTTGTTTTGGCGTTTTCTGTGTCTTCTTTATCAGAACATGAGTTAATATTACTACTGAATGTGTGCCGAAGAAGCAGAATATTCTATATATATTGGACGCATATTTAATCCTGCATTCCCATATACCGTTTGTACCGGTCAGTTTCTTAAAGTACGTGGCGGGCAATATTTCCATATCTTCTAATAGTTTAAGCGTCCACAATATTTTCTGGGCAACTTTGCCTGATAATGAATCAAGAAATTCTTGAACAGGGCATTCCCCATCCGCAGTTTTATAAAAAATTACTGTTCGGATCATGTTTGCATGTTAACCTACGAGTTAACTTTTGTCAAGATGATTTGTGGTTGCGAAAAAGGATTTGTTTGCCTTATAAAACTACCCGTCGAAATTAGTTTTACCACGGCGCTATGCGCCTGGGATAGTTCGCCTTACGCTTCAAACTTCATTTCATTCGTTTTCAGCTTGGCTCACTAATATTTCTTGACAGACTATCAAATACTGCTATGCTAAAACCAGTTTACGTTAAGTGGGTTTAGTTACGGTGCTCGTCGATTATGCGCTTTTACCAGGAACGTTCGATGAGTTATAAATGAATATATTTAATGATTTAATGCCAATAAATACTTAAGGGAGGTATTATACATGATTAAATTCAGCGACAAACAATTAAAAATTCCAAAACTGATGAGGCCGGTGTATCTTGTCACGGCCGGACAGTCGAAATTCGACAGGGCATTTCCCGATAAGCGGACGGAAGAGCTCTGCGTGGACGCTCTTGTCCAGGCGGCAGAACTCCTAAACTTGTCGCCGGCGGAGCTGAAGAGCTACATCCATACCTGCTACTATGGACACTTTGCCGACCATTTCGGCGATCAGCTCCTCGGAGAGTCGGTCATACATGACCGGCTGGGACTCGATCCACTGGGTAACTGCGGAGTCAAAACCGGCGGTGCCACCGGCGGTTCCACATTATGGGAAGGCGTTAAAGCGGTAGCCTCCGGTTATTCCGACTGCGTCCTCGCCATGGGCTGGGAGCGGATGGACGAGGTCCCCACCGACGAGGGCAACTTCTACATCTCCTGCGCGGCTGATAAAGACTGGGAATCGCCGCTGGGTCATATCTATGCGGGATACTACGCAGTCATGGCGCAGAAATACTGGAAGGTATTCGGGAAGGAAGAAGATTCTTTCCGCAGAACACTGGCCGAGATAGCGGTCAAGCATCACGGCTACGCGCGGATGAACCCGTACGCACAGTCACCGATGAAGATCACTGTTGAGGAAGTGCTTAATTCACCGGTTGTGGCGTACCCCCTGCGGGCGCTGGACTGCTGTCTCATGAGCGTTGGCGCCGCCTGCGCGATCATCTGCGACGAGGCAACGGCGATTAAACTGACGAAAAATTCACCCAACAAGCCCTTGCGGATATGGGTAACAGCGGGCTCGCACACACTGCGGCCGGCAGACCGACGCGACATGGCTATACCCCTCCTGCCCAACGAGACGGCGAAACAATACAAGGATCTGGGCAAAAAATTCCCTGGCGGCGAGCGCTATCCCGGTTTCACCGGTTTCCTCGCGGCCCGTATGGCAGCCTACTACGCCTACAATCAGGTCGGCATCAAAGATCCGACCGAAGACCTGGACGTTGTAGAGCTCCACGACGCGTTTACAATAAGCGACGTACAAACATATGAAGATATCGGTATCAGACCCTACGGCTACGGCAGGGACTACGTCGAATCTGGCGACTGCTACCACACGAACCCGAAGACCGGCAAGCCGGGCAAGCTGCCCTCCAACCTTTCCGGCGGGCTCATCGGTTGCATGCACTCGGTCGGCGCGACCGGTATCATGCAAGTCTTCGAGATCGCTACCCACATTTGGAACAGATGGGCGGAAATCCATGGCGACAATAAATTATGGAAGAAGTTTGATCGTCAGAAGCCTTCGGACTGGACCGACCTGCAGGTCAAGGGAGCCAAGCGGGCACTAGCCATCAGCCATGCCGGCGTCGGTTCACACGTGACGGCGACAATATTGATGGACCCGGACAAATTAATTAAAAAAGACGCGTAGAGGAGAAAACTACTATGAGTATGACAGGACAAGTACATGTTAAAAAAGGACAGTATAAGATAAAAGGCGATTTTCACCATCTTGAGTTTGGCCAGCCTATCCGTCTGGCGGATGACAACTGGCGTCTCGCCGGGATCACCAATCCCCGACAGCTGACGCACATTCATTCCTACGGCGGTGAAGCAATTTTTTTCGAGAATTTGAGCAAGGGAAAGCTGATGGCTACGCGTTGCGACAACAAGAAATGCGAGACCAAGGGATCCATTTACCAGCCCTTCAGGATCCATTGCCCGGATTGCCTTGGCAAAAACACTGTCATCGACATGACAGATATCGCCAAGAAAACGGCTAAGATACACACCTTCATGGTATGCGAACGCTCGGGAGCCTTCAATTTGTTGGATAAACCCATTAAATTCATCAATATCGAATTTGACGGAGTATGCACAATTCTGTTTAGCTATTTGGCGGTCGGCGAGCCAAAAATGGGAATGCGCGTGGTCCCCATCTTCCAGAAACTGGATCCGACATATACAATTTTGGATATGGCCTGGGTACCCAAAGGGACAAAAGAGAACCAATTGCCTAAGGGATTTTCATTCTAGAAATGAGCCTTGATGCGGAGCTCCGATCCACGGAGGGAGGCTCCGCATCAAGCTTTCTTAATTTCCCCGCCGGGTTATTTAGGGGAGCACAGAGAAGAAAGCTTTGATAAATTTGGAGGATTATAATGGATTTCTGGTTAAATAATGAACAAAAAATACTGCGGCAGAATGTCAGAGATTTCGCGGAAAAAGAGATCGCGCCGCTGGCTCTGGAATTAGACGAAAAAGAAGAATTTTCCTATGACCTGACCAAAAAGATGGCGGCTCTTGGTCTTTTCGGCATCTATGTGCCGAACGAATACGGCGGAGCCGGCATGGATTATCTCTCATATGTTGTCGCAGTTGAGGAAATATGCAGGGTCGACGGTTCGCATGGCGCGACGGTTGCCGCCGGCAATTCCCTGGGCATAGGACCGATTTATTATTACGGGAGTAAAAAGCAAAAAGAGCAATGGCTGCCGCGCCTCTGCTCCGGTGAGATATTGGCCTCTTTCGGACTTACCGAGCCTGATGCCGGTTCCGATGCCGGCGCGAGTAAGACCAACGCCAAGCTTGATAAAGGGGAGTGGGTAATTAACGGAAGCAAGATTTTCATCACCAATTCAACTAATAAAATGGCAGGAGTTTGCACAGTACAGGCCATCACCGGGACAAAAGGAGATAAGAAGGAAGTGTCCTGCATCCTGGTGCCCAACGGCACGCCCGGATTCACCACTAAAAAGATGATAAAGAAAATGATGTGGCGGTCATCCGATACCGGTGAGCTTTATTTCGACGATTGCAGAGTGCCCGAGGAAAATCTGCTGGGAAAACGAGGCGAAGGCTTCCACCAGATGCTCCAAACTCTGGACAACGGCCGCTTGGCCATCGCGGCAATGGGTCTCGGCGGGGCGCAGGGCGCGTATGAGCTGGCCATGAAATACGCCAAAGAACGGAAACAGTTTGGAAAACCAATATCCACTTTTCAGGTCAACGCCTTCAAACTGGCCGACATGGCCACCGAGATCGAAGCGGCGCGCAATTTATTGTACAAGGCATGCTACCTGAAAGACCAGGGCAAGCCTTTCGGCAAGGAAGCGGCCATGGCGAAACTCTATTGCTCGGAGGTGATGGGGCGCGTGGTGGCTGAAGCCGTGCAGATTCACGGCGGGTACGGCCTGATGAAGGAATACAACATCGAACGGTTCTACCGTGACCACAAATTACTTACTATAGGTGAGGGTACATCTGAAGTTCAGCGTATCGTCATCTCGCGAAAAATAGGCTGTTATGACGTTGATTAAAAAAACAGCTTAACCGGACACTGTTTCATTAAATGATTTAATGCCGATAAATACTTGAAGGGGCATCTTTAAACGGCAAGCGGCAAGATTCAGAAGTTTAAAATGAAGGAAATGTTTGAAAAAAAATATCACGCTTAGGCGGTCATTCCCGCGAAGGTGGGAATCCAGGAAAAAAAGATTAAAACTACTAGATGCCGGATCAAGTCCGGCATGACAAAGATAATGGATTTACCCTAAATAACCTAAAGGTCACTATGGGGTACTTCGCACGCCTACGTAACCTAAAGGTCATCTGCGACGGGAATGACAAAAAAGTGCGACATAGCCTCGCAGAAAGAAATGACAAAACTTACTAAAAATAATGGATTTACCCTAAAGGGCACTTCGCCCGCCTAAGCGGGAATGACAAAAGAGGTTTTGAAAAATGAGCAACATAATCGATCGCGATACCATCGGCGATATGGCTCGTAGAGCGGCAACAAAATACGGCGATAAAACCGCCATTATCTTCCGTGACACAAAGATTTCATTCTATGATCTCGAACGGGAAGCCAGGCGTTTTGCCAATCTCATGACAAGTTACGGAATTAAAAAAGGCGATCGGGTAGCGGTATATGCCTACAACTCTCCCTATTATCCAATAAGTTTGATGGGCCTGGCCAAAATCGGCGCCATCCAGGTTCCCATCAACTACATGCTCAACACCGAAGAAATAGCTTACATCATCAATCATTCGGGATCGCGGATATTTATCGTGGAAGACTCACTCTACCCGATTATCGCTAAGAACCGGGATAAATTTTCTGCCGTGGAGAAGTGGGGATTCATTTCCTTGGAAAATTCCATTGTTCCCGACGGCTGCTTCAACCTGATTACGGAAATGGCGGCCATGCCCTATGATGAGCCCCAGGTGGAGGTCAGCGCGGAAGATATCGTGCAAATCCCCTACACCAGCGAAACAGAGTCCAAGCCCAAGGGAGCCATGCTTTCGCACCGGGCGCTCATGTCGCAGTATCACAGCTGCATTTTCGACGGCCAGTACGAGACCGACGACGTCAGCCTCCATGCCCTGCCCCTGTTCCATTGCGCCCAGCTACACTGCTTCCTCATGCCTTATCTGTACATCGGCGCCACCAACGTGATCATGCACAAGGCGGACCCTCTGGAAATGATCAGGCTCATTGAAAAATACCAGATCACGCATATGTTCGCCCCGCCCACTGTCTGGATCGGAATTCTGAATCATCCGGAATTCAAGAACTACAGCCACGCCAGCCTGAAGAAAGCTGCCTATGGCGCCAGCATCATGCCAGTGGAAATTATCAAGCAGTTATCCGTCATCTTCCACGGCTTGAAGCTTTGGAACTATTACGGCCAGACAGAGATGGGGCCTGTGGCCACAATCCTGAAGCCTGAGGATCAGCTTCTGAAGCCGGGGTCTGCGGGCAAACCTGTCCTGAATGTGGAAACACGACTCATGGACGATGAAGGAAATTTCGTACCCTTGGGAGAGGTTGGAGAAATTGTGCATCGGTCCGGCCATGTTATGACGGGTTATCTGAATGACCCCGAGAAAACTGCCGAGGCCTTTCAATTTGGCTGGTTCCACAGCGGCGATCTGGGCCGGTTTGACAACGACGGCTATCTCTCTGTGGTGGACCGCAAGAAAGACATGATCAAGACCGGCGGCGAGAACGTGGCGTCCCGCGAAGTTGAGGAAGTATTGTACCAGCATCCGGATATCGAAGAAGTTGCGGTAATCGGCCTGCCTGACCCCAAGTGGATAGAAATTGTGGCGGTTGTGGCCGTGCCGAAAAAAGGCGCATCACTCAACGAAAAGGCAATTATTGCCTATTGCAAGGAACATCTGGCGGGTTTTAAATGTCCCAAGAAGGTGTTCATTGCTGCCAAGCTGCCCAAAAATCCATCGGGAAAAATTTTAAAGCGGGAACTGAAAGAACAATACAAAGTTTGATTTCTGAAATATTGACTAAATCATGGGTGAAAATGTATGAATGATAAAGTTATCTCTATTGGTGAAATGGCCAAAAAGCTGGAAATGAGCCAGCGCACCATCCGCTATTACGAGGAAATTGGTCTGCTCAATTCCATCAAACGCGTTGAAGCCGGCCGCAGAGTCTATACAGACGTGGATCTGCGCCGCCTGAAATTAATTAAACGACTGAAGATTATGGGAATGACTTTATCGGAAATGCAGGAATTGGAAGCAATGTGGACAATTGAAAAATCCAATGATAAGGTGCTCGGGCGACTGCTGGAACTAATGAGCAATCAATTGCGCAGGCTTGACGACCGCATCGCCGATCTTAATATTTTGAGAAATGAGATCGTGGAATATCAGAAACGGATTAAATCTAAAATCGGGAAATAATCCTCCTGTGTTTTTTTACATTGATGCCCCATCCCCGAGACGATATCTACAATGGCATGGTGAGAAGGGAGTAATATAGCAAGATGGAGAAATTTTTCTATCCGCGTAGCATGGTGGTTATCGGTGTTTCAGTAACGAAAATGAATTTGGGACATATTATCCTGCGGAATAACCGACAGAATGGGTATGAAGGTAACATCTACGGTGTAGGCCGGAAAGAGGGAGATGTTGCCGGTGCCCCCGTTTATGATAGTGTCGATAAAATCCCGGAAGTGCCTGATGTCGCCATTATCATTTCCCCGGCGCATACTGTCCCGGAATTTATGGAAGCCTGTGGAAAAAAGGGTATCACCCACATCGTTATCGAATCGGGTGGTTTCAGCGAGTACTCCAAAGGGCAGCACACTTTGGAGGAGAAGATACTGGAAATTGCCGAACATTACAACATTCGCTTCATTGGTCCTAACTGTATCGGTACGGTGAATTTTGATATCAAAATGATGATGCCCTTCAGCTTCTTCTCGATGACTCCATCCGGGGGTCGAGTGGCCATCATTGCCCAGAGTGGTGGTGTTGGCAGCTCCTACCTTAGGAAATTAGGCGATAATGCTATTATTCCCGGCAAATTCGCCTCCATCGGTAATAAATTGCAGATAGATGAGGTGGATGTCCTCGATTACCTGATCAAAGATGAAAAGACGGATGTTATTACGATGTACCTAGAGGGCTTCAGGCGTGGAAGAGCCTTCTTCGATCTGGCCCTCCAGTCGGACAAACCGATTATCGTCCAAAAAGCCAACCGCAGCGATTTAGCTGCCAAGATCGCTCAATCTCATACAACCGCCCTTTCTGCCAATGACGAAGTTGTCGATGGCGGTTTTCGACAAGCAGCGATCATCCGTGTGGAGGATGATATCGATTTTGTTAATGCGGTGAAAATTATTCGGCTCCCTCTCATGAAAAGCAGACGGGTCGCCGCCCTCTCCCGTTCCGGCGGGCATGCTGTCCTGACCGTCGATGCCTGCGCCAAATTCGGCTTCTCTCTCGTGGATTTTCCCCCGGCTTTCATTGAAACACTGAAAACCATCTACCACACGCGGATCATTGCCCATCAGAATCCTCTCGATCTCGGAGAAATTTTCGACTACACCATCTTTACCCGAATTCTGGAAGAAGCTCTGAAGCTCCCGGATGTTGACGGAGCTCTGTTTAATCATCTCTATACGTCCACTTACGAGGCCGAAATGTCGCGTGATTTTCTGGGCAACGTCGGCAGGCTTGTGACACAATATCAAAAACCAGTTGCCATAACCATGATCAGCGACGCCAGTGAATTGCTGAATATCTCGAAGAACCAAGGATACCCCATCTTCACAACGCCCATGATGGCGGCCCATGCCCTCAATGTATCGGCCACCTATTACGAGGAAAAAACTGCGCGGGATGCAAGGGGTAAAAATGTTTTATCTTCTGTCGACATGGCGGTGATTGACAAAATCAAAGACCGCTGCCTGGCGGAAAAGCGGATTCCTCTCACGGATGAATGCCTGCAAATCACCGAGACCGCAGGCCTCAGATGCGTTGCCGGTGTCACTGTCAAATCCGCAAAGGAAGCAAGAAAATGCAAACTTAATTTCCCCGTTGCCGTAAAACTTCTTTCCCGGGATGCGTCCCATAAATCCGACGTGGGCGGTGTGCGATTGAAGATTCAAAATCATAAGAAACTTGCGGAAGCAATCTCTGGCATGAAAAAGGATTTTAAAAAAATTACGCCACAGCCAACAATTGACGGTTTCCTGATCCAGGAAATGGCGGCGGAAGGTGTGGAATGCTTCGTCGGCGGTCGCCAGGATCCGGTTTTCGGACCAATTGTCATTGCCGGTCTGGGCGGAATTTTTCTCGAAATTTTCAAGGACACATCCATTCGTCTCGCTCCGGTGACGAAAAACGAGGCCATGGACATGCTCAAACAGCTTCATGCCTATCCAGTGCTGCAAGGGGCGAGAGGAAAGATGAAGGCGGACATCGACGCTTTTTCCGATGTGATCTGCCGCGTATCACAGCTTCTGGCAACGGCACCGGACATCTCCGAAATCGATTTGAATCCCATTATTGTCCATGAAACGCGAATGGGCGTTTCAATCGTCGACTGCCGGGTGTTCTTCAAATGATGAAGGCGAAAGCCTCTCCTTGTCACCTATTGCCTCATAAATAAATGTTGCCGAGGGATGAGTATATTTGGTAAACGATACCTCATAGATGTATAAAGATCAATTAATAGGAGAGTAGTGTTATGGCGAGCAAATACAAAGGATACATGGGAAAGATACTGGATGCTAATCTTTCAACAGGGGAAATTGGCACCTTTGAGCTTTCTGACCGGGACAGGGAACGTTTTGTAGGAGGCAGATTTATCTCAACCAAAATCATGCTGGACGAGCTGAAGCCCGGTATCGATCCCCTGTCACCGGATAATATCCTTATCGTCATGACATCACCGCTGACCGGGACAGGTGCCCCTTCGACCAGCCGTTATGACATCTCTGCCAAGAGCCCCCAAACAGGCACTATCGGGCATTCCAACAGTGGTGGAAACTTTGGAATCCACTTGAAGAGGGCAGGATGGGACGGTATTGTGATTCGGGGCAAGGCTAAAAGCCCTGTCTATATCGACATCAATAATGACATAGTGAAAATAGAAGATGCAGCGGCCCTTTGGGGAAAGGATACTGAAGAGACCAAGGAATTGATGGGCGACAAAAAAGCAGGAAAGATGGTTATCGGACCTGCCGGAGAGCACCTTGTCAAGTATGCGACTGTCGTATCCCAGGACCGAAGTCATGGCCGGTCTGGAATGGGCGCTGTCATGGGTTCCAAGAATCTAAAGGGGATAGCAGCCAAGGGGACGAATAAGATAGAACTCCACGACCCTGAGGGTTTTAGCGAACTCATTAAAAAATGGATCGGTATGCTCAAAGTTCATCCTGCCACAGGTGAATTTGCTCCTAAATACGGTACATCAGGATTCTTAAAATCATTGTCAGATCATAATGCCCTGCCGACGAAAAATTTCTCTTCAGGTCATTATAAGGATGCCGATATGCTTTCGGGCCAGACCCTTGCCGAGACCCGTCTCGTGAAGAATGCCGGTTGTGTCTCCTGCCCGATTTGCTGCGCCCGGGTTGTCATGCTCGACGGGCGCGAGATCAAAGGGCCTGAGTATGAGATACTTTGTCTCTTAGGATCAAACATGCTTATCAATGACATGGATGCTATTATCCGATGGAATTACGAACTGGACCTCCTTGGCATTGACACCATATCTGTGGGCACTATCATGGGTTTTGCCGCAGAACTGAATGAAAAGGGAATGTGGGATAGCGGGATTGAATTTGGGAAGAAGGACAATATCTCCCAGATCTTTCGAGACATTGCCTATCGCCAGGGAATCGGGGCAGACCTGGCAGAAGGGGTACGGTACCTGTCCAAGAAATACGGCGGTGAAGATTTTGCCCCCCATTCCAAAGGAATGGAACTGGCTGGCTATGAACCCAGAGGGGCAGTGGGGCACGCTCTTGGCTATGCAACATCAAACCGCGGGGCATGTCATCTTGACGGAGGCTACGTGATCTATTTTGAAGCTACGGGTCCTGCCCTTCTGGACCCGTACCATTACCGGTCAAAGCCAGGTTACGTGATCCTCGACCAGAACCTTTTAGCTGCCATCAGCGCAGGTGGAAACTGTCTATTCACCTCTTGGACATTCCTGCTGCCTGTCTTCTACAGGATTTCTAATTCTAAATTAATGAGCTGGATCGTTACTCAGATTCTGACATATTCATGGTTTGCTATCGAACTAACTTTGCGCTTGCCTGCATTCATGATGAGATATCATCTGCCCATGCTCCCCCATTCTAAGGCGCTGAAACTGGCCACAGGCATGGAGATGGATTTTGGTAAATTCTTGCGAGTGGGCGAGAGGGGCTTTACTATGGAGAGGCTTTATAATTTCAGGGAGGGATTTACCGCCAAGGATGATACGCTCCCCAGACGTTTCACCGACGAGGAGCAGATCCCGGGCAATAAGAAGAGCAAGGTTTCCTTAGGTAGGATGATGCCCAGATATTACCAACTCCGTGGTTGGGACATTAACGGCGTACCTACAAAAAAAGTTCTAAAGAGGTTGGATTTGGAGGATGTGGTAAAGTCCTAGAGGTAGGTATTGCAGGAGACAGCAAATTGTTAAATTGGCTAAAGGCAAGTGCTGCTGCCCTTAATTCAGATTTTGTCGTAATTGGCAACCATAAATTGAAGTAACAAACCGCTATTTTGCGGTCTATATTTCATTGACATAAAAGACTGCCAGTTTTATAGTCAATAGATGAACAAGCAATGTCTTATCAAAATTAATATACCTATTAACTACCGCTGCCGGCAGCACCCGGTACCGGCGAAAAGGAGGATTTTACATGAGTAGAGAATACACATCGGGAACTTTTTGCATCGACATCAAGTGCCCCCAGCATAAGGCTCTTAAGGGACTCGAGGGAACCGCTTATATTGAGAAGAAGCGGGTGCACTGTAAGGACTGCTATGCCTGGCGTTTTTTCATTTGGATGAAAGACAATAAATGGCGTATCGTACGCACACAGCCTGAGTTTTCGAACAAGCAGCTTGCTGCCATGATCAAGGGAATCGATCCCGTCCGGGTTGAGGATTTAACCGAGGATGAGATTTTGTGTCTGTAAAAAAATAATTCCGGCGGTATTGGTCATGTGACCTCGTTTTCTTCCATTTTTATAAAGAATCGCACCGCCTCCTCGCATCCGCTGAAGGTTGTTCCTCTTTCGGTTTTTTTAATAGTTACTTTTATAAAAAATTCTTATAATATATCATTAGGTTATAGTGATCTTAGTAAGGATTTTACCGAAAATTTAATTCATGCCCATTTTATTTTTAAAAAACTCAACTTTTTTCTTGACAATAATTTGCAGGGGGATTAATGAATTAACCTATTGGTTGAACGTCCAATCAAAAAATTGGATGACGATCTAATCCGGGGCAATGTTAATGTTCAGTCGGTATATATGCTATTAAAAGGATGTTTACATACGCACACAACTTGCTCGGATGGTAAACTGCCACCCCAGGAAGTGGCCAGTGCATACGAATCAAGAGGATATGATTTTATAGCTTTTACAGATCATGATTACTTGCTGAAACCCAACTACCGGGAAATATGCGGGCAGGTAAAGACGAACATGATTGTTTTTTATGGCATTGAGCTGACGGTCTTTGTAAATGGATACATTCATGTGACGAAAATCGAAGGCGACCGTGAGGTGCTTCATATATTCAACCACATCGGCGAATATGATTTTACCCCGGAGCAGTTGTTGGTTCGGCTGGCGGAACTGGAAAAGATGTATCCCCTGGATGCAGTGGAAATAACGGCGAAGGGATATCGGGATATGGTTTTCGAATCGCTCAATATTGCATATCCCCAAATAGCCTCGGATGACTCGCACACGCTTGGCGGCATCGGCAGGGCATGGATAGAGTTAGATGCGAAGCGGGAAAAAGATTCCATCATACAGGCGATAAAAAAAGGGAAATGCTGGAACTGTTATATATAAAGAAAAACATTAAAGGAGTTAATGTTATGATCCTTTATCAAGTCACATCAAATTAGGAGGAATGGTAATGGCTAAAAAAATTGCCGTCTGCGCTGTTGCGCAGATCAAAAACGATCCCAATTATCATTATTTACGTTTTCAGAACATGTTGCTTGAATGTTTCGAGTCAATAATGAAACAGACCATGGTGACCTTTGACATGGAGAAGGGCATCCGAACCATTATCACCTGCTCGGATGACATGTTTGACGCGCGGACCATATCCAACAATGGCATCACCGATGTTGTTGGCGCGCACTTCCGGGGCGAAGAAAAGATGGCTCAGGAAAGCATCAACGGCCTTGGTTACGCGATGGCTTGCATCATGTCCGGCCATGACGACGTAATACTTTTCATGGGACACTGCAAGGAATCGCAGGGAGAGAGCAGGAGGATGATTTCCAACCTTGCCTATGATCCCTTCTACTGCAGACCTCTCGGCATGGACTATCACAACGTGGACGCATTGCAAGCCCGGGCGTATATGGAAAAATCGAAAGTTACGGACGAGCACCTCGCGAAAATAGTGGTGCGTTCCAGGAAAAACGGGAAAAAGAACCCCTATGGCCGCAAGAATAAAATTGTCACTGAAAAAGAAGTGATGAATTCTCCGATGTATTCGGATCCTTTGCGGGAGCTTTACATATATCCAGTCACTGACTGGGCATACGGAATGCTGCTCTGTAGCGAAGAGCGGGCGAAGGAGTTTACGAAAAACCCTGTGTGGATTACCGGGTACGGCAGTTGCATGGATACGTATTTCCTTGGCGACAGGGACATTACTTCGAATTTTTCGCTTAAAAATGCCGCGCAACGGGCATACGCCAAGGCTGGCATAAAAGATCCCAGAAAAGAGATCCAACTTTTTGAGCTCAGTGACCACGCCGCATACCAGCTTCCGATGTGGGCTGAGGGCGTCGGCATCGCCGATGAAGGCAAAGGCAGCAAATGGATCGATGAAGGCGGTATGGATAAATTCAATGTGAACCTGTCTGGGGGACAGCTCAACGGTAATCCGCTCCTTCTCGGAGGCGCGGCCAGGGCCATTGAATGCTATTACCACCTTGCCAACCAGGCAGGCGACCGCCAGGTCAAGGGCGCGAAGCGGGCCGTCGCCCAGGCGGCAACAGGCGGGGCCGGGCAGCATCAGGCTGTTATAGTAATGGAAGCGCAGGGAGGTTGAACAATGGCACATAAAAAGAAAAATAGAAATGTTGGAATAATAGGCATTGGACAAACGAAGCATTCCAGCCATCGTGAGGATGTCAACCAGCCTGAATTGATCCATGAAGCAGTCAGTCTGGCACTAAAAGACGCGAATCTGACCATGAAGGACATTGATTGCGTCGTTCACGGCAACATGGAGCTCTTCGAGATGGTGCACTCGCCGGACCTCTGGCACGTGCTGGGAACCGGCGCTTACGGCAAAGACTGTATCAGGATCACAACCGGCGGAACCGTCGGGGCGACCCTGTCATGCGCATCGGACAACCTGGCGGCATCGGGAATGTACGATATCGTAATGGCCATCGGTTTTGAAAAACTGCAGGAAGGAAACACGACTGGCGGCATCACTAACATGGCTGACCCCCTCTGGTTCCGCAAGATACAGGCAGGGGCGCTGACCGGATCTTCCGCTTATGATGTCGAACGGGAATTCGGACTCGAACGCGCAAACAAGGCGTCAATGACGTACCGCATCATCATGGACAAACATGCGGGGCTCAACCCCAACGCGCACCGGGCTTTCGGGCTCGATTTCAGTCAGATCGATGACCTCATCAGGACTTCGCCGAAACTTGTTGGCGAGCTGAAGCTCATCGAAATGTGCTCACAGTCAGACGGCGCGTGCTGTGTCATCTTTGCCTGCGAAAAAAAAGCGAAAGAGCTTTCCAAGACTCCGGTTTGGATACGCGATCACATTACTGTCCACAAGGAAGAAACATTCAACATATTCGGATATAACAGAGCGTTCCCTGTTATGAAATCGCATAAATTCGCGGCGGAACAGCTCTTCAAAAGAAATAATATCAAAGATCCTCTGAACTACTTCGATGTGTTCGAAATGTACGATCCGGCCTCATGGTGGGCCATTGACTGGCTTCGAGACTTTCTCGGCATGAAAGGCGATGAACACCTTAAGCTCATCGAAAACAAGGAGATAATGATCGGCGGCAAGTTACCCATTAACCCCTCTGGCGGAGTTATCGGGTCGAACCCGATCGGCGCGACCGCGCTTATTCGGGTGGCCGAGGCGGCTCTGCAGGTGCGCGGCAATGCCGGTCCGCATCAGATCCCGACCCCGGTCAATCACGCTCTCGCGTCAGGGTTTGGCGGTACTATGTGGACAGTGCTCACGATGCTCGAGAAGGAACTTAACTGGTAGGAGGATAATCATGGCAGAATACTGGGGAATAAAAGTAGAAGATATATTCAATACGATGAAAGAGCGTTTCCGTCCTGAAGGCGCCAAGGATGTCGATGCATTTTTCGGCTACGACATTCAGAACGAAGGCAAATGGAAACTGACTGTAAAGAATGACGAAATGAAGATTGAGAAGACCGACGACCTGTCCGGCTGTGTCTCGACCATGAAGGCCGACGGCGAGACGTTTGTTGGAGTAAATACCGGCAAAGTTGATGCGACGAACGCCTTCATGAGTGGGAAGGTCAAGGTTGAAGGCGATATAGGCGCATTCGGGAAGACGGGCAAGCTCTTCCGCAAATTTGTGATTGCCAAGAAGGAGATGACTACCAAGGATTATCTCACGGACATGTTCGCGACGATTGTGCCGCGATTCAAGGCTAAAGAGTCCGAAGGGATCGATGCCTCTTTTGCCTTTGATCTCGGCGGAGCGGACGGCGGCAAATGGACCGTCTTCGTAAAGGATAAAGTATGCACGGTCACGACGACCATTGAAGGTAAGCCGACGGTTACGCTGGAATTCAACGAAGCTAAGGATTACGTTGATTTTATTCTCGGGAAAATTGACGCCCAGAGCATTCTGGCGGCGGGAAAGGCTGCTGCCAAGGGCGATATCAACATGATGGCGTCAAAATGGCCCATTCTTTTTGAGAAATACAAGGACCCCATGGCCGGCAACGTCCAGGAACAGGAACTCCTCGTGCTCAAAAAGACCATATCGGTGAACCAGAAGTTTTCAACCGGCCCCATCATGGGCAAGTTCCTCAAGGGGCTGAAAGATAAAAAAATATACGCGAATAAATGTCCCAAGTGCGGACGTTTGCAATTGCCGCCGCGGGAAGTGTGCGCCGAATGCCATGTGCGCGCCGCTGATTTCGTGGAGGTGGGGCCCGAGGGCGAAGTACGCTATATGGACATCGTCTATTATGCCATGCCTGACCCGCTTACCGGCGTGGCCAGAGAAACCCCGTACGGGTCGATCTTTGTCCTCCTGGACGGATGCACAGGCAATGAAACCCTGACACATTTTATCAGAAAAGACCAGATACAGAAAATCCAGTTGGGATGGAACGAGAAAAAGGGCACCCGCGTTCGCCCCGTCTGGGAGAAAAATCGAATCGCTGATATCTGGGATATTAAATATTTTGAAATAGATGAGTAAGGAGTAAGTATATGACAAAAAAGCAGATGAAAGGTTATGAAGACAGCTTTGTAGTTGAAGGTAAAATGGCGCTCCCTTATACTTACTTCGCCGGCCGGGTTGGCAGCAAGTTCAT
>Ga0209777_10004761_pt1 | contig 15900 bp, 16 predicted proteins | sample FrelakmetHBP12HB_FD_187147 | JGI IMG/M metagenome (GOLD analysis project Ga0209777, IMG submission 187147) | Freshwater lake sediment microbial communities from the University of Notre Dame, USA, for methane emissions studies -HBP12 HB (SPAdes)... | ecosystem: Environmental > Aquatic >... | reverse complement strand
AGCCTTTCCAGGTCTGTGGCTGAGGTCGCCGGCGTGGCCTGTTTTCCCTGTTTCCCTTGTGCAGAAATTTGACTAAGCAAGCGCTCCCCCCCTTTACAATATGTATTTTAGGGGCTAAAATAGCTTCACTTTCGGGGCGGTTAGCTCAGCGGATAGAGCGCTTGCTTCACACGCAAGAGGTCACAGGTTCAAATCCTGTACTGCCCACCATGAAGCTAGTTCTGTGCCGTAAGGCATGGAAAAGCATGTTGTAGAGCGCTTAACTCTAGAAAATCTCGTCGCCACCACAAGCCTCGAATCTCTAGCACACGGGTACATCCTCAACTGCCAATGTGAAGGTAAGTCACCGCAGACATTGGCAATCTACGGGACTGTTCTGAGGAACTTTCAATGGTATTGCCGTGGCAATCAGTATCCGGATGAACCGCATAAGCTGAACACCATGCACGTGCGGCAATTCCTATGGTATGTCGCAAGCTCGACAAACCGATGGGGGCGTAACAACCCAGCAGCACGCGCGCAAGCGAGCAGAACCACTGTTCATGACTACTACAGGGCGCTGAGAACATTCTTCAATTGGCTTGAGAGAGAAGGGCTTATTCACGAAAACCCGTTCACACGTCTTAAGCCCCCCAAGGCTGAAAGGAAAGTCATTCAAGCCCTGATAACAACAGAGATTGCGCAGCTATTCCAGTGCTGCTCGGGTAGCAAGCCGTTAGACATCAGAAACAAGGCAATCCTGTCCATTCTGCTTGACTGTGGGCTGAGAGTATCAGAGCTAGCCAGCCTGACAATCGATGATGTCGACATGAACACCGGCTCGATAGTAGTCAGGCATGGCAAAGGCGGCAAGCAGAGGATAGTGCATATCGGGTCGAAAGCTCAGAAAGCTTTGTGGAAGTACATGACCGTCTACCGCAGGTCAGAGAGGAAGAGCCTGTTCATTAACAAAGCTGGTGAGCCGCTAGATGTTGTTGGAGTAAAGATGCTCATCAAGAGGCTAGGAGAGCGCGCCAAAGTCAGTGTGTCGCCTCACAAGCTGCGCCACACGTTCGCTATCAGCTTCCTGCGTGCTGGCGGTGACGTATTCAGCTTGCAGTATCTACTCGGGCATAGCACCTTGCAGATGACGCAGAGGTACCTGCAGAGCCTTAATGCTGATGATGCTATCAATGCTCACAGGAAGTTCAGTCCGTTAGATAATCTTGCGGTAAAGTAGAATAACGTCAGCCACTACAAGCGAACAGATAACCGTGTCATCAACCTAGTTGCTTACGTAACTCGGCCACAAAAGTATCTAAGCATCTTTGGTTAGCACCAGCATCCCATTTGACTGTTAACCACTGGCTGTCGCTGAGTATGTAAACTCTCGACTTCGAGCCCTTGATACCCCTGACCTCCACGGTAATCATACATTTTCCGGAACTTGCCGTTCCGGAACTCGCCTTAAGCAGACGAGGTTTGTTCATTCTTATTATGTTAGCTTTCATCGCATCAAGGGCTGCGCGACTCATGTCAAAAGCAGTGCCAGCATCAACACCGAGGATGAGTACAGCTTCTTTGGCTACAAGGCTTCTGCCTAATTTGTAAACTCGCGGTTCTATTATGAAAAGGTCTGCCAGAAAAAGCATTGGGAGAACTATGAACAGTATGAAAAAGAAAATGGTGGATATATCCACCCGCGCTGTTACCTTCCCGGCAACCAATAAATATATTCCAAAGACACCGAGACCAAGGAGAAAAAGACTGCAAATAAGCAGTACTATGTTCAAGATAGCTGGCGGTCTACGGCTAGGCTCTTGTTGCTCAATCTTCAAAACGGCGCTTGTTGCTGTCACTTGCCTTTGACCGATAGTGCTCTTGGTTCTCCTACGCTTAAAGTACACGAATAACCTTATGAGGTACCAAACTGCTGGAGGCAGTAATAAAAGAAGACTGAGCCAAGAGCGCAGTTCACCATAATACGTTGACATCAATCACCATATTCCCATAGATGCTTTGAGACATTCTAGCACATTTCGTTTCTAGCCTTCAGAAGAGTATGAGTTTCTGACAATCTAGGGGCTTCTGTGGGTATGTGGCCATGGAAATTATCCCCCTAAAACGTCACAGGGCAATTGTGGCAACTATGGGGCGATTTTGGTCAGCAACCGCCTAATGCCTAACGCTCAGGTAGTGGGTATTTATCAGCGTCTGCTAAGAACTGCATCTGCTTCGCGATTTGTTCTGCGCTTGCTTTCTTCAGAGTAAGACCTGTTTGACGTAGAATTTCCGCTTTTATTTCTTCTGCCTGTTTCGTGGCACGCTGAACCCGCCTTTTGAGAGCCTCTCTGTGTGAGCGAGCCTTGTCGTGTCCTATGGATTCAGGCCTTTCGTAAGAGCTCAAAGGACGCAGTTTGGCTGCTTCAAGTAGGGTGTCATATGAAGCTCCCACTAGTGCGAGGTGAATGAGGTCCCAATCTGTCCGTCTGCCCCTCCCCTTCGGCAAGGAAATGTAATCGATATATCCAAACCCTTTATGCTCGGATACCTGTATTTTTAGTTCACGTGTCAACAAAATTACATATTTTTTGTCTGCTTGCATCATGCTACTCTGAATATATACGGAGATACTTATTGTGAGAATTCTAATTCAGGGGGAGGGAAATGGCAACTCTGACAATAAGGTCGGTTATTCAAGTTGGCGATAGCTTGTGCGTGACGCTGCCTATGGCGTGGACGCTTTACTACCATATCAAGCAAGGCGACAAAGTAGAGGTTATCGAAGATAGGATGCTAAGAGTGCGCCCACTGCGGATAAATCGCGATATTGTTGCCCTCGAAGCATCGAATATGAAGAAAGGAGGTAAATAGGCAATGCCATGACCTGAAACACCTATTGCGAGCTGGTAAAAGAGAAGAGCGCCCGCGTCAATCGAGCGCTCATCTGGGGTGAGTCCCTTAGCTATGAGAAGCTTGCTGCTTTAACAATATCACTACCGTTCTAAGCTGTCAAGCCTCCAATCGCTCTCGATTCCTCCCCAGAGTAGGTCTAAAATCCCTAGTCTAAAATTCAAAATAAATAAGGAGGATTCTAATCATGATTAGCGCCGAATCTATGCCCGAAAAAACTGAGATTGCTACACTTACGGATGATTCCTGGCAGACTGTGGATGACCCTTTGGAATATGCACTGGAGTTGGTTGAAGAGGCTCTTTGCTTAACCACAGGGCACGACTACCACCAACGCCAGAAGATTGCCCACTGGATCGTGGCCACACACTTCTTGCCAGTGTTTGCGCCATTCCCCCAACTGGTCGTGTACGGCCCCCCATCAACTGGCAAGACTGCCACTCTCGATGTTGTAGCCGAGCTGGCACTCAAGGTTGTACCAGTGTCGGGTTCAGCCCTAACAAAAGCAGCACTAAAAGCTGCAATGTCAGAGGCAGAATTGGGTACACTGATAATCGAGGAGGCAGACGACCTTTCAACGCAAGAGCTTGAGAATATCCTCATAACGAGGTACTCGCGCTCAACAGGCAGGAATACAAAGATGGTGTGTATGGGTGATAATGAGTGGGTTCGAGAGGTCTTGATTACTTTCGGTGCTACTGCGCTGCATCGCCGTAATTTGTTCCGTGAACTTGCACTGCTACGACGAATCATAGCAGTCAGAACCATACGAACCACGCGTACTGACTATATCCCTGTGAGTTCGTGCATTGCGTTGTTTAAACAGTTCTATGCGCTGGACATCTTCACAAGCAGCAGAGATAGCAATGGCTGTAGTACAGGTGACAAGTTACCGAAGCTGCTTGAAGTGAAAAACGTCTGGGGTATAGAGCCAGGGATCTTCGACTGCTATAAGCCCCTCGTCGCACTGGCTACCCACCTTTGTGATAGCAGCTTCCTATCGCGGCTTGTAGCAGAGATGAAAGAAGCATCCCAAAGACTGAGGAACGAAGAGACCTACCTTGAGCCACCCACCTTACTGCATATCTTGGTCGGCTTAGCCGATGAAGAAATGCAGGGAGGTTTCACTCCGAAGCGATTAGCCATAGAGGTCAGTAAGATTGTACCTGCTGTCCTCAAAGAGTTTGGCAACTCCTGTCCTCTACTAAGTCTAGCAGCAAACCAGCGCAACCGCATACTGAGGGAGGATTTAGGCTTCGAGGTCGTATCCGCAGGCGGCAAGATGCGCGTCAGGTTCACCATTGCGCAGTTGCTGGCGAAGTGTAAAGAGTATAACGTCGAGGATGAGCTACTGAGCCAGTGGGACGCTCAGATAAGGAGGCCAGAAGGTAACAAAGATAAGTAGAAGCCGCCGCAAAAAGTTAATAAAGTGAGCCTTTTTATATATGGGCTGCGATGGGACGCAAAATTGCAGCCCATATATACTATATATTTTTTTACTAACTTTGCTCACTTTATTAACTAAGATTCTCAGCCTATGTGTTCTCACACTTTCGGGAACAGGAACTGTGCGACAGCGCCAGCCGAGTCAAAGCTTCTTCCGATAACTGCAAATCCAATTACCGGATTGCGCACCGCCAATAAAAACGTGAGAGCTTAGACCGACTTACCGCCTGTTATCGATGGTTCCAGCGCGAGTTTTTGTCTAAGCAAAGCCAAAGGGCCATCTAACTTCACTAATTCCGCAGGTAATCCGAGCGCCTCTGTAGCTATACGCATGTCTATCTCCGCGCGAACGGGGTCGTTCTTGATCTCATTGACAGGTCGCAACTCGCGATGTTTCATGTCTTCAAATATGGCGACCGCATTTGACAGAGCTTGTGGGGAAAGCTTTGTCACGTCCAGTACAGGTAACGAATCAAGGGCAGATACGCCGATATTTCCTCGGCCTGCTTGCTGTTTATTGGCATGCCACCAGTGAAGTAAGAGACCGAGAGAAGAGTTCGCCCATAGCGTTAACGCCCTTTCCTTATCGAGACTACCAAGGCTGATGGATGGCCAGGCTCGCCCACCAATGGTCTGCCTGCTGGTCAACTGCATCGCTGTTGACTGGCTATTGAACCGAAAATCGGCATTGAAGTGACAGTACGATGCCGTTGCCCAAATTCGGTCGGCTTTGTTCCGGATAACAGTGTCTTCGGCAGGACTGGCTCCTGGACGGATAATGCCTTCACTATCTGCCTCAAACTCCATGCATCTTTCGCGCTTGGCATCATGCGACCACAGGACTGGATATGTTGGTGCCGAATTTGCTTTTAGACTTTCGATTTCGAAGGGGCCTCTAATTCCACCATCTGGCGTATTACCGTTCACGTCACGGTGGACAGGCCCAACTTTGCCAATTGCTCTAACGGTTGAAATAGGTACTGCGATGGCACTACCTTTCGTCATGCCGGGCAGCCAAATGAGCCCGTTGGCAGTCATCTGGTATGCTACTTGTGCTAGGGCAGCATCCGATATCCGTACCAAATGCCACGGGCCATTCTCAGGAAGAGGTGCATCCATGGTGAAACCGATTGCATCATCACCGAAGCGGATAGAGTTCCCACCTACTGGCCCATCCTCAAGTCTGCGAAGGCCGCCTGCTATTGCCTTATGAATCTGGTCAGCAGCGCTAGAACCAATAATTAGGGAATCCGGTTTGCTCTTGAGAACAACGAATGTCGCGCGTTTGTTGTCATTTGGCGTCTTATGGCCTATGACCAAGCACTCCCCCATACCCGTGTCCGCCGAGAAGGAAAGTTCATCATCGCGAGCGCCTGCGATAGACACGAAAATAAGGTCGCTGTACGATTTGCGTAATAGCCGCCGGGATGCCTCCCAGGCGTCACCTGATATCAAGCTAAGAGGCATAACCAGGGCTAATGTGCCACCGTCTTTCAACTTGCGATCTGCAAGAACCAGGAATGCGCTTGCTTCACCTGCATTGCCGTGCGCGCTTGTTTCTTTGAGGAGACGTTCGGCGGCACGCGCCATCTCCCGCTGCTGCTCAGCAAGCGAACCGAAGGCCGCGAACATCGGATTTGGGACATTCCACTTTGCAGCTTCATGATCGGTGTCCCGAGTGAAAGGTGGATTCATAAGGACAAGATCAAATGAGGCATGGGGCAAGGTGGACCAAACGTCTCGCTCGGTCTGTCCTATTCCTTCCGCAGCCTTGGCCGTAATTGCAATGATTTCGAACGCTCGCTGTGGGTCGAGCAAATCCAGAGAGCCAAGTGCAACACCACCGCCAACGCGGGGGCCGTAGGCGACGGTCATGATAGAACTCTGTCGATACTTAACAGTGGGGTGTGCACCAGCCAGCATCGAAGCCGTCAAGTGGGCTGCTGCTGGCAATACATCACAGCCTACGAGCACTTTAGCCATCATAGATTCGTGAAGTTCTTCGGCATTTCCCCCAGCCGCTTCGTGAAGCTGACTTATGCGGCGGTAAGCAGTCGACAGAAGCGTGCCCGTTCCACATGTGAAATCGGCGACACGCAATTTCGCGATATGCTCTGCATCTGACCAAGAACCATTCGCCGGAGTTTTCTCTGGAACGATGGCTAGTCCAACCAATAATGCAGCTGATGCTGGGTGTGTATAGAAAGCTGCCAGAAACTTGCGATCAGCTATCAGGCGTTGGAATACCGCGCCAGTCAAATCATGTGAACGCATGAGGCGGTTTTCTATGAGTTCATCGGCTGTTGTTGCCAATCGCTCTGCCAATACTCTAGCATTATCTGCGGGGACTACCTCTAGAATCCGCCTAGCTATGTCAAAAATCGGCCAGTAATTGACCTTGAGAATCTTGCGCCACTCATCAATAACAGCCGACTTACTGAGTCCGCTGCCCATGCCCCTGAGTTCATCCAGAGTCTGCACCTCAGCCAGTTCCTCGGGACCTCTCGCAAGGCTCTCGTGAAATACAAATGCATTCGCCAGGATGGTCATAGCCATTCTACGAGTCTGCTCTCCATCCTGTTGTCGGAGTTCCTCGCAGATTTTTTTGATCGCTCCAGGATGAAAATTCGCGATTTCGCTTAGTAACGCAGCTGCCTCACTTACGCCGCTGACCAATTTGTCTGCTGCTTGTTCGATGACTGCGGGTGGAACAGAAGCCGACTGGATAAGAATAGATAGGTCGACCGCATTGCCACGCAACCAACCATTTTCAGGCCAACGCTCGTATGACTTGGGATTCTCACCTGTGTAAAGGGCTATCTCGAAGTCTGAAGCAGTGGCAAGCTCCTTCTTCAGCGCATCGCTAGAATATTCTCGCAACCTCAACGGCATACGTACAGCCAATGAAGACAATATGCGCCGGCCTGAAGGTAAGAGTTGCTCGCCGAGGCGTTGAAGCGCATCCATTTCCACAGTAGTAGCTGGTATGACCTCGGTCTCAATCACAACTGGAGAGACACTCGGCTCGGTGACCAAAATATCTGGTTGCCCAGTGCTGTCTTTGAGAACGCCGATGTTTTCGGACCTCACAACGCCTTTGGTGCGCCATAAGCTTCGGGTTTCCGAAAGAACCTCAGCGAGGGCATCATTTATCGTGTGCTCTGTTATTGCCATGTTCTGCTGCATCTCACCTTTTAGGATGGCTAATTATACCCCGCTGGCAGGTTGCAAACAATACATTATCTTGTCGGAGTGTATAAGTAGACAACAATATAGCGATTGTTGTTGCAAATATTAAACGAATCCAATACCGAGTCTTTTTAGACTACCACGGTTTGCAAAGAGAACTCAGGCTGCCGAAGACGTATCCTTATCAGAGCTATTGTGGCTTGTACAGCCAGCCCCTGAAGGCACTAAGCTACTAGAAATAGCCCTTGAGCTTCTAGGTTTGTCACCAGCCTGCGGTATCACACCCGGGCGACATTTCCCTCATGCCCTTGACGGTCTGCTCTCAGGCGTCACCTGGCTGAAAACCGAGCGAGTCGAAGCTAGACAGGTATAAAACGGTTCAGTTCTTAATTGACTGGTCGCGGAGCGCAATATATATGACGCTTATACACGGGAGAAATTTGGTTAGTTTCGACTTACTTCTTACCGTCCTTCTTTCAAGGTTTCCGAAATTGGTCCTTTTCTTCGTCCGGGAGATTATCAAACTCATCCTTGAGTACCCACACCAACTCGTTCTTTCCTATTCCTCGTAACTCAACCCTTTTTTGAACAAGTCTTCTTCGTAGTCGGCGACGCATATGTGAATCGAAGTCGAAACCTCTACATGAACAACAGAATTCAAGGCTACTCAACTTCTGTAGTCGTGAAGCAATATTTATGCAAGGGCCGACGTAATCCTTTTCATTACCTACAGAACAGACTATTCCTCTCGCTACCCCGCATCTGAGAGCTTGGGGAGGATTTACTACCGACTTCTTTATTTGAGGGTAGAAATCAGTTGCATGTTCTGAACAAATGCCTAGAAGCATAGACGGGATATTGCAAACCTCGACCTCGCTCAGTTTGTCTGTATTCCACAGGAACATGACCCCGTCTCCTAGGAATTTTGCTAGAAATGGCAATTCAGCATATAGTATTCTATAATTTCTAGCCATTCTCACAACGACCGCCGTTTTTATTTCCACAAATAGCCAATCCAGAAATAGACTTAGATATTTGGGCACCGAGAGATGAGGATCGGGTTGATTGCAAAATCTAGTAAATCCAGTCAGGTCAAATACGGCTGCGACCGCATTTACCTGTGATGACCGTCTATTAATTCTCCCAAGCTCTAAGATAGAGGGGCTAAATTTTTCAAATTCGTTGTTTGGATAAACTAGATAATCTCCTGATTTACCATTTATTCTCAAGTGCCTAACCTCTGCTTCATAAGCATATATTCCCATCTATAAACCCCCATGCTAGACTTTCATAGACTTGCTGCGCTATTATACATTTCGCGGTAGAATCTCGCAAGAGCTTCGTGTCTTGCGGTTTTGAAGCTGTCGCTCTTTACTTTGTGCACTACAACTTCGCTCGGGCTCAGAAGAAGCTGGCTAATCCGTATCTGAGCACTCTAGCAATGGCAGCAGGGTTAAGTGACCATGTTTGGAGTATTGAGGAAATCGTTAAACTCACATCCTAGATTATTTTTGTTTCAACTATTCAGTTTTGAGGGATTCATCCAATATATCTATAAACATACGTGTATCAGCGAAATAGTTTGGGTAGGCACGTCGAAGGTTCTGAATAGAGTCCACTGATACTAATACAGCATCTCCGCTGCCTTTTTGGCGAATTTGCCTTTCAATTTCTGTGTATTTTTGAGAAGCCTTATCTAACTCTTTGGTCTTATAGCCATTTATATTCAGTTGCTCAGCCGAAGCATCCAAAGAGAGCAAAAAGTACTTAGCATCCATCGTTGCTTCAGTCACATGTAACGCATCTGTGAAAGCAGTAAGTGTCCTCTTGACATTCAATTTATCCGCACAATCCCTCAATTCCCTAATGAGTTCAGCCCTATCGACTGGAGTTCCTGATACAGGCGAAGTGCCTTCCCGAAGAGCCATTTCAGTACCCATTAGTTGAAAAAATCTCTCCCAATCCCGATGACCTCTACTGGACTTTAACGCCTGTTCGGTAAAGGCATCAACAGTTTCAACAGTTGTAGCCCAAGCGTGTTGCATCAGAGTACGAATTTGCATTTCAATTTTTAGGCCATTATATATATCGTTCCTATCACTCATATAGCGATATATAAGATGATAGCTTCTGTACCCTGAACTGCGAGGGTGGGTAATGTAATCGTCTTCATGGACAAGTTTGTGCCTAATCCTACTTGAAGGTGTTTTGTAAATATTGACCAACTGCCTCACTTTATCAACATCTTTGACTATAGACCGACAGCCTCCGATATCCTGCATGTCCCATAGTTCCATTGTAGGAAAGAGACTTAATTTCCATAAAATAGAAGTGAAGCGTTTCAAGCGTTGAGCTACAACAGCTTCTGTATCAACAACGCTGGAATGAGCACGCAAATTGTTCTGGAGAGTGTTTAGTGGGAAAGCATGAACAGCGCGGAAGTTATCAATTACGTCGACATGGTGGCTGAATTGTCTGTCGAATTCTTCGTCTTTAGATATTATTGAGGTTATGATATTTACAATATTATTCAGCAAGAATTTACCTGCTTTGTTGACCTCTGCTCGCCGATATTGTGGCTTTGCCCAATCCATATCTTATAAATCCAATGTAATTGAACGATTATCTGCTGAATTATAATTCATATTACTATCCCAATACAAATCCTATGTAGTCTCTCAAATTATTACATGACCCAATTTCTCAAACTGATACACTACCCAATTTACGCAGGGCTTCACTTTCTTGTTTGAGAGGTGAAGAACCGATTGGAGCTTAGAGCGGACTGTAAGCTGCTAGTTAAACAGGTTAATGAAGTTAACGAAAAAATATATAGATACAGCTCACCAGGTCAATATTCTGTTATGGCCTATATATAAAAACACTCACTTTATTAACCACTTTAACGTCTGTGCTGTCGCTGTAGGATTGCGAACCAGGAAGGTTCAGAGCCAGCCCATACAATAATAGCAGCTTGACTTAATCAACATCTTGTGGTAATCTAAGAAAGAATCACTATATATAGTGTTATGGAGGTCACAAATTGCGGTTGGTCGGTGGGGGTATAGGGGTTGCGCTAGGCTTATTTGCGACTATTGTAATAAACCTGACTCCAGATGTAGGCTCTAAGATTTTGCTCGCCATTGCTTTTGGCTTCGTTCTTGGACTTCCTTGGATGAGGTACAAGATAGAAGCAATCGCAGGAGGACTCGTTTTTGGCATGGTAATGGGCGTGTCACTGGCCCTACTACAAGCTATGTTGAGCACAGTGACAGACCCACTAAGCTTGCTATTTCTGAACTCTGTTAAATGGTTGTTGCCATTGTCTGCTTACTCGGCTGAATTTGGTCTTCCGTTGCTTGACATCGGCTAGCAATAAGAGCGGTAACTGTTGTAGCTCGTCAGGATTGCAAACCGACTGCCCCGCCGCACCCGGTCGACATTTCCCTTATGGCCGTGACGGTTTGCGACCTGGCGTGACCTGGCTAGGAATACGGCGTTTTGAGGCTACGGCGAGGCTGATAAATGCTATACATACGCCTATATACTATTTCTGCCCTCTGTGCATATTTGGCTACGCGCCTGAAAGGGACTTCATTCCGTGGCTGTCGCAGAGTGATCTATTCTGTTATCCAGCGCAATACGAAGTAGGTCACAACTGTTGTGATTACTGAAGCTATAATAGCGACTGTTATTTCCTTGGCAGAATTCTTGATAGAATCCCATACTTTCTGCATGAGGGGTCGCATTAGCCAATGTCCGTGATCGATACCTTCTGGGGTTGGGTAAAGAACAGCGCTCATCCGGCCGTACGCTCCCTCGAGGCTAGTTGTTATCCATCCTCTATTGACCAGCAGTTGTCGCGCAGAGGGCAAGTTGTCCATAGCTCCCGAAGAGTAATTCTTCCTCCTATCTTTGGCCTCCTGTTCACCGATCAGCGATGCTCTCACTGCTAGATCCCATATATCTAATCCAAGTCCTCGCTCACTTAAAGAAGCAGGGTCTTCATCAAAAACCTTAACGAGCTCAACCAATAGCTTGTCGGCAATCTGCTGCATTTTCATATCATTGCCTTTCTGATCTGGATGGCCAGAAACCTAGTTGTTCTTGGCCATTCATCTGTTTGGCATTTTGCCCCGTCGTTGGTTTCTTGTGTAACCTGAGCAGATTACTTCCATATTTCTGGTAACACCCTGAGCAGTATTTCTTGGCGTGCAGCCTATGAAGAAATTTATCTTCAATGTACTCTCCATAGTAGTAGTCACCGGGCAATATTTGATTTCTACACTTATAGCAAATGTCCCTAACTCTAGCTTTCACCTTCTTTAGAGTTCGCACATGATTGTATTTACTCATCTACCCACAATTCTCTCAGGCCACCTGTGATATTCTTGAATTCATGCTTCAATGCGATCCTAGTTAACCTCTAATTATCCGGATGGTACAAACTTGCGTCATAGATTTCTTATGGTATTATATACCATTATGAGATGTTATCATGTTCGAAAGTCGCAAGAAATATCTAATCTTGTAGCACAAGGGCTTGCATCTGTATCCGGACACTGACACAGGTCAAGCAAAATCTGCTGAAGGGGTGAGAGTATGACTCCAAGACGTGAGAAGATCATATCAAAGGCATTGGAGGCACTTAAAGCAAATCCTAGTGGAGTGCGTTACTCAGAACTTGGGAGAATCATACACACCAAACTTCCAGAGATTCCTCTAAACACTATCTATGGAAACATTTGGAATTTGGATGCTCGCGAACCACAGCAATTCTATAAACCGGCTAAGGGCCTTTTTCGCCTTGTTGAATTCCGGGAGCATGAAATCAAAAAGGAAGGGCCAAAACTGCTTACAGTAAAGGGTGGTAAGATTAAAGAGGAAGCATTTTATAAGCCATTCGCTGATTGGTTGATAGGCGAAACTGAAGAATGCACCAAAGCAATGCCGTTGGGAGGAAATAGGTTTAAAGACAAATGGGGGACACCAGATGTCATAGGAAAGAGAGAGTCACGTTTAAGTGACATAATTAAAGGTACTACGGAAATAGTCTCAGCAGAAATAAAGGCAGACACAAAGGATCTAATTACCGCATTTGGACAGGCATGCTCATATAAGCTTTTTAGCAACAAATCATATATAGTCGTGCCGAAGAATTCACCACAAGATGATATCTCCAAGCTTGATGCTCTATGCTTGATTTTCGGGATAGGGCTTGTCGTGTTCGATAACTCTAATCCAACTGATCCCCATTTTGAGATCAAATGCCGACCGCTCAAGCACGAACCAGATATGTTCTACGTGAATAAATGCCTAAAAATAATAGAAGATGAGTTGTTCGGTTAGCTATTGAAGGCTGCAATAATTTGTTGGCCTGAGCAGGTCGAGCACCCGCATACTGTTGTCTTGTTATCCAGTTGGTCTAAGTATCCCCTGTCGCCCCGACGCGTTAGAAACCAATCGTAGCGGTCTTGGGGCATGCTGTGCTGTCCTGTCAAATGGAACCCATTATCTGGTAGAAACCGAGGGCCGTGAGGATGAAGTGCTAGTTAAACAAGTTAATGAAGTTAATAAAAAAATATATACAGGCAGTGCTGCGTGACCACCTACTGCATTCTGTTACGACCCCTATATATAAAAACATTAACTTTATTAACTACTCTAACGTAAAGCTGCACTTGTCGAATAACAATTATCATCAAGCTGAAATTGTGTTCGATATTTACTAAAAATAATATCATATCATCGCGTTCGCCGTGGTATCATATCGTCACGTTCACGTGGTATCAATCATCGCGTTCACGTGGTATCAATCATCGCGTTCACGTGGTATCATATCGTCGCGTTCAAAGTGGCACTGTTGACCCTGGCAGACATTTATCTCAAGCGTAGTAGCACCGCACCTATGACTTATCTATCTCAGTCTGGTTCGATATTTTGTTTATTTCTCATCACTGAGCTAACAACCTGTTATACTCCTATAAACTCGATATGAGAATATACTACCTGTAAACTCAAACTCCTACCCTATAAACTCGCTGCGAGCTTGCTGTAAGCTCCCTGTAAACTCATACGCCCTCCCTATAAACTCCCTGCAAGCTTGCTGTAAGCTCATTGCAAACTCATACGCCTGGGTTATAGTCAGAGTCGGAAAAGGGAAAGCGAGATATCTTTAGTGCTCCTTAATCCATCGAACAAGGTCTTCCTTGAAGAATACCCTCTTTTTACCTATCTTGTGAGAAGGTAATCCTTTCTTCATAAGGTTATACAGCGTTTGATGACTCACTCCCAGGAAATCTTGTGCCTCAGCAAAAGTGAGAAATATCCGCTCTATCTTTTCCTTCGGTTTCTTTCTGGTCACTCGCAGCATCCCTTTTGAATTTTGATGAGATTATAGGGTGCTAACATCAAGTAGACACTCCTAGACACTATTAGGCGTATATTGACACTTGGCACCGGCGCAGCCTACAATACCCTCGTCTGCGCAACCAATTCAGACGGTCAGGACCGCAATGCTTTCAGTAAAAGACTAGTATTCTTCATTGAGAAGGCTTGGGATTGTACTCAGGCGAACATAATTGGAAACGAGGAGGCGGCTATGAATTACTGGATATTTCAATCGAATCCACTCAAATTTCCCATAATACAAGAGATTAGAAATGCGTTTAGCAAGAAGTTGCCAGTAGGCTATCAGCGAATGAGCTATTGGCACATTAAGAGGATTCCTAAGAGTATGAGGCCAGATGACATTGTCTTTGTCTGGAAATCGGATGGTGGTGATAAAGGTACTAGGGGTATCTATGCCAAAGCAAAGGTCTTTTCTGCGTGGCCAAACCACAGCAAGCCGCTTACCCCGGCCAGAATTGATGCAGTGCTCGAAAGCGTGGGGTTAGATTTGGATTGGTATGACGCTGGTTCTAAAGCAGAGAATCGAGCTTATCCCACCGTTGTCATAGAATATACTAGGAATCTTGTTGAGGCACCTCTATTGGCAAATAAAATCAGAAAGATGCCAGAGCTAAAGAGCCTCCTCATTCTGCGCTTTTCCGAACAAACCTCGTATGAATTAACAGAAGACCACGGTAGAATCCTGGATAAAATGACAGATTCTTAAGGCTCTGTGACCAGCGTGAAAGCCGAGGGGACATAGTGGTTTACTCAAGTGGCCGAGATTCTTGATAGTTTCCTCAAGAGCAAGGGCCATTAGCTAATTATCTGGCAACCTTGAGCACAGTAGACGACATAAAAGCAAGACCAGTCTGCCTTAAGAAACTGGAAGACGCTAGGATTGAAATCTGGCCCCCGGACATATCTAAGTACCCCTATACTCTGCCCAGCACAGCCTCACAGCGCCTAGCGATTCTCTGCGCTGCCCCGGTATGCCGCCTCGGTGTCAGGTATGCTGCTCTACGACCTCTTCTCTTCTCGGTTGTGGTTGGTGAGAAAGGTTAAAGAATTGGCTTATTTGTGATATAGTTGTATGTCTGGTAAGACAAAAAAGTGAGGACAAAATGGCTGTAATAATGAAGACGGTCAGCAAACAGCAGTCGTATTCACTCTATAGTCGCATCAAGAAGAAGGGTTGTTGTAACAAATGGTTGAAGAACTCAGGTCTTTTCTACACATGGTATGAAAATCAGACCAAAAAACAAGAGCATTCTTGCCGATATTGTCAATTGCCTGGAGACACAGAATGCTACTACGGAAAACACTTCAGAGTGGGTAGGAGAGGGCTTTGTCTCGAAGTCGACAGGAAGGATAACAACAAGCTATACTCGCCGAGAAATTGTGTCTTGGCATGTTATCCGTGCAACAATGCCAAGAGTGATGTTTTTTCCTACAAAGAGTTCTTAGAGATTGGCAAAGCGATACGTAAGGCAAAGATAGACAATCTCTAAGCATCCATCATTCTTGTATGCCAACCACAACCGAGCAGTACCGCGCTGCTCTGTTGCCCTAAAACCCTATTCAAAATATCCCTTGAATTTATTTTTCAAATTTTCAATCCAAGTTTGAACTCTCTTCTCATTTACATTCAGGCATATTCAAAAAATGAAGCTAAATATTCTAAGACTAATTAGTTCTACTTATTTGTCAATTGTAATTGACATTTAAACCTGAGTGTATAATGTAAAGCATGTAGCAATGATAAATCGGAAACAGACCGGGGAAAAGCCGGTTGTAGAGCGCTTAACTATTAAAAAATGAAAGGAGGTATGGCACACAAAATAGCTTCACTTTCGGGGCGGTTAGCTCAGCGGATAGAGCGCTTGCTTCACACGCAAGAGGTCACAGGTTCAAATCCTGTACTGCCCACCATTCCTATAATTTTCTTTGCAATCCCCTTTGTTCCCGCAATCCTGGGGCAAG
>Ga0209777_10004760_pt1 | contig 15901 bp, 9 predicted proteins | sample FrelakmetHBP12HB_FD_187147 | JGI IMG/M metagenome (GOLD analysis project Ga0209777, IMG submission 187147) | Freshwater lake sediment microbial communities from the University of Notre Dame, USA, for methane emissions studies -HBP12 HB (SPAdes)... | ecosystem: Environmental > Aquatic >... | reverse complement strand
GGGCGGGACCCAGCACATCACCCAGGCCAAGCAGCACGTCGCGAGCTACGCCCGCGGCAGCGACACGGCGCCGAACCTGGAAGGCGCGATCGGGTACGATGGCCACGACGTTCAGGGCTGCGACATCACCGTGCCGGTCTACAACTTCTCGGAGACGCATTACCTGGCGGCCGAGAGCGTCACGGACGCCTACAAGGCCGCCCTGTTCTCGCTCACGGGGAAGACCAACGACGGGACGTTCCGTGGGTTCCAAGCGGGCGAGGTCCTGTTCCTCGGCGCGAGCGGCACGCAGCGGCAAGGTGATAAGGCGTGGGAGATCACCTTCCGCTTCGCCGCCAGCCCCAACGTGACGAATCTGACGATCGGCGGCTCTTCCGGCATCGCCAAGAAGGGCTGGGAGTACCTGTGGGTCCAGTACGAGGACGCCAAGGACAACACGGCCAAGGCGATCCTGAAGCGGCCGCGGTATGTGTTCGTCGAGCGCGTCTACGACGCCGGCAACTTCGCCGGTCTCGGCATCGGGTGAACCATGAGCGGCGACAGGCTTCAGAAAGTCGTGTCGGGCCAGAAGGGGCCGCTGTCGGCGGCGACGTGGAACACCTTCGTCGACGCCGCCCGCGACTACCTCCAGCGCCAACTCGACGGCGGAGGGCCGGCCGGGGCGCCCACGCCGCGGCCCTACGGGACGATCCTCGTCGAGAACCTCACGGGGAGCGACCTCGACCTCTTCGGAATCGTCGGCATCGACGGCCCCGTCTTCGGGCCCGACGACAGCGAGCAGGAATTCCAGTTCCGCCCGGCCTTGAAGGGCGTCGTGCCTGGCGATGACCACTTCGGATGCTTCGCGGTGCTCCTCGCGCCGCTGAAGGCGGGCGCGATCGGCCCGGCCCTCGTCGAAGGCGTGACGGCCGTGCGGGTGCGCCTCCCTGACCCGACACACCCGCCGCAGGACCCGGCCGACCTGTCGATCCAGTACGCCGACATCTGCAACGTCGAGGGCGAGGAAACGCTACACCTGGAACTCCAGGCCCGTGGCTCCGGTCGAGTTCTCTGGCTGGAGGCGTCCGACGATGAGACGACGCACGATCGGTGGGCGCTCGTGCGGCTGTCAAACGCCTCGCCCCAGGAGCGGGGCGCCGCCGTCCACGCGCTCAAGGTGACCGGCGTCTACGGCGCGTACAACGTGACGTTCGACCCGGACGTCCATCGGTTCATCCTCTACATCACGGGCTACTTCGCCTTTGCGGACAAGTCATGGTACGACGACACGAGGGAGTACATCGTCAAGGCCACGCACTCGCCGGCCACGGCCGCCATCGGGTTCAAGACGATCCAGGTCGGCGACTTCGTCGGCTACGTTCTAGCCGACGGCTTCGAGTCTGTGCCGGGCGCCCAGAATCAGGAGACCTACGCGGGCCAGGTCATTCCGTTCCCGGGCCCGCAAGGCGCGCTGCTGTCGACCGGCCTGAAGATCGACGGCGGGCCCGGCATCATCGTCGAGCCGAACGCCGACCCGGCCAAGGACGAGCCGAAGGTCTCGGTCGAACTGGCCGACAGCGATCCGGGCCTCGAGTTCGACGCCCCTGGCGACGACGGCAAGCTCAAGGTCCTGCCCGATGAAACCCACGCCGTCACCGTGACCGACGATGGCGTGCAGGTGAAGATTGAGCTGGATGGTGCCGGCCAGACCGCCGGCGGCCTGGAGTTCGCCCAGGACGGCGACCTCAAGGTCCAGCCCAACGAGGCCGAGGGCATCACCGTCAAGACGCCTGCGGGCGTCTCGGCGAAGCTCGAACCCGACCACGGCCTCGCCTTCGCCAACGACGGCGACATGATGGTGGTAGTCAAGCAGGCCGGCGGCATCGACGTGGACCAGAACGGCCTCTTCGTCGTGGTCGATCCGACGCGCGGCATCGACGTGGATGCAAACGGCCTCTTTGCCATCGTGAATGAGCAGGCCGGGATGACCGTGGACGCCAACGGCCTGGCGGTCAAGATCGTCAACGAGCCGGGCGGCCTGACGTTCGACAACGCCGGCAACGTGAAGCACAACGCACCCGACCCGAACGTCGTGACCGAGCGGGCCTACTTCGAGAACGTGTACGGGGAGAACATCGGCAAGACCGGCGACGGTTCGATCCAGTTCGACAAGAACGGTCACCTCAACGCCCTGGACGGCGCCAGCATCATCCACACCGGCCCCGGCGCCGCCCTTGCCGGGACGGGCGGCGGATCGACCGACGGCACGTCAACCGTCAAGGCCGTCGAGACCGACGCCCACGGCCACGTCCGGCGCTACTACCGGTATTGGCACGCTGGCGGCGGCAACTGGCACGGCCAATGGGAAGGACCCAGCGCATGAGACCCGAATGGTTGACCGTTGTTCGCTTCCGCTACGCTCACGAGCACGACAACGCCCCGCTGGCCGCCTGGCTCCGGCGCCTCGCCTACCTCGGTGCCACGGTGCGGGACTCCTGCTTCACGCCGCGCGTCGACCTGACCCGCAACATGGAGGTCGGCCGCTGGCTGGAAGAGGACCGCACGCAGTACCTCCTGATGCTCGACAGCGACATGGTGCCTGTTGACGAAACGGCCGCCATCCTCACCGCCGACGGCCCGGTTGTGGCCTGTGCCTACGTGGATCAGCACGGCCGCGCCATCGACTGGAAGGAGAACGGCATCCAGACCGGATGCCTGCGGTTGGCCCGCGACCTGATGCTGACAATCCCGCCGCCGTGGTTCGAGTACAAGGTCTCAGAGGATATCCGCCGGACCACCCAGGGCGAAGCCTACACCTTCTCGCAGAAGCTGCTCGCCGCCGGCCAAACCGCCAAGATCGTGGGCCGTGTCGGCCATCTGCTCCCGATGGTCGCCCTGCCGCCCGCGACCCCAGGCGCCCCGACCGAAGTCCGTTACGGCTGGCAGTTCCTGGTGTGATTGGCCTCATAGGTCCAGCAAGCGCCTAATCTGTGCGGCCCGCACGTAGATCGTGTTCATTGTGGTCCCGAACGCTTTCTCAAGTTCGCGATTCAGAACGTTGGGGACGCCACATCCGTGGCTGCCGACGGCGTAGACGACGCCGCCCGCCCAGCCGCCCGCCTTGCCCGTCATGGGCATCTTCCTGGCCAGCAGCAGCAAGATCCCAGCAGATTCAGCTCTCAGCCGCTCGTTGGGGTATCTCGTGAAGAAGGCGTCCAAGAACTGGCGGCATGTTTGGCTGGAAGGCGGTCTTGTGGCGGCCATTGTCGTTGCTCCTTTGGGAGCAGTATAGGGCATCGGCCTGCCAGGGCCAAAAGAATAACTTTGGCAGTCAGAACACATCTGCATGTTAGGTTGAACGCGGCCGCATGCGCATCGTCTCGCCGCACGGACTGCCGGTGGGGCTGTCTGACCACACACGCTGCCCCGGTGCTTGTCTACCGTCAGACCCACCCGGCGCGTCTTTGCTCCGCTCTTTACAACGGGGCGACCCCGGAGGCATGTTGGGCCAAGAGGACTGGTGAAAGGATCGCCTAGGGAGTACAATCAGGCCCAGCGTCAGATCGAACCTGATGCGCGGTGCATGGTTGGAAAGCAGGTCTATCGCGGCTTGATACTCGATAGAGGAGTCTCGTCCGGGGCGACCGTGCCAACCAGACTGGAGGTCTGCGTCTTTACCGGGCAGTAGCACGTATGATGAATCGGGCTGATGGGCCAGATCGGTGGGAGTCCGCGCGTGCAGAATGAATCGAGTACTGTAACGTCACTTGATCCCAGTCATCTGCTGAGACTGCGGCTTGTGGTTGCCCGTGCGGGTGAAATGGATAACGCCTGCTGGTGGAACACCAGAGGATTGCTGGGCAGGTTGGGGGGCCTCGCCCTGGAAAGAGGTTTCCCCAAGACTCACTGGTTCTCACAGGCGAGGGCAGTGTTTGCCGTGGCTACCGCAAGGTGCAATGAGGTTTTCGCCCCCCCGGGCTGCATGACCCTGTGGCATCTCCCGGCCAACCTTGAGGAGCAGTTCGAGCTATGCTGGCCTTTGTGGATTGACGAATCCGAGGCCTGGGGAGACTTCTTCGCCAAGATTGAGTCTTTGCAGTCGCTCGACCTGCTCTCCGTGCTTGTGCATCTTGGTCTCGTTACCCCCGTGGGGGTTGAGCAAGCCAAGCGGCTTCGGCGCGGCGCCGACGGGCGAGCCGTTCCGTTGACGGGTGTCCACCGGCCAAGCAATGAAGTGTTGACACTGCTTGCAGCTGGTTTCTTCCGAGGTGAAAAGGGCCAGTTGGCTGTCCCATACGCCAGAACGGAGTGATTCTGCGTGCCAGAGACAATGGTCACAAAACCCTCGTGCTTCATGTTGACCAGAGGTGCAATGGTTGAGGCTACGTATGCTGCCTTCCGCGGGTGGGATCTCGCTCTGTCGTGTGTGGAAAACGCCAGGCGCGTACGTCGCACGAACTATGTTGGTGGACCTAGCAATGGGTGGCTTCGGAACTTCGGCAAGGTTCTGACCCGTCGTTTTTCGTCCGAGGGTTCTGGCGAACCCCTCATCGTTCTGGCCCAACACGGCTGCCCTCTTGAGGTATGGAAGCCCCTGCTCCTGTGGCACATGAGCCAGGGCGATCCCCTTGTGTGGGACTTCTTCGCTGACTGGCTATACCGGAAATACACAGAAGGAGTCCGGCGCCTACGGTCAGAAGCGGTGCACGACTACCTATGCATTTACCTCAACAAGAACCTCGACAAGGGCGAGCAGTGGACCCGAGCCAGCCTTGAGGGCGCCGCGAGTGGGCTCTTTCGGATGCCGACCGACTTCGGGATTCTCCGCGGATCACGAGTCAAGGAGTTTGTGTCTTATAGGCTGCCTGAACAGAGCTTCATGTACCTGGCCCATGCCATAATGGAGAAGACCCAGAGCCCTCAGAAGACGGTTTACTCAGCCGACTGGCATCTGTTCATGATGGGCCCGCACGATGTTGAGGCGGAATTCCTTCGGCTTCATCAATACGGCCAAGTTGTCTACCAGACAGCGGGCACTCTAATCAGGCTCGAGTTGCCTTGCAGAACGGCCGCTGAGTATGCAGGGAGGATGACGGCATGACATGGCGAGAAAGGCTTGAGCAGCTTGAGCAGAAGCTGACGCTCGACGATCCCCGGCCGGCGATCAGCGCCTACCATGACATGCCATACGCCATTTTTCATTACCCTCCTGAACATGAGTTTGCCCTGCGCAAGGAAGTCGACTTGCTTCGGACCCGGCTTGAGCAGCACGGCAAGCGAGTGACCATCGTGTCCCTTTCAGATTGTCTGAAGAAGGCACTGCTGGCGGAAATGCCACCAGACCAGTTGGCGACGTCAGAGAAAGATGTGGGTCTGGAGACGGCGGTCGAAACCGTCCGCGAAATCCTCTCCAGCTACAAGCCCTTAGACGCCCTTGTCATCGAGGCGATGCCACCTCATGCGGACCCCTGCCACGACGTTGTGTTCCTCGTTCGTGCAGGCGCTCTTTTCCCGGCGTACCGCACTTCTTCCCTTCTTGAGCAACTACATGGGCGAGTGCATGTGCCGAGCATCCTGTTCTTCCCAGGGGAACTCGACGGTGCAGTGGGGCTGAGGTTCATGGGTGTCTTGGACGCGGAACATAACTACCGGCCTCGGATCTTCTAGCGACGGAAGGATTGGCAATGCCTATCGAACGCATCCGGGACCTGTTCGAGCGCGGAATCGACCGCCGCATCGAAGAGGTCATCAAAGTCGACCAGAATGATGAAGGTATCCTTCTGGACGAAATCGAAGAGTACGTTGTGACCGACGCCATCCGCCACTACTACGCAGCCATCCTGGATCGCTACTGGGAAACCCCTAACAAGCCTCACGAGGGCATTGCGGTCTGGATTTCCGGCTTCTTCGGCTCGGGCAAGTCCAGTTTTGCGAAGTTGCTTGGTCTGGTGCTGGAGAATCGGAAGATCAGGAAGCAAAGTGCTGGCGAGTTGTTTGGTAAGAGAACTCGGGACCCGCGCATCCAGGTCTTGCTCCGTAACATTCCGGAACGGATTCCTACTGAGGTCGTTACCTTTGACTTGTCGACAGACCGAGGCATTCGGACTGGCCAGATGCTCACGGAGATCATGTACCGCGCCTTCCTGCAGCACCTGGGCTATGCAAGGGACTTGGATCTCGGGGAACTTGAGATCACTCTTGAGGAACAGGGACGCCTTGACGCGTTCACGAAAACTTACACGCGCCTCTTCGGTCTTAACTGGGACCACGAGAAGGGCAAGGTTGCCATAGCCCTGAATCACGCCAGCCGCGTGATGCAGGAGCTGGAGCCCAAGACTTATCCTGCCGCCGACTCGTGGGTCAAGGCTGCCAAGTCGAGGGCCGATATCAGCCCGAATCTGCTGGCCGAGCGATGTGCCGCCCTGATGAAGAGGCGGCGTCCTGACAAGAACCTCGTTTTCGTGATTGACGAGGCCGGACAGTTTGTGGCCCGTGACGTGCAAAAAATGCTCGACCTTCAAGGCGTTGTGCAGGCCCTCGGACGGGTGGGCCGTGGCCGCATGTGGGTTGTTGTGACCTCTCAGGAACGTCTGGGCGAGTTGGTGGGCGGACTTGATGACCGCCGTGTGGAATTGGCTCGCCTTATGGACCGTTTCCCGCAGGAATTGCAGGTCCACCTAGAGACCTCCGACATCGCAGAGGTCACCAGCCAACGTGTTCTGTCCAAGAAGGCTGAGGCCGAGCAACTCTTGCGCCGCCTGTTTGAGGAGAATCGAGGGCGGCTGGCGAACAACACTCGGATGACCGCCGACATCCGGCTGCCGGAATTGACCGCCGACAGTTTCATCGCGCTTTACCCGTTGATGCCGTATCAGGTCGAACTCATTATCCGGGTGGTTTCTGGGCTGCGAACACGTGGTGGCGTTACCCAACACGTGGGCGGCGCCAACCGCACGGTCATCAAGTTGGCCCAGCAACTCCTGATTAATCCCGCCACGGGCTTGGCGGACGAGACCATTGGCAAACTCGTTAGGCTCGACCAGGTCTATGACCTGGTGAAGGGGAACATCGACAGCGAGATCAGGGACAAGATCGATCATATCAAGGATGAGGTGACCCCCTTTGCCCAGCGGGTAGCCAAGGCTATTTACCTTCTGCAGTGCGCCCAGAGCGTTCACCGCACGGCGGAGAACATCGCGGCGGTGCTTCAGCCTGCCATTGACGCCGACTCCCAGTTGTCTGCTGTGAACGAGGCGCTCGCGGCGCTTGAGAAGGCCCGCAAGGTGCGCAGGGGCGATGACGGGTTCAGGATTCCGACGCCGGCGGAAGACGATTGGGAGAACCAGCGTCTCGGATTCCAGCCGAAGCCGGGTGATGTTAACCGGATACTCGGGGAGACTGCTGAATGCCTATGGCAGCCGACGCCTGAGCACAACTTCCTAGGCGTGAAAGTGTTCAAGGCCGGGCTGCACCTGAACGGCCGCGAGCGCATTCGCGGTGACATCACGTTGCAGGTCTTCCTGGCCGATGCGGGGAAGGACTATGACAGCCGAGTTGACGAGGCACGACGGCGAAGCCAGACGGAAGCCAAGGATATCTTCTGGGCCGTGCCTCTCGACAATGAGATCGACCTTGAAACGGTAGAGGTCTTCCGCTCCCAGCAGATCATCCACCTCAAGGAACGCCAGGCGGATACTGGTCCGCAACAGGCCCTGGTGTCCGAGGAAAAACGTCGACTGAGCACCCACCAGGACGAGTTGAAGCGACGCCTTCGGGCGGCGATGCTGAACGGCGCCATCTTCTTCCGTGGCAACGACCGGAGCCCCAGCGACTCGGCCGATGATGTAGGCAAGACGGCGTCCGGTCTCCTTGAGGTTGCCTTGCCGGAGGTGTACGACCGGTTCGCCGAGGCCGCAGCCCGAGTACAGAAGGCGGACCTCCAGTCTCTCTTGGCCAGCGAAAGCCTGCATGGCCTCACGCCGCTCTTCACCAGCCTGCACCTTCTGAAGGACGAGAGAGGAACCCCGGTCTTCAACCTCGATGGTGGGCCGCTGGCCGAGGTCCTCAAGAAGATCGAAAACCAGTTCGCCTATGGCATGGTTGCAGCCGGCAAGTACCTGGAGCAGGAGTTCGGCAAGGAGCCCTTCGGGTGGGAGTTCGAGTCCGTTCGGCTCTTCGTCTTGTGCCTCCTGCGGGCCGGCAAGATCGATGTAACCAGTGGCGGCCAGTCCATCGAGTCGGCACTCAGCGTCGAGGCCAAGAATATCTTCACCAACAACAACCTCTACCGGCAGGCGTCATTTCGCCCCAAGCAGGTCGGCGTGACCTTCGAGGACCTCGTCAAGGCGAACGAGGCATTCAAGACGGTCTTCGGCCGCGATCTGCCCGAACTGGAAGCCGGCGCCGTGGCACAGGAGATCAAGACCGCCGTAGGCGGCTGCGAGGAAGGAATCCGCGAAGCACATAACCTCCTGGTCGCGCAGCGGCTACCCGGCATTGATGTACTGGCCGCGGCGCTTGAACAAACTAAGGCCATTCGTACCGCAACCCAGGACAATACCATCCTGACGTTCATCGGGTCGCACGCGGAGATCAAGGAGGCGATCCAGCGGGCCGGTGAACTGTCCAGAACGCTCACGCCGCCGGCGCTTCGTGACCTTAGCCGTGCCAAGGGCGCACTGGAAAGCATGTGGCCGTTCCTGGAGAAAGAGTCCGACGTAGGCGAAGAGTTGATCGCCAAGGCTGCCGAACTGAAGGATATCCTCCAGCGGGAGACATTCTTCCGGCAACTGCCGGCCATCGACGAGGCCGCCCGCGCAATTGAGGGAGCCTACAAGGAGCGGTTCGACGCGGCCGTGAGCCGACGGGCAGAGGTCTACCGGCAGGCGGTCGAGAAACTCAGGGCCGAACCCGGCTGGGAGGGCCTCAAGCCCGATCAGCAAACCGCCATCGCCCAGCCACTGGGTGCCCGTGCCACGACCGATGTAGAACCTCGGACGCCGATTCTGCAACTGCGGGCCGAGATCGACGCCTGCCCGAAGCTCTTGGCCGACGCCATCGCGCAACTTCATGGCATCGTGGACGGCAATCGCATCGTGCGGGTGACCGCCGCCAACTATTTCGTCGGCGGCGTCGAGACTGAAGAGCAACTCGACACGGCCATCGACGGCCTGCGGCAGGACTGCCTCGGCCACATCGGCGCCGGTAAGAAGATCCTGTTCCAGTAGCCGTGAGGGGAACAGTTGTCATGGACCAGCAGACTCGAAACTTGCTCCAGCGGGCCACCCAGGATGCCCGGCGTCTGCTGGAAACCGAGTTCGCCGACCAACTCGAAGGCATCTACGACATCCTGCCTGATGGCCGCATCCTCGACAAAGCCGGCCCTCACCTCGATGACCGCGGGCGCCTCATCCGGCAGAAACTGGTCGAGGCGATCCGCCACCGCATGGCCGCCGGCAAGGAGGCGGCCGAGGCTGTGAGTGACTATAGGCGCGAGGCGGCGTTCACCTTCCTCAACCGTTTCGCGGCCCTCAAGATGCTGGAGGCCCGCGGCTTGGTGCTTCAGTGCATCTCCAAAGGGGAGCAATCCAGCGGCTTCAGGGAGTTCGCGGGCCTGGCGCCCGGCCTTCTGGACCTTCCGGATCACGGCTACCGGCTGTACCTGGAGTGCCTGTTCGACGAATTGAGCACCGAGGTAAAGGTCCTCTTCGACCGCTACGATGTGGCCTCGCTCCTTTGGCCCCGGCGGCAGGCGCTCAACGATCTCCTGGGTATCCTGAACCAGACGGATCTCGCCGGCATCTGGCCTGAGGACGAGACCATCGGTTGGGTGTACCAGTACTTTAACAGCCAGGAAGAGCGGCGCGAGATGCGCGATAAGCATGCGGCGCCTCAGAACAGCCATGAACTGGCCGTCCGTAACCAGTTCTTCACCCCTCGCTATGTCGTCGAGTTCTTGACCGATAACACCCTCGGCCGTATCTGGTACGAGATGCATCGAGGCCAGACGCAACTGGCGGACCGGTGTCGTTACCTAGTACGCCGCCCGAAGGAGATATTCCTCGGCGACCCTGCCCTTGCACGCATGCGGGCCCTGGGCGAGAACCAAGAAGAAGGGCACATGCCGGAGACAGTCTCTGCCGCCTTTCACGGCGATTTCAAGCGCGCGTTGAGCGAGAAGATCGGCGGGTACCGCTGGTGGATTAGCCTGGCCGTGCCGCCGGACCAGTATGAGAAGGTCACGGGCATTCCCCTCGACGCACTCGGCGACTACCCCCATATCCATCGCGTCTGGGACGCCCTGGACAATCGGCCTGACGAGACGATTCTCAGGGACCCTCTCCAGATACTGGTCGCACTCAGCCAGTTTGTGCTCACGAGCAGCGGTGGGCCGCACTCCGTCAAGCCGCTAGAGCGTCTCTGGGAGGCGCTCAGGAAGGCAGTGGAAGGCGTCAAGGAAGAAGACCTGTCCCAGGAAGACCTGCTCAATCAACCCGTTTTCGTCCCCCACCGCCCAAAGAAGGACCCGCGGGATCTGAAAGTGCTCGATCCGGCTTCGGGCTCGGGTCACTTCCTGCTGTACGCCTTTGACCTGATGCTCACCATCTACGAAGAGGCCTGGGCCGACAAGGATTCGCCGCCGTCCGAGGTGACCGGCAAGGCGCTCCGCGAGAACTACCCGGTGGTTGAGGACCTGCGAAAAGCGGTTCCGGGCCTGATCCTCGGGCACAACCTTCACGGCATCGACATCGACCCGAGGTGCGCCCAGATTGCCGCTCTGGCCCTCTGGATGCGGGCGCAGCGGGCGTACAATGACTTCGGTATCCCGCGTGACGTCCGGCCCGCCATCAAGAAGACCAATATCGTTGTTGCCGAGCCGATGCCGGGTGAAAAGGACCTCCTCAAGGAGTTCGCCGGCACGCTCAGCCCGCCTCTTCTGGCCCAGTTTGTTGAGGCGATTTTCGACAAGATGAAGCTCGCCGGCGAGGCTGGCAGTCTGCTGAAGATCGAAGAGGAAATCCGGGACGCAATCTCAAAGGCCCGTGAGCAGTGGGTCAAAGGGCCAGAGCAGGTCCAACTGGGGCTCTTCGGAGAGCAGAAGCCTAGGCAGCGGCGGCTAGACTTCTCAGGCATCACCGACGACGACTTCTGGCAACAGGCCGAACGGCGAATCTACGAGGCCCTGCACGAATTCGCCACCAGGGCAAGCAACGGCAAAGTATTGGGCCGTCGGCTTTTCGCGGATGACGCTGAGCGCGGATTTGCGTTCGCTGATCTTTGCCGCCAGCAGTATGACGTTCTCGTTATGAACCCCCCATACGGAAAGCCGACTGGGCGTTCTGCCGCTTATGTTAAGGAGGTCTATTCTGACTGCTGGATCGACCTTTTCGGCGCATTCCTTCTGCGAGCACTTTGCCTGTGCACTACGGCCGGACGCATAGGCTCGCTGACCTCGCGAACCTTCCTTGCACTTCCCCGCTTCAGGGCTTTGCGCGAGCGTCTCGCCTTTTCCGAAAACAGCATCGAGTCGCTTGCAGACTTCGGTTTCGGCGTTCTGGATGGTGCAATGGTGGAGACTTGTGCCTGTGTAACCTCTCGCATGGCGCCGGCAGCAGCCGTAACTAATGCTATTGTCCTGCGTGACATTGATGAGCCGAATCGTGGTAGCACCCTCCTTCGCGTTCTGAGCGCGGATATAAGTCCGCGCCTTTTCCGGGTGAGGAGATGCGACCTCGCCCAACTGCCCGGCAGGCAGATTGCTTATTGGGTTTCGAGGAACCTCTTGAACGCTTTCTCCCAGCATCCTCATCTTGAGCCAGAAGTGGCAGAAGTTGCCCCTGGGCTTACGACTCTTGAGAACAGTCGCTTCCTGCGAAGCTGGTGGGAGTGTCCGGCAGGCTATGATGCGTGGGTGCCCTTTGCCAAGGGCGGTGCGTTTTCAAAGTTCTTCTACGACTCAGACCTAATGCTGTTGTGGGCGCGTGACGGACTGGAACTGCGGGAGTTCATCAAGATGAAATATGGGGGAAGCGAGAGCCGGTTCATAGCCAACGCCAGATTCTACTTCCGGCGTGGCCTTACGTATCCTCGAAGCACCGTGAAGGGTTTCAATGTTAGAGTGCTGCCAGATGGCCATATCTTCGGCGAGAAAGGCATTTGCATATTCCCTAACGACAACAGGAATCTTTTCAACTTGCTTGGCTTCATGAACTCCAGATTTGCGGCGTACTGCTTGGAGGCACAGACATCTTCACGGCAATGGGAAAAAGGGATGGTCGCCTCATTGCCAATAGCTTCATCTGTTCTCGAAAGCAAGGTGCTGAGAGAGTTGTCTGTCCAAGCCCTCAATAACAGGCGACTGGTCAAGGGCCTGAACGAAACCACACATCTGTTTGTTCTGCCATTTCTTGAAAAGGGGCTTGAGGAATCGCGCAAAGCAGTCCTGGCCCTTGAAAGAGAATTCGATGTAATCTGCCGCAGGATCGATGCAGAGGTCCTGGGGTCGTACGGACTAGATGAGGATGATCTTGCCCGAGCCGATGACTCTGGTGCCTCAGGCGAAACCATCGAGTCTGGCGACGAGCCCGAAGAGACTGAACAGGAAACCACACTTGCTGATGATGCAAGAAGGCTGGTCTCGTATGCATTTGGGTGTGCAATCGGGCGGTGGGATGTGCGGTACGCAATAGGCAATCCGGATAGGCCAAGACTGCCTGAGCCGTTTGATGCGTTGCCCAAGTACGCCTTGGGGATGCTCGTTGGAGAGAATGATCTGCCGGCAGAGCAGCCGCCATCCGGCTACCCCCCAAGCATCCGTCCAGTTGGCGTGCTCGTCGACGATTTCGGGCATCCCGATGACATAGTGGATCGAATGCACGCGGTCCTCAACTTGGTCTGGCCAAACATGGCTGACAACCTGTGCAGGCAGATAGTCCAGACCATCGAGGGACAGGGCGATAGTCTACGGCCCTGGTTGGGAAGGCACTTCTTTGACGATCATGTCAAGCGATACTCGAAGAGCCGCCGCAAGGCCCCTATCTACTGGCAGTTGGCCACCCCCTCAGCTAGTTACTCGGTATGGCTCTACTACCACAGGTTCACGAAGGACTCGTTCTACAAGGTCCTCAACGACTACGTGACGCCCAAGGTCCGGCACGAAGAATCGCGGCTCCAGCGGATGGCGAGCGAGTTCGGCTTGGGTCCCTCGGCAAGCCAGCGGCGCGAACTGGAGACCCGGGAAACGTTCGTCGCGGAACTCCGGGCCTTCCGCGAAGAGATCGAGCGGATCGCACCCCTTTGGAACCCCGACCTGAATGACGGCGTCATCATCAACTTTGCCCCCCTCTGGCGGCTCGTGCCGCAGCATCGGGCTTGGCAGAAGGAGTGCAAGGAGTGCTGGGACAAGTTGGTGGCCGGCGATTATGACTGGGCCCGCTTGGCAATGCACCTGTGGCCGGAGCGTGTCGTCCCGAACTGCGCCACAGACGTGAGCCTCGCAATCGCTCACGGCCTGGAAGATGTGTTCTGGGAGCAGGACGAAGACGAGAAGCGGCAGAAGAAGGCCGTCTCCAAGGAACAGGTCCAGGCCCTGATCGCCGAGCGCACCAAGCCCGCCGTCAAGGCGGCCCTAAAGTCTCTGTTGGATGCCCCGGCGCCAGGCGGCGCTGCTGGCGGTCGCCGCGGCAGAAGGCCGCGACGATGATGAGTCGAGGCGGACAATGAAAGACGTTCTGCAAGCTGTCCTTGACTACGTCGAGACGCCTCAGACGGACTACGCGCTGCTAGTCACCGGGCCCTGGGGTTGCGGTAAGACTTACTTCTGGAAGAAAGTCATTGTCCCCCAGTTGGGTAAACTGCCCGAAGCCGCTCGTCCCAAGCGTGTGCTCTATACCTCGCTCTATGGCTTAACCGACACTAAAGACATTGATAAGTCGCTTTTCCTGCAATCCTATCCGGGATTGCGCCAGAAGCACATTACTGGACTATCCCGAATCCTGGCCGGAGTGGCGGAAAGCCTGGGGTATGTGGACCTTGCGAAGGTGGATTTAGGCTTCCTCGTGCGGAAAGAAGGAACGATACTGTGCTTCGACGACCTCGAGCGGAGCAAGATGCCCATTGAGACCGCACTGGGCTACATCAACGGGTTCGTGGAGCACGAGCACGTCAAGACAGTGATTATCTGCAACGAGGAGGGAATTTCAGATACCGAGAAAAAGACTTACGGCACAATGAAGGAGAAGGTCGTCGGCTTCTCGATTACCTTCAAGCCATCCTATGAGGACGTACTGGAATCCCTCTTTGCCGAACACCGGGCGGCGGGCCCCTTCTTCGGGTTCCTGGGCCAGAACAAGAGCCTGATCAGCCACCTCTTCCACCAAAGCCAGACGGACAACCTCCGTGCGCTTCGCCGGGCTCTGAGCGCCCTGGACACTGTCTTCCGGGCGCTACAAGAAGCGGGGGTTGAACCCACAAAGGTGGCCAACCAGATCATCTATGCCGTGCTGCCGACCGCGTTCGAACTGTACGGGCGGCAAGCCGAGCCAGGCACACTCAGGAAGATGCATGCAATGGACTCGATGGCTGTCGCGGGCATATCGCTTGGCCGTGCCAAGAAAGAGGAATCCTACGAGGACACGTTCGTCAGAATGTACCTCGCGGATGCGAGATTGGGTGATGCAGTTGGCTCCCCTGCTATCTGCGACTTTCTTCTGACGGGATTCCTCGACAGGCTATCGCTCATCAGCCAGATGAAGAAGCTGCTCGAACCCATGCCGGAGCAAAAGCAACGATTGGAGATGCTGCTTCAGTTCCCAAGAGAAATGTCTGATGAAGAATTCAGAAGCGCGGTGACCCAAGTGCTGCATGAGCTGGAGGTCGGCGAGATCGCAGACCTTGGGATGCTTGTGCATCTGTTTGACGCCTTTGAGGCCTTCAGCAAGGGCGGCCTTATCAATAGGACGCCAGTAGAACTTCTGGAACTGTTCTGTCAGTGCATCGACGTGGCAGACGCGGCCGGCAGCCTGCAATGGTATGAGCGGCTGGACCTCATCTTAAGTCACCCCATGTTTGGAGAAGGATCAGCCGAGGGTAAGCAATTGCGTGGCCGTGTGCAACAGTTGGTTGCGCAACTTCGAGAGCGATTGGTTCGCGTCCGCGTTCAGAAACTACTCGTGCAGTTTGCGGAGAATCCGTCGGCCCTCATTGACGCCTTCCACGGCGAAGGGGAATCTGCTCTTGAGGGCATTCCAGTCTTCCACGAGGTCAATATGCAGGACGTGGCTAAGGTTGTCCTTACTCTGTCCAATGCAGAGAAGACAAGGTTTGGGCGCGCCATGGCCTTCAGGTACTTCGACTCTCCTGTTACACCCGAGTTCGGCGGCGAGTTGCCCGCCTTGAGGAAGATGAGGGACCTGTTTCTGGAAGCCTGCAAGCCGGTGGCTGGCTCCGGCGGTTCAAAGCCGATGAGTGTTGTCGTTGTTGAGCAACTTGTGGCGATACTTAGCGAGGCGATAAAGCAGCTGGAACAAGTTTGCCAGAAGACCCAAGGTTCGGCCGACGCACCCGCTGGGGGCCACTGAGAGAAGGGCGGGCTGGAACCTATGCACCCATTCCATCAATACGTGAGTCAGCACCTTGTGGAGATGCTCCGCAAGCGTCGCGTTGTGGTCTGGTATGACCCGCGGTCGGAGTTCAACCCCTACATCCGCGAACTGTGCGGCGGCGCCGAGCCGGACAGTTGTCGCGTGGACAAGGTGAAGATTGCGGCCCTTGAGGCCGGGCTGTGCGTATACCAGGGGTCGTTCTTCGAGGTGAAGTTTGCGGTCGAGCCGTTCGTGGCAGTGGCCGAACCCGGGCCGCTGCTTATCTACATCCCCGGCAAGGAGCGTGACCGGCGCCAGTCGCTGCTGCTGGAAAGATCGGA
>Ga0209777_10004759_pt1 | contig 15902 bp, 13 predicted proteins | sample FrelakmetHBP12HB_FD_187147 | JGI IMG/M metagenome (GOLD analysis project Ga0209777, IMG submission 187147) | Freshwater lake sediment microbial communities from the University of Notre Dame, USA, for methane emissions studies -HBP12 HB (SPAdes)... | ecosystem: Environmental > Aquatic >... | reverse complement strand
TCCTAGACTTCTACAACCGTCGTCGTCCACACTGGTCACTCGCCGGGCAGCCGCCGATCAGTCGCCTGCCCGTCAACAACCTGACGGGGAAGAACAGCTAGGTTGGCCCGCCGCCGATACCCCCACTATTGCGTCCCAGCCGCGAGCCACTCTGGCTTCCTGTGCATCCCTAGGATGCTCCAGCCGCCGTCCACGACGAGTGTCTGGCCCGTGACGTAAGAGGCATCGTCGGAGGCGAGGAAGCAGACAGCCTTCGCGATTTCGTCGGGCTTTGCGAGCCGTCGCATTGGGATCTCTGTCATCTGCGCTTCCAGATCGATCGAGCCGTCACGAACACCCTGCTCAATGAGCAGGGTGTAGGCCATGCCAGGTGCGACCGCGTTCACCCGGATCCCAAGCTCGGCCACCTCGACGGCCATAGTGCGCGTCAGGCCCATCAGGGCCGCCTTCGCCGCTGAGTAGGGTCCTCGCCCTGGAAGGGCCACGAGCCCAGCCACCGACGCGATGGACACGATCGCCCCTGACCCCTGCCGCTTCATGGTCCGGAGCGCGAGGCGGCTCCAGTAGAATGAGCCGAACAGGTGCACGGCGATGACCTGCTCCCAAGCCGTCGGATCGAACTGGTCCGTCAACGAGACACGCTGGATGCCCGCGTTGTTGACGAGGACGTCCAACCTGCCCTCCTCTGCTTCGATGGAGGCGTGGGCCGCCTCGACGGCCTCGCGGTCCGTGATGTCACAGCGCAGATAGCGGGTGGAAGCCACCGGCTCCGTCGGGTCCAAGAGGTCGGGCACAACCGCCCGGCCACCCTCTGCCACGACCCTGCGGACGATCGCGTCGCCGATCCCGCGCGCACCTCCAGTTACCACGATGACCTGCCCGTCGAACCGCCCGCTCACTTTTGTGCCCTCCGATGCCACGTTGCCAGGACCCACACCGTCCGAATTGATGCAACCGCCTCCAGCGACACTCCGTCAGAGCTGGAGGTAGTGCCCGGCGAATCAGCCTGGCTCTCGCTTTTGGAACAACTCTACGTAGTAGCCGTCGGGATCAGCGATGTAGACGTTGCGCGCGCCCGCGTTCCGGCCCGCGGTGATATCCACGACGCCGGCGGACCGGGACCGGAATCCTAGCCCCGTCAGTCGCCTGTGGACGGCGGCAACATCGTCCACATAGAGGCAGAGGTGGCCGGTCGCTGGATCGCACGGCCGGGACGCGGCCGACATCCGCTCGATCCCCCGGTACTCAAGCAACTCCACGGACCCGCCCCCGGGAATTGAGAGGTAGACATTTCGGATGGCGTCGAACGCCAACCCCAGCAGCTCCTTGACGTATGGCGCGTCTAGGATACGGTCGGACTCGAGCTCGAGGCCCAACCCGTCGCAGTAGAAGGCGAGCGAGCGGTCCATGTCGTGGACCGTGATGCCGCCGTGGAAGAAGCCGGTTACGTGCCCCATGTTGTCCCTCTCCCCGTTCCGAGTACGTCGGTTTCGCGACGGTGCGTCCCTCCCGGTTCTGCGGCTCAGCCGGCGAATGGCGTGGCTGCGAAGCCCGTGACCCCTGGCCGTGCGACGAAGAGGGCGCCGGCGAGCGGCTGGTCCGACTGCTGCGCCTCGGAAAGGCCAGCGCTCGCGGTGGTGATATAGAGGTCGCCGAGATCCGAGCCCGCAAACGCGCAGCTCGTGACCCGAGCGACGGGAAGCTCGATCACCCGGTCGAGCTTGCCTGCCGGCGTGTACCGGCGCACCGCCCACCCATCGTAGAAAGCCACCCAGAGGCAACCCTTGACGTCGGCAGCCATGCCATCCGGAAGGCCGGCGTCGGCTGGGAACTCGACGAGAGTCCGGCGCCCGGTCACGCGGCCGGTCTCGAGGTCGTAGTCGAAGACGTCGAGGCGATGGGCGGCAGAGTCGATGTAATACATGCGCCGATCGTCAGGGCTCCAGTCGATCCCATTCGATATCGTCGTGTCGTCGACTACCTGCTCCACCGATCCGTCAGGGTCTACTCGATAGAGAGCTCCGGCAAGCGGTCGCGAGTCATGAGCCATCGAACCTGCCCAGAGCCGGCCTCGACGGTCGCATTTCGCGTCGTTCAGCCGGGTCAGAGGGTCGTCGGTCTCGATCGGCGCGATCCGTCGGGCCGGACCCGTGTCGTCCTCGGTGACCCAAATGCCGTCCTCCAACGCTAGGGCGAGACCCCCGGTCGCTCTTGGCACGACGGCCCCGATCTGCTGGTCGAACAGGCGGGTAGTCGTCCGCCGGATCGAGGGGTCGTAGCGTTGGACCAGACGCCCGATGATGTCGATCCACAGGAGCGTCCCGGTTTGGGCATCCCACGCTGGTCCTTCGCCGATGACGTTGTGGGAGTCAACGACCAGCGACCATTCCGGCGTTACAGGCATCTTCAACTCCCGGCTGTGTGACCAATCATGACGATCCGACGCGGACGCCGACGTCGAGGCGACCTGGACCAGCCCGTTTCTGTCGTATTGTAGTACACTCTGACATGCCGCCATCACCTGATTCTCGGGATGTCCGAGAGGGTCTGCCCAGGTGAGCGTGACGTCCCGTGGGGCTCAGAAACCCAGATTCGGTCACGCAGCACGTCCATGGTATTCGTGGATCAGGCCGCCGAGCAGATCCTGTCGGCGAACGTCCCGAGGGCTCACAGGCATCGGGATCTCGTGTTTCGCCAGGGGTGTCGCAAGGGCGAGTACGCGATGTGGCCGACCGCGGTTGTTGTGCTCGGCATACGTCCGGAGCGTCCGATCGAGATGCCGCCGACCCAGGATCAGCGTCCAATCGGTGCACTCGGCCCGGACGGTCTCAATGAGCCGTTCGGCGTAAGCGTTGGCGTTGGGGCCCGGATCGGAGTCGGGATCATCTTCACTCCCTCCGAGCGGAAGACCTCGTCGAATGGTCCGACGAACTTGGTGTCCCGATCGCCTATGAGGAACCGGATGGCGGCGGGGCGATCATTGAGGTCCATGGTGAGGTTCCTGGCCTGCTGAGTGACCCAGGCCGCATCGGGATGTGCGGTCGAGGCGCTCAGGTGGATCCTTCTGCTGCCAAGTTCGATGAACAGCAGCACGTAGAGCGTCCGGAGCCAGGCGGTCTCGACCGTGAAGAAGTCACACGCAATGACCCCTTTCGCCTGAGCCGGGAGGAACTCGGTCCAGCTCGGTCCGGTCCGCCTCGGGACGGGGCCGAGTCGCGCGGTCCGGAGCAGCGTGCGAATGGTCGTGGCAGATACCCTGATCCCCAGGTTAGCGAGCTCGCCTCCTATCCGAACGCAGCCCCAGCGGGGGTTCTCTCTTGCGATCCGCAGGACGAGTTCACGAACCTCTGGGTCTATCGGAGGCCGCCCCGGCCGACCGTTCTTGCCGTATGTCCACTTCCTCCTCACGAGCTCCCGATGCCAGCGAACCAGGGTAGCCGGGGTGACCATAAAGCAGGACCATCGCTCGCGCGGGATCGACCGACTCGCGGCGGCCAGTAGCAGCCGATCGATGAACCGGAGCGACGGCGGGCCGGTCTTGCGCCGGAGGACTCGGAGCTGATGGCGAAGGACGAGGATCTCAAGATCCTTGGAGCCATTGTTGTCACGAGAACCAACTAGGAGACGGGCAAGCGCCCGAATGACCAGGCCGAGGAGGAACAGCATCGGCGCATTCTAGGGTGCGGCTGGTCGTGAATCCGAGTTTCTGACCCCCACGGGCGTCGGCACTCGTCGGCGATCACTCGACGATGGCAGGACTCCGGTTCGGCGCAGGTGCACATGATCGCCACCGACTCGCCGGCTCGGAGCCGGGACAGGATCGTCTCGACGGCATCGAGGTCTACGATCCGGATGCCGCCGCTGTTGGTGTCCAAGGTATGGGGCCATTCGGCACCGGTGCCCTCGGTCGTCCCCAACGCCCTGCGGCACCTCCAAACTCGGTCACATGCTTTTGAAGCGCGGCCCCTCGCCACCCTCGGGTGGAACCCATCGGATGTTGACGTAGGGGCACTTCACCGTGCATGTCATGCAGTGCAGGCAGTTGGAGGGGCTGAGCACGATCACATCGTTGGTCCAGCGATAAACCTGACCAGGGCAGAAATGCGTGCACGAGTTCGCGAACCGCTCGGCGCACTGCAGGCAAATCGATGGGTCAAGGATCGTGACGTGCGAAGGCTCGTCCTCTCGGTGGACCGAGCCCGTTAGGCTGACGAAGGTCGTCTGGTCCATGCCGCCGGGGTCTCTCCTGCGCATCCGCGCCCCGGGCTTCGTCCCAAGATGATCCGCGTGGGTCTTGAGCCGGACCGGGAGATGACTCTGGACCAGGGAGAGAGGCGTCCCGGCGTAGAGGCCCCAGCGGAAGCTCTGGCGGTAGTTCCGGGCATGCTCGAGCTCGGCCATGACACCGCGACCGGCCAGCCGGTCGCGATATGACGACAGCGACTGCTCCCCGAAGTCCCCGCTTGCGAAGGTGTCGGCGATCGTTTCCGCGGCGCATATCCCGCTCTGGATCGCGTGGTGGATGCCCTTGATCTTCTCCATGTTCACGAACCCGGCCCCGTCACCGGCCACCAGCGCTCCAGGCGCGCTGAGGCGGCCCAGCGACAGGTAGCCGCCTTCGGGGATCGTCTTCGCGCCGGTGGCGATGGTCACGGCGCCCTTCAGCTGCCGCTCGGTGAAGGGGTGAGCGCGGTACCGCTCGAACTCGCGCTGCGGATTGAGGTCGCCGGCCTTCCAGTCGAGGCCCAGGATCAGGCCGACCGCCACGGTCTTCTCGCCCATGCTGTACATAAACCCGCCGCCGAATACGCTGGCGGGGGCCGGAAAACCCAGGGTGTGCACCACCCGGTTATTCCCGAAGGCGTTCTCTCCAGGGAACTGGACAACGGCCTTGATCCCCAGCGAGTAGACCTGCGGGTTCCGCCCGGCGCCGTACCGCTCGGCGAACTGAGTCGACAAGACGCCGTGAGTACCGTCGGCCAGGATCGTGACCCGCGCCCGAATCTCCTCGCCGGGTCGATAGTTCGGCTTCTTCTCGCCGCTCTTGTCGAGGCCGACCTCGGCCAGTGTCACGCCCTTCACCGCGCCCCCCTCGACGATGAGCGATCGCGCCGAGTAGCCCTGGTAGATCTCCGCTCCACGCTTCTCGGCCTGCCCGGCCAGGAACTGGACCAGGCGCGAGAGCGAGATCGTGACGTCGCCGCGGTGGTGCATCCGGCGAGGGACGACGAACGAAGGGATACGTAGCGCGGCGCGGCCCATCAGGAAGTACATCTCGTCGCGCCCGACCGGAGTCACGTGGTCGGTGAGCAGGCTGCGCTCTTTCTGCCAGCCGGGCAGCAGCTCTTCCAGACAGCCGGGCTCAAAGGTCGCCCCGGACAGGTTGTGATAGCCGTTTTCGGGCGCCTTATCGATCACTACGACGGAGGCATCGCGCCCGTCCCGGTCCAAGCGCTCGCGGAGGCGGATGGCCGCCGACAGGCCGGCCGGTCCGGCGCCAACGATCAGGACATCTATCGGCTTGATGGGAGACCTCCATCCAGCGCGCGGATGAGCCCCGGAGCGATGGTCTCGACGTCGCCCACCATGCCGAAGTCCGCGTAATTGAAGATTCGTGCCTTGGGATCCTTGTTGATCGCGACGATGATCTCCGAGCCCGCCATGCCGGAGATGTGCTGCACGGCACCCGAGATCCCGATCGCTAGATAGAGCCTCGGCTGGACCGTCTGGCCGGTCTGGCCCACCTGGTAGTCGTGCGTGGTGAAGCCGTCCTCGACCGCGATGCGCGAGGCGCCAACCTTGGCGTTGGCACCGAGCAGCCGGCCCAGCCCCTCGGCCAGGGGCTGGAGGTAGCGCTCGAAATCCGCCTTGGAGCGTAGGCCGTGGCCGCCCGCAACAACGATGTCGGCGTCGCGAATCGAGACCTTGCTGGCGAGCGACTCCACCGCGACCGAGCGCACGCCCAACTCGCTTAGGTCCGCCGTCAGCCGGATGACTTCGCCGGTCCGGGCGGGATCCCGCGGTGGCACCCGGAAGACCCCAGGCCGTACGGTCGCCATCTGGGTGGGGGAGTCCTTCGTCAGGATCGTAGCCATTATGTTGCCGCCCAGCGCCGGGCGCGTCTGCTTGAGGATCCCGACTAGCGAAAGGCTCCCCTTCGTGTAGTCGCCGATCTCGAGCTTGGTGCAGTCCGCGGTCAGTCCGGAATCGCACGCGTAGGCAACCCGCGGAGCGAGCTCCCGGCCCATGGGCGTCGCCCCGAAGAGCATGACCTGGGGACGGAGCTCGCGGACCAGTCGCGAGATGGCCTCCTTGTAGGGGATGGGAAGGAACTCCCCCAGGAGAGGGTGTTCGATCGCATACACCTTGTCGGCACCACAGGCGATCAGCTCCTCTGGCAGATCCCCCGCTTCGCCACATGGCAGGACCGCGCCGACAGACGCGCCCAGGCCGGCGGCAAGCTCGCGGGCCTTGCCGAGCAGCTCAAGGGACACAGACCGGATCCCGTTCCCCTCGCGTTCCGCAAGGACCCAGAACTCGCCCGTGTAGGTGGGCGTCCTGCCCTCCAGGCTGTACACCTCGCCTTCGGCCGCCCGGGACCGCCGGCCCGTGGCCCCGTAGCTGGTCTTGATGCGCTCGATGAGCTCCGCCGGCTCATGGACGAACTCGCACGTCTTGGCCCGTTCCTCGCTGGGCGAGAAGATTCGGTAGACCTGGGTCCGCGAACCCCGTAGCCCGGTCCTTTTTGGGTTGGCGCCCACCGACTCGGCGCTCCACTCGTGGACCGTCCCCGAGCGGGCGTCACGAGCCAGATGGAACGAACGGTAGAGCGGGTCCATGCAGGCCGTGACCGTGACGAGCACGGGATAGCGCAGGGGCCGGACGATCTCCGTGCCCTGTGGGCCGATCCGGTGCACCCGCAGATCGGGCTCCACCTCGACGGCTTCAGCGTAGGCGATGTGCTCGATCCCAAGCTCCTCGGCGATCTGCGGAGGGACCTGGGCGGTGTCGCCATCTACGGACTGCATCCCGGTGACGATCACGTAGTCACGGCTGCCGTCGAGGATCTCCCGCTCGATCCTCCGGATCGCGCACGCCAGCGAATAGGCCGTGGCCACGGTGTCTGCCCCGGCAAAGGCCCGGTCGGTGAGGAGGATCGCTTCACCGGGCGCGCGGGACAGGCAGTCGATCAGCGTCGCTCTGGCCTGCGGCGGACCCATCGAGAGGTAGATCGTCTGGGAATCCGGCCAAGCCTCCGTGATGCGCCGGGCGAAGGTCAGGGCCTGGAGATCCAGCGGGTTCAGGATGCTGTCGAGCATCGCCCGCCGCAGTGTCCCCTTCTCCCGGTCCCAGGCGTCCTCCGGAATGTTGGAGACGTCGGGGACCTGCTTGACCAGGACGACGCAGTCGAGGGATCGCCCTGCTCGGGCAAGCTGCGGATCGTGGGGCGGGTACTCACGGCCTGTGCTAGCGCTCACAAGCGGGATCTACCCGGTCGACCCCACCGCCGCTCGCCGACGAACGCGCGCATGGCCCTACCTCGGTCGAGAATCATCGCCCCCCTCCAGGGTCAGGACAGTCGAACCCACCGTCAAACCATTGTATGACGCGTTCGCACAAGAGCGGTAAGCCGTCCGGTGTCCGAGCGCCGCGGGGTCAATTCGGCTGGCCCGTGACCTGGACTAATTGCACAGCGATTCTGGCCCTGACCCCATTGGGCGACGGGTCGATGGGTCCCCCGTAGGCTCTGGGCGGGGCAGCACGGCCGGTGCGAGCCATCCCTCAACGCGTGACGACTGCATGCTCCCAGCATGCCTTCCAAAACTCGATAGCGGCCTCAGTGGAATCCATCTGCCAGGCGACATTGCCAAGATCAAATTCGGCAGTGCCGAGAGCAGCCTGAGGGCGCGTCATCAGCACATGCACCGTCATCAACGTAGTCTCCAGTTTCTCCTCGGTGATGGCAGTGAGCGCCGGTGGCGGGACGTCGCGCCACGGACGAACGGAGGCGCGAAGCCGGGCGGCACCGTCGAGAGTGAAGACCACAAGCCCCTTGTCGCAAGCCACTGCAACTCCGCTGAGTTTGTGGCCCTCGTCAGTGGCGATCATGGCTGCCTCATCCGTCAGCCCCAGGCGTGCGAGCGTCGCCTCTGCCAGCACGTGCGTTGTGTGGGAATTCTTGAGAACTTCTCTAAGCCTCATGTTCCGTCCCCTCCGCGTCGTTCCCCTCTCGAAGACCCGAGTACCTCCAAATCGTAACCGGAAGGCCGCTGGGCACAAACGGTCTACCTCCTGCGCGACGTCATCAACGCACCACCCGAGCCCGGCTGCCCGCAACCCTATGGCTGCGTCGTGGCAGTACGGACCGCTCCCTATGACCGCGAACGGCTGACTTTCCCCGCACGATGCTGGCTCCGTGGGAGGAGCTGCTGGCCGCTGGAGCTACCGAGTCGGCCGACCTGGCCGCCCAATGGGCGGATCGAATCCTGAGCCGGGTCAGACCGGTAGGGCCACCCGAACGCGCCTGATCACCAAGCTGGCAGCCAGGTACACGACGAGCGACACGACGAGCGACGGGATTGTTCCGCCGAGCCAGCCAACGTAAGTCGTCTCGGCGAGGTATGTCGCGATGCCGCAACCCCAGGCCAACAGTGCCACTGCGTTGACCCCACCGCCAGAGATACCCCGACCGTCCTCCGGGTACAGCTCGGCCGTGTCGTAGCGCCGCCGCTTCAGGATGAAGTAGTCGGCGAACAGGACCCCGAACAGCGGCGTGAACAGCGAGCCGACCAGGTAGAGGAAGCTCTGGTAGCTGGCGAGGTCGACGGTAAGAGCGATGGCGAGACATACGCCGCCGATCGCGGTTACGAGGGCACGAGTGGAAAGTGCGGGCAATACGTTCTTGATGGAGATGGCGCCGGAGTAGACGTCGGCGAAGGCGTTGTCGGTCTCGTCGCCGAGCAGGAGAGCCAGGCCAGCAGCGCCGAAGGCGACGGTCATGATCGAACCGATCAAGTCGGACGTCGGCAGCACGACGATCAGCAGGAGGCCGAGGCTGTAGAAGAGCACGTTGGCCACCGCGAAACCCGAGAAGGTCCCCCAGAAGGACGAGCGGGAGCTTCTCGCAAAGCGATTGAAGTCGGCGACCAGGGGCAGCCAGCTGATCGGCATCGCCACGACTAGGTCGATCCCCTGGGCGAAGCTCATGCTGCCGTCGCCCGGCCTGCTCGCCAAGACGACGAAGTTGGCGTGGCTGACGACGTAGAGGGCCATCCACCCTCCGGTTACCAGAACGATCCAGATGCCCGCCTTCTCGAGCCACTGACGAACGACGACAAGGGGCCCGCCAAGCGCGAACAGGATGACGACGATTCCCCACACGATCGCCCAGGCCGGGTAGCCCGATGCGCCGAAGAACGACTGGGTCAGCCGGGCGGAGGCCTGGGCCATGATGACCAGCTCGAACGCGCCCCAGCCCACCAGCTGGACGACGTTGAGGAGGCTGGGCAGGTAGCTGCCGCGCTGGCCGAAACTGGGTCGCAGGCTGACCATGGACGGAATGCCGTTGTCGCTGCCTACGACCCCGGCCAGGCCGAGCATAACGTTGCCGACGAGCGTGCCGACCAGGATAGCGAGGATCGCCTCCCAGAAGCCCAGACCCGGCACCAGAGCCGTACCTGCAAGCAGGACCAAGAGTCCCACGCCGAGGTCGGCCCAGAGGACGAAGTAGTCGAGGAACCCGAGGACACGAAAGCGATCAGGTACGCGCTCGATTCCGATCGTGGCCGCGGCTAGATCGCTGCGAGGTACCCCCAGAGGTTGAGCTTGCGCGACCACCGTTCCTCCTGTGTCTTCGGTTCCTCCGGAGCGAAACCCTGTTCTGTCAGAACGCCACGTATCCCCGCTGATCCGACTCCACGACCCGACCCGCCTGAACCAGCTCGACGTGCCCACCAGGGCGGAGTCCGATGACCCGACCGACAACAGTCGGGCGGTCCTCTTCGCCCAGCGCGGCCACTACCTCGGCCAGACGAGCCTCGGGCGCGGTGAAGAGCAACTGGTAGTCCTCGCCGCCGGAGACGGCGAGCTGGCGTGCCTTCCCCTCACCCAGCAGGGCCACGGCCGCTGCCTCGAGCGGCAGACGGTCCGTGTCGAGCCTGATCAACACACCGCTGGCCTGGGCCACGTGCCAGGCTTCGCTCACAACCCCGTCGCTGACGTCGATGGCGCAGCAGAGACCCATGGACGCGATCGCCCGGCCTGCGGCGAGCCGCGGCCGGGGGCGATGGAGGGCCGCGAGCAGCGGAGCCGCCTCCGGGCAGGAAAGCCGTTCGCCGCCCTCGAGCAGCAGCGCAAGACCAGCTGCCGAGGCCCCGACCGACCCAGTCAGGAGCAGCAGATCCCCGGGTAGAGCGCCGTCGCGGCGCAGCAGCCGACCGGGCTCCGCCTCCCCGACAAGAACCACGTTCACCACCAATGGCCCCGGGCTGCGGACAGTGTCGCCACCGACCACGCGCGTCCCGGTCAAACGGGCCAGCTCGGTCAGCCCCTCATACATCTCTTCGACGAACGCCGCCTGCTTTGGCAGCAGCGCCACCGAGATCAGGGCCCGTCCCGGCACAGCCCCCATAGCCGCGAGATCGGACAGGTTGACCGCAAGCGCCTTCCAGCCAAGGTCGCGCGGCGACGTCCAGTCGAGACGGAAGTGAATGCCTTCGACGAGCATGTCTGTCGTCGCTACTACGAGTTTGCCGGGGCTGGGCGGCCACGCGGCCGCGTCGTCGCCGATGCCTATCCCGTCCGAGGCCGGGTCGAGACGGCTCGCCAGCGACGCGATCAACTCGAACTCGCCAGGGCCGCTCATCGAGGGACCGCCCCGGAAGCAGTCTCCGAGCGGAACGCTTTGGGATGCGCCCCTGCGGCCCGCACAGCCGCAAGCAGATCGGCTGCCGCTCGGCCCGGATCCCGAGCCGCGGTGATGGCGCTGATGACCGCAACGACGTCGGCCCCTGCAAGCACCGCTCGGCCCGCGTTCTCAGAGGTGATCCCACCGATGGCGATGATCGGCGCCCGACCGCTAGACGGAGCCAGTGCCGAGTTCGCTTCCGCCGCCGTTCGAGCCGCCTCCAATAGCGCCAGGCCGGTCAATGTCGCATCCGACTTGGAGCCCGTCGGAAAGACGGCGCCAACGCCCAGGCAGTCGGCCGTTGCGGCATCGGGCGCAGCCAGCTGCACGGCATCCGTGATCGACAGCCCGATCAGCGCGGCCTCGCCGAGCAACTTGCGGGCGTCCGCGATCGGGAAGTCATGCTGGCCGAGGTGTACCCCGTCTGCCTCGGCCGCGAGGGCGATGTCGACTCGATCGTTGACGATCAGCAGCGCGTCGACCCGCCGGGTAAGGCGGCGAACCGCCACGGCTATCTCCAGGGCCCGTCGTGTCGAGCCCTCCTTCTCGCGCACCTGGACGACTCGAATGCCGCTCCCGAGGGCTGCCTCGACGATCTCTTCCGAGCGCCGATCGGCGCTGAGCGACTCCTCGGTCACGAGGTATACGCCCGCTCCCCGGAGCAGCTCGCGGCGTCGCGCCAGCTCCTTGCCGCCATCAGTCAGGCTCTCGAGTGAGCCCATCGCCGCCTCGGTCATGCCGCCGCCCTCTCCCGCATCGACGCCCTGGTTCGGGCGAGGATCGTGGCTTCGTCCAGCGCAGCCACAGCGTCCATGAGCTGTGCGCGGAACGTGCCCGGTCCGGCGCTTCTCGCTGCGGCTATCTCGCCGGCAATCCCAAAGGCAATCATCGCCTCGATCGCGGCAAGAAACGGATCCGTCTCGACGGCCAGGAAGGCTCCGACAATGGCCGTGGCCATGCAGCCCGATCCGGTGACGCGGCCCATGAGTGGGTGTCCGTTGCGAACCTCGCCCGCGCGAGTCGCGTCGGCCACATAGTCGATGGCCCCGCTGACGACCGCCGTTCCCCCAAAGCGGGCCGCAGCCAGCCTTGCGGCCGAGTCGGGTGCTCCGGAAGCAAGGGAGTCCACGCCCCTGATCTTGGCTTCCATCCCGGCGATCGTGGCCAGCTCGGCCGCGTTGCCACGGACCACGGCCACTCTGACCGCGGAGCGGATCCGTTCTGTGGTCGTGGTCCGAAGCTTGGTCGCGCCTGCCCCAACCGGGTCGAATACGATGGGGATGCCACGGGCGTTGGCCTCCTCTCCCGCAGCTAGCATCGCTTCGATCCAGCTCTCTTCGAGCGTCCCGATGTTGAGGACCAGAGCGCCGGCGTGGGCCACCATCTCGCGGACTTCTTCAATGGCGTGGGCCATGACCGGCGACGCTCCCAGCGCCAGCAACACGTTGGCCGTGTCGTTCATCACCACGAAGTTGGTGATGTTGTGGATGAGCGGCGTGCGCTCCCTAATTCGGCCCAGTGATTGCGCGGTCAGATGGGCCAGATCGAGCTCAGACATGGGACGAGCGCCAGAGGTGGTTCACCGGCCCGTTGCCGGCACCGAGCGGCTCGGCGTGCTCAATGGCTCCTTGCAGGAAGGCCCGCGCTTCCCGGGCCGCCTCGAGCGGCTCTTTTCCGCGCGCCAGGCACGCGACTATGGCCGCTGAGAACGTGCAGCCGGTGCCGTGAGTGTGGGGTGTGTCGATCCTCTTACCCGACAGGACCTCGAAGGAGCGCCCGTCGAAGACCAGGTCATCCGAACGGTCTCCCTTGAGATGGCCGCCCTTGACGATGACAATCGACGGCCCGAGGGCGTGGATTCGCCGCGCTGCCTCTCTCGCCGACGCTAGGTCCCGCACCTCGACGCCCGAGAGCACCGTGGCCTCCGGGGCGTTGGGCGTCACGACAGCTGCCAGCGGCAGGAGCAACTCGACGAGAGCCTGCACTGCCTCGGGGCGCAGCAGGGCGTCGCCGCTCTTGGTGACCATGACCGGATCCACGACCAGCGCCGCGAACGAGTGGGCGCGCAGCCGATCGGCCACGGCCTCGATGATCGGCGCGCTCCAGAGCATCCCCGTCTTGGCGGCATCGGCTCCGATGTCCTCGAGAACCGCGTCGATCTGGGCCGCCACGACATCGGGCGGCACCTCATGAATGGCACGCACGCCGAGCGTATTCTGGGCCGTGATTGCGGTGATGGCCGAGATGCCATAAACGCCGAATGCGCCGAACGTCTTGAGATCGGCCTGGATACCGGCACCGCCGCCCGAATCGGAGCCCGCAATCGTCAGTGCCCGCGGACGCCGTGGCGCCACGCCCGCTCGCTCGTCGCTTGTCACCGGACACCAATCCCGTCCATCTTCGACCTCAGAAGACATGTATCGCCGCGCTCCGCGGGGGAGTGCGGCGAGGGAGTGGTCGTGCCTGCTTCCTTCGCTGGTATTGCCCAGATCAGGTACGACGGGTCTGCGGCGCTAGCCGCACTCTCAGCGCTGTTGCGCTCCCCGGAGGCGTATTCGGTTGGTCGAATCGTAACACCACCCGAGCGGGAGACGCCGGCCACAGAGGGAAGATCCCGCCGCTGCGCCCAGCCCACTGCCCGGTTGCGAGGGCGACCGGCGAGACGATTCCTGGCCCTTCACGATCTGTCCGGCTGAACCGGGAGCAGTGGAGGGGCGTCCGCGTCTGTTGGGCAGTACATCGCCGGCGCGCTGATCGGTCCGTCGATTCCACCGCGGCACTGGCTCGATCCAAGGTGGAGGCAGCCCGCACCGTGCGGGTTCTTGGCCGGCCGGCTGGTTTCGCGTGGCCGCTTCGTAAGTAATGCCGAGAAATGCCCGCTCGACGAGCTGAGCTCCTGCGTCAACCGGCCCGTGGTCCAGGGCTGGGCCTGGCTTCATGTGCTCACCGACGTACTCGTAAGCCGCCCGGCCGAAACGCGACAGTTCCTACGTGGCGCGGGGTCGCGAACCGGGTCAGCAGCGAGCGCCGGTCCGCCGCCCGATCGTCGTTTCCACGTCGGCTCCCCACTGCGACGACGCGACCAGTTCGCGCCCACTCACGACGAGCCGGTCGAGGCGGCGCCATATCACCGAGTGCTGTAGTCGCCGTTCGGTCCCTACCGCGGACGCCCGCGACGCGGGCACGTGTCGGGTGGGAGGATAGCCAATAGTTGCCACTTGACCTTCACACTTCCCGAGTGGTATCAATCAACTATCATGGTCCCTTCTCCATTGTCCGAATCCAAGAGCCACTTGCCACTAAGTGGACCCAAATGGTGAGGGCTGACCACGGCCCATTCCTCGCTGAAGCCCTGGGGACCTGGGCGGCCGGTCCAGGTCCGCTCTACGCTCAGCTGGGGAGCGCGCTCGAACAGCAGCTCGCGCTCGGGCTCCTGCCGCCGGGGGCTCGCCTGCCTTCGGAACGCGCGCTGGCAGCGGCCCTTGGCGTGAGCCGGACGACGGTCGTAGCCGCCTACGACCAGCTGCGCGCCTCTGGCTGGCTCCGCAGCCATCGGGGAAGTGGCACCCGCGTCGCGGTCGCGGTCCCCGTCTCGGTGCCTCCAATCGAGCTCGGAGGCGGCGGGGGCTTCGAGCCACTCGAGGAAGGACCGTTCGCGTTCGAGCCTCCGCCCGATGACATCGAGCTGACAATGGCCACCCTGCCGGGGGCGGATATTGTCGCGGCGGAGGCGCGACGCGTTGCCGATGAGGACCTGCCCGCGTTGCTCCGCTCGTTCGGCTATCTGCCCTTCGGGCTGCCCGCGCTACGCCAGGCGGTCGCGGCCCACCTGAGCGAGCTTGGCGTGCCTTCTGTCGCCGACGAGGTCCTCATCACGAGCGGGGCCCAGCAGGCGATCGATCTCCTCGCCCGGCACCTCGGCGGGCCGGGCGTGGCGGTCATGCTGGAAAACCCCACCTACCCGCCGGCGATCGATGTCTTCCGCGCCTCCGGGGCGCATCTCATCCCGGTGCCACTCGACGAGGAGGGCATCCGCACCGATCTCGTGCGCCTCTGGGTCCAGCGCAGCCGAGCGCAGCTCCTCTTCCTCAATCCGATCTGCCACAACCCGACTGGGACCACGCTGTCGGAGTCACGCCGACGGGAGATCGCCCGCCTCGCTACAGAGTTCGGGCTGACCGTGATCGACGACGAGACGAACGCCTACCTGATGTTCGACGAGCGGTTGCCGGTGCCACTCGCAGCGGCCGGCGAGCGGGAGCGCGTGATAACGATCGGATCATTGAGCAAGGTGGCCTGGGGCGGCCTGCGCATCGGCTGGATCCGGACCAACCGGTCGCTCATCGCCCAGCTCGCGGCTCGCAAGGTCGAGATGGACCTCTCGACAAGCCCCTTCAGCCAGGCCCTGGCCGTGCGGCTCTTGGCCCGGTTTGACGAGCTCGTCCCGCTCGCGCGAGGGGCCGCGCGAGTTCGCCTCGAGGCGCTTGAGGAGGCCCTGCGTCGGCAAGTGCCGAGTTGGAGCTGGATCCGCCCCACCGGCGGGCTCTGTCTGTGGGTTCGCATGCCCGCCGGCGATGCGGCGGCCTTCTCCCACCTCGCGGCGAACCACGCCGTAATCGTCCGGCCAGGCCCGCTCTTCTCGGCAGATGGGTCCTTCCGGGACCGCCTGCGCCTGGCCTACGGCCACGAGCCGGCACTGCTCGAGGAAGCGGTCGCCCGTCTTGCGGCAGCCTGGTCGGCATTCCGGCCGGCGAGTCAGCGGAGCCCTCGAGGCGTGGCTATCACGGTGTAGTAGCCCGCGGGGACCGACGAGTGTTTCGACCTCTCAAGACTGGGCGGCGTAGACGCGCGGTCGCTTGGTCGTCGTGACCACCGGAAGGACCGGCGGATTCCACCGATCGACGCAACACCTTGATTGGTGCAGTGTGGATCGGGAGGTGCGCCGGTGGCACAGGCGAGCAGGCCAGGGTTGACGGCCGAGCAGAAGCGGGAGATG
>Ga0209777_10004758_pt1 | contig 15903 bp, 16 predicted proteins | sample FrelakmetHBP12HB_FD_187147 | JGI IMG/M metagenome (GOLD analysis project Ga0209777, IMG submission 187147) | Freshwater lake sediment microbial communities from the University of Notre Dame, USA, for methane emissions studies -HBP12 HB (SPAdes)... | ecosystem: Environmental > Aquatic >... | reverse complement strand
CCTCCGTGCTCATGCTTTCCACGCGAACACGGCAATGCCTGCCTTGGCCATGGCCGCGGCGGCGTGGTCCTGAGTGGAGAAGATGTTGCAGCTTGACCAGCGGATCGAGGCGCCTAACTCGATCAAGGTTTCGATCAGCACCGCCGTCTGGATGGTCATGTGCAGACAGCCCGCGATGCGCGCTCCGGCCAGCGGCTTCTTGCCTTTGTATTCCTCGCGCAGGGCCATGAGGCCGGGCATTTCCGTCTCGGCGATCCTGATCTCTCTGCGCCCCCAGTCGGCCAGAGCCAGATCCTTGACCTTGTAGTTCAGTGTTGCCACTTCGGGCATCGTCGAATCCTTTCTCTGAATGTGTGCCTTTTCACAAGGGGGACGGCCATGCCGTCGCGCCCTTCAACCCAATGTTAGCCGCAAGGCCCTCGTTTTGCCACTGGCTACCTCTTCCGCTCCACTATCGCCACGCCGTTCGGTTCCAGTGTCAGCCGCCCTTGCACGGCCCTGCCGCTCAGGAGTTCCTTGCCGCTCCACGAGTCGAGCTCCAGCGTCTCCGGCTTTGGATTGTGGTTGAGGAGGAACAAGAACTGGCGGCCCGGCTTCGACCGCACCACCGCTTCGACGCCGCGCGGCGTTGGCAGAGGCGCACGGATGCCGAGCTGCTCGATGAACCCGCTCATCAGCCAGCTCATCCAGAACGGCTCCAGCAGCGTCGCGGCATACAGCGCCCTGCCTTTGCCGAATTCGTTGATAGTCAGCGCCGGCTTGCCGGCATAATAGTCCGTGGTAAAGACCGCCGAGGCCTGCGCGCTCTTCACATTCACCACGTCCACCCAGGTGGTGCAGGGAATCTCTTCCGGGCGGCCGGGAAGCTGCGCCAGGCATTTCTGGGGATTCGGGCACCATTCCTCAACGCTCAAGCCCAGCACATCCTTCAGCAGCGCCGGATAGCCGCCCAGGTACACCTGATCGTTCTCATCCACTATCCCGGAGAAATACCCCATGACGAAACAGCCGCCGGCGTTCACGTACGCGCGGATGTTCTTCGCGGCCCGCTCGGTCAGCATGTACAGCACGGGCGCGATGACCAGTTTGTGCTTCGACCAGTCGCCTTCGGGCTGCACGAAATCCACCGGAATGTTCTGCTGGTAGAAGAGGTCGTAGCAGTAACGCACATGCTGCACCGCATCCAGGTACGCCGGCTTGGAACCCAATTCCAGCGCCCAGCGCGATTGCCAATCCGTGACGATCGCCACCTTGGCCTCAAGGCGCGAACCCAGCACGGCATCGAGCTTCTTCAATTCCTGGCCCAAGTCCGCGCTCTCACGGAAAACACGGCTTTGCTTGCCCGCGTGCGGCACCATGCCGCTGTGGAACTTCTCGGCGCCGGCCTTCGACGCGCGCCACTGGAAGAACATGACCCCGTCCGCGCCATGAGCCACGGCCTGATAGCTCCACAGCCGCATCAGCCCCGGCCTCTTCGGCGCGTTCACTGCGCGCCAGTTGACCTGGCTCGGCGCCTGCTCCATCAACACGAAAGGCTGGCCGCCTTTCAGCGAACGCATCAAGTCGTGCGAACAGGCGGCGTGGATGTACTCGTTGGGTCCGCCGGCGGGATCGGGGTAGGAATCCCAGCTCACCACATCCAGCGCCTCAGCCCACTGGAAGTAGTCCAGCGGTTTGAAGAACCCCATGAAGTTCGTGGTCACGGGGATCTTGGGGGTGATCTTCCTCAGGATTTCCGCTTCCGCGCGGCACAGCGCCAGCAGCGACTCGTTCATGAAGCGTTTGTAGTCAAGCTGCTGGGCCGGGTTGCAGAACGCTGCCGCTTTGCGGGGCGGAAGGATTTCGTCCCAGTCCGCGTAGTGCTGGCTCCAGAAAGCCGTGCCCCAGCGTTCGTTGAGCTGCTCGAGCGTCTTGTAGCGCGCTCTAAGCCACAACCGGAACTGCGCCGCGCAAACGTCGCACAGGCACTCGGAGATATGGCAGCCGTACTCATTGTTGATATGCCACATGGCCAGGGCCGGATGGCCCTTGTATTGCTGGGCCAGGCGTTGTGTGAGTTCCGCCGCGCGCTGTTGGTAAGCGACGCTGTTGGGGCAGTAGTGTTGGCGTCCCCCAGGGTAATAACGCCTGCCGTCGGCGTCCTGGGGCAAGCTTTCGGGGTGCAGTTTGGCCAGCCACGCCGGAGGAGAGGCCGTTGCCGTCGCGAGGTCGGCAAGGATGCTGTTCTCGGCCAGCATGTCCATCATGCGGTCCAGCCAGTCGAAGACGTACTGGCCCGGCCGCGTCTCCAGCTTGGCCCAACTGAAGATGCCCAGGCTGACCAGGTTCACGCCCGCCTCGCGCATCAGCCGCATGTCATCCCGCCAGACATCCTCCGGCCACTGCTCCGGGTTGTAGTCGCCGCCGTAGAAAACGTGGGGGAGTTTTGCTGTGATCATAGTTCACCTCTGAATAACCATTTGCCGCGGAGCACAAGGAGAGCACCGAGAGGGAATATATTCCAGAGCTTCCTGAGGTGCCAGGTCTGTTCCGCTTTCCATTAGGCCCGTTGTCAGTTGTTAATTCTTCGCGCCGGGTTCGCGGGCGGCAGCGCCCTTGCCCCACTGCTCATAGGTGTCCACGAGGTAGAAGTACGCCTTGAGATCCCGGTAGTTGTTGTGCCAGGTCGTGTACATGAACCCCCTGACATTAGGGCTGCCTTCAGAGACCTTCATCCATGTGCCGATGTTCCTTTTCATCTCCAAGGTGCTAGTGCCGTCGTAGAAGCCGCAGAGCACCTGCTGGTGCCCGCGCTCAGCGAAAAACTTCATGTTGTCTTGGCTGGGCGAGTACCAGTTCATGATGACGACATCCTTGGGCAGGCCCTCCCATGAGCCGTCCCAGTTGCCATTGACCAGGTAATAGAAGCCTTTGTCCTTGAACGGGTGTGCGTTATGGAATGGCGTAAACATGTCCGACCAGGTGTAGATTGTGGCGTCCGGCGCATGCTTCTTGATGATCTCGACGCCCTTCTTGACGTGCGCGGCCAGCAATTCGCCGGGCTTCAGGTTCGCGCCGCCGGGCTGATTCTCCCAGCCGGCAATGCGGATTTCGTCGTAGTTCATGAAATAGTGGCCGGGCTTCCAGACTTGCGTGCACAAGCTGGCGTCCTTCTCCATTATCTCGAAGACTTTGGGGTCTTCCATGGAGATCAGGTCCTGGTCGTCTCCCAGGCGGCACGCATGCCAGAAGGACACCAGCAGTTTCTGGCCGTCCTGGATGCTTGAGTTCGCGCTAAGTTCAATGTCGTTGGCTTTGTGATCCATGGGGAACTCGCCGCCGAAGGGCTGGGCGCCGATCACCGGGTCGGAGATGGGTTTGAAGTCCTCGTCTTCCTTGTAGATGGTCTTGCCATCCTCGCTGCCGACTTTCAGCGGCGTCAACGCGCGGCGGACTATCATCAGTGTTCCCGCCGGTTCGATCTTCAGGTCCTCGAAGCCTTTCACATTGATAGAGACCTTGAGGCTGTCGCCTTCCAGACTATTGAACGTGGTCGTCACGAGGCTGCGTCCATTCTCTTCCTTAACCGTGGGGTTGCTGCGCGTGAGCCAGCGCCTGCTCGCCGGAGCGGTGACGCGCAAAGTGTCCTCTCCAACCGCGGCCTTGCCCTTCACGGAGAAACTGAGGCGATAGTGCGTGAACGGACGGGCCTTCAACACGCCGTTGCCGTTTACCAGCTTCGATACGTCCAGCGCCTCGGCCGGATCGGGCGCGGCGCTCTTGCCCTTCACCACGAAAGGCATGTTTCTAACCGGCAGGCCGGCGCACAGGTTCGGGTCAAAGCCCAGATAGCGGCCCGCATAGCCCAGAGCGTACACGACGGGCACGATGGTCAGGTTGAGCTCCTTCGCGGCGGCCTTGGCCCTTGCCACTCGCTTGAGATAGAGCGGGTTGTCGGCTATCCTTAGCCAGCGGCTCTCAGGCATGAGAATGTGAGTGCAGCCGTTCTCCTTCGACAACTTCAGGAGCTCAAGGAACGTCCCCAAGCCGGCATCGTTGCTCAGGTTAGCATTCAGGTAATTCCAGCGTTCGGGGAACCTGGCCGGCTCGGCGGCAGTGCAGGCCAAAGTCAGCGCCAGGGCTGAGGCGGCGATCAACAATGCGCGCTCCATCGTGTGTTCCTCCGGATTATCGGATGCATCATTGTATTGACCTGGTTCTACCGTTTCAACATGAACCAGCTCTTCGCACCAGCGTCGGTCTTGAAGAACTTAAGGAGCAGCTCGGCGACCTTCTGGCGTCCGGAATCGCTGGGATGCGTGCCATCCGGACTCAAGTCCTTGCGTTCCCAGATTAGACCATCGCTCTTCCGCGGCGTTGTTCCGTCCGCCCAGAGATAGGGTCCCCACAGCAGAAGCGGGGCTTTCACCGCGCCACGCGCGGGATCGTAGTTCAGCACGGCATCGCCTTTGATCTGCGCCTGGATCAGCCAGCGGACGGGGAAGGCGCCCTCGTAGGCGTAAGGCTCGGGGTTCAGTTGCGTCGTGGCCCAACCGCCGTAGATGCGGCTGCCCAGGTAAGCAATGCGCAGGTTGGGGAAGCGTGCCTTGGCATTCTGCAGGACCTGGAGGGTGTCCTGCTGGAGTCTGCTGCCATGCTCGGCCAGTTCGCCTCGCGGCTGCACGTTGGCGAGCTTGATCCAGGCTATCTGGACCTGTGCCAGGGTCACGTTGGCGTTGCGAATCCGCCGCTCAGCTTCCTCCCACGGCCGCGCGCTGGGGCTGGTCCACTGGGCCATGGCCTGCCCGCCCTGCGCGCAATCCACGATGCTCAGGAGCGGCGATTTCTGCGGGTCCGCGTCCGCCACCTGCTTGAAGCGGGAGAACTCTTGCGTCGCATTCGACATGCTGATGGAGACCAGCACGATCCGGCCTTGCGGGGAGGGCTTGCCTTCACCATCCAGAGCCTGAATCTTGGCGCTCTCCTTGCCCGCGGCTGCCGCGTGCCCCTCGGGCGGTTCGTTCTTGCCTTGGCCGTACAAGCCGCAGTCCTGATCCTTGTACTTCCCGCTCAACTCAGTCAGCGGCACCAAACCTGTGGTTGGTTTGGGTTGAGGGGCGCCGGGGCCGCCTGGCTGGCCTTGCTTACTGCGCGCAGCTTTGGCCCGCTCAAGATAGGCCTGGTCCGCATCGGAAAGTCTCTCGCCGCGCTGGGATCTCTGGTAGAGATCCGTGGCACGCTTCCAATCTATGCCCTCTTTCTCCTCGGCGGACAGGCAACTGCTTAGGGCCAGGAGCAGAAGGCAGAGCGCAGCACCGAGCGTCCGCAGGATGGGTTTCATGTTAGTGCTCCCTTTGGAAGTCCATCTCTGATTCGTTCGTTCCCTCTCCCGCCGTATTCGGGGGACACATTACTCAAATCCTTTGCCAGCTTGGTCATGCGTCCCACCATAGCGGACGAGAAAACATCGTCAAGAACAGTTCAGTATTGTGTCCCCAGAATTAATGGCAGACCACGAATGGAGGCGAAGCCTTCCCCGAAGTAATCCGCGAATAAGGGGACAGAATAAGGGCAGAATAAGGGGACAGAGCACTCGATCCATGCACAACGCGCTTCACTCACAGTTGCAGTGCTCTGTCCGCTTTGTCCCCCTTTGTCCTGCAGTTGTAGTGCTCTCTCCCCTTTGTCCCCTCTTTTTACAATTTTGCATTGCCTCTGTGTTCTCTGCGTCCTCTGTGGCGAATACTTCAGGCTGAACACGGGCGAGACACCCATGTTACGTCCCGCTGCGCAGCACAGGTTCCTGCGCTCACGGAAGCTCGCTGGAACAATTCGTCCACCAACCGTCCAGGGCCACGCCGAGAGCCACAACTGCCAGAGCCACGTCGCCAAAAAGATGCCACCAGCCGACGGGCGTCCTGCCCAGCGCGGTGAAACATCCGCAGGGCGCCTCAATGCCGCGGTAGATGTTCAGCCCTATGGCTGTGGCAAAGACCACCAGCGAGCCCGCCAACACAACTGCGCCGGCCACGCGCAGGCTTGCCACAAAAAGAATGGCACAACCGGCAAAGACCTCCACCCACGGCAACAAAAGCGCCAATGGGTTTATCGCCCCGTCAGGCAACAGGTGGTACAGATATATGACGCGGGCAAACTCCTGGGGCGCAGCGAGCTTCAGGATGCCGGCCGCCACAAAAAGCAGCCCCAGCGCTACCCGGCAGACCAGGATGGCCATTTGTCGTGCCCTTCGGGTTGCACCAGGAGCTGATCCCTTCATGATCCGGTCTCCACAGGCAGCCCCGCCGCTGCCCAGGCGCGGTAACCATCGAGGAAGAGCCTCGCCCCGCGAAATCCCTGGTCTCGCAAGCGCAAGCAGAGCAGCAATCCCTCGTCGCACTCCTGGCTGGTGCAATACACCAGAATCGGCTGGTTCTTCGTCAACAGCATCCCTACCTCGTTCAAGGCTGCCGCTACCTCGTTGAACGGCACCGAGAACGCGCCTGGCAGATGCCCCTTCCCGAACTCAGCCTTCGTCCGCGCATCAAAGACCAGTTGCGCCCCCGCCTCGACGATGCCACGCGCTTCTTCCAGCGGCACAAGCGGGATGCTCTCGCCTGCAGCCCGCAATTCCACGTCGCGGCTCCAGGCATGCGTCCACGGTATGCGAGTGGGCAGGACCGTATTGGCGACGGCGCCACATAGGCAGGCTGCACCGAGAATCAAGGCAATCTTCAGTGCCAAGTCTCGCATTCCCCTCGCTGTGAAACTCATTGCCGTCCCTGCTCCTTTGCCGTGTTCACGGGGGCCAAGCCAGCACAGTGTTACCTGGCCCACCTGCATCTTCTCAACTACCTGCAAGAACCATGCTAGTCAACATGGAACTTATGGAGCACACGGTGGATCACAGGCGTCAGGGTCACCCCCATGACGGTGATGAAAACCAAGCCACTGAACAGGGCATAAGCTGAGGCGAAGAGCTTTGCCGCGGGGGTGCGCAGCTCTCCGACAGGCCCCATGCCGGTGAGAATCATTGCCGCATTCAACGTGGCATCAATCCAGCCGAACCCCGCAATCCAATGGTAGCCGGCGATTCCGATGGCCAGCGCCAGCGCGACTATAACTGCCGCCACCCCGGCAAAAAGGCAGAGCCGCCTGGCGAATCCCCGCGTGGAAATTACTTTCTGGTGCTTTTTTTCTAGCATTGGCCCCTCGACGCAATGATCCCTGTGCCCACAAAAATCCTCTACAATTCCGCTGCCATTGTACACTCCCCGCTGTACAATAGGAGAAGATTCAGGGGTGCTGGCAGAGCGGCGCCTAAAGTTGTGGCGGGAAGGTATCCGGCAGGGCTGCAAGCACGCGCAGGCCCAGGCCGCAGGCAATAAGGAGAAGACGTCATGATGATTCCGCCTTTGGCGATCTGGGAAAGCCCTATGGCCTGGCTTCTCATCCTGATCGTCGCGTTGCTTATCTTCGGGCACAAACTGCCCTCCGTGGCGCGCAGTCTCGGCAGCAGCGTAAGCGAGTTCAAGAAGGGCGTGAAGGACGGCGAGCTTCAGTCGCAGGCCGAACAGCAGCAGGCGCCGCAAGCTCAGCCACAACTGCAACAGCCCAGCCAGCCGATGAGCCAGATCAAGTGCGGCGCCTGCGGCACGGTTTATATTCCCGCCGCTATTGGCGCGCCTTGTCCAGGCTGCGGCTCCAGGCCCCGGGTTACGTCCGCGGCCGAGAAAAATTGATCCGCGGCGCTTGTGACTTTGCGCCGGGCACAGGCCTGAGCCGGGGATCGGATTCGAGTAACCAACAGCAGTGGTAAGCGGGTGCGCCATATACACTACCTTGGCCTTCGGGTTCTCCGATGTCGGCGGCGGCGAGATGGTCGTCATGGGCCTGGTGGCCCTGTTGCTCTTTGGCAAGAACCTCCCCAAGCAGGCCCGCAATCTGGGCAGGGCCATCACCGAGTTCAAGCGCACCCTCAACCAGGCCACCGAGGAAATTCACAGGGAGATCAGGGCGGCTGCGGACACGGCTGAGGAGGCGGTGAAGGATGCCACCAATGAGGTCGCGAAGGACAACCCCTTTCCTGCCGTCCAGCAAGAGGTAAGGAACCAACTCTCCGAAGTCAGTCCCGCCCTGCCCGCCTCCGACACGGCGCCGCCGCCGGGACCTGTCACCTCCCCGTATAATACAGGGACCGCTTCCTCCGAGGCGCCGCGTCCCGCCGCCCTGTCAGTTTCAGCCGCCGCCGCGCTCGACGATCTCGCCCGCAACCTGCCCCCGCCGAGCAAGATACCGCCACCTGTCTTCTAGTGGCAAGTGACGAGTGCGAAGTCACTTGCCGCTTGGCACATCCCCAACGCGAAAGAGGATGTCTCCCTTACCAGTCGAATTGTCGAACTCTGTTGTCCCACCGTCGTCGCTGTCGCTTTCGCCGAGGCTGTAGAGGGTCACTCCACCGGGGTGGGAACGCAGGCGCAAGGGCTTCTCGTCGTAGGGATCGATGGGGATTTCCGCGATGTAGTCAGGGGCGAGGCTTTCGAGCTTGGCCGGGAACTGCCCTGCCTTCGCGCGATAAGAGGCCACGGCAAGGGCCAGCCTTCCGAGACGGTGCTTGGCTTCCGCGTACGTAGAGCGCAGACAAGCCCTGCTGATCGCCGGCAGGACCAACCCCGAGATGATGCCTGCGCGTTTTACTCTCCGCGGCTCGTCCAGCTTCTGGAGCCTGCCGCGTGCTGCCTGGAAGCCAAGCGAGGCGCTGTCCCTTAACTCCTTCATATAGTATCGGTAGCCTGCCAGGTCGTCTGGCAGCATGTAGACCCGCCATAGCGGGGCAAAGATGCGCGCCCCTAACTTCTCCCCTTCCCCTCTAATGCCTACTTCCTGATACACTGCCTCCGTGGGCATTTCGAAGGACAGCATGCTGAAGGCCGACAGGCCGAACGCCTCTTCGCCGACAAGCGAACGGCGCATTGCACGCTGAAACGACGTAGTCTCGTCTGCCGGCAGCGCCGCAAGGTCCGCCGCTGAAGGCTGCGTGGTTGTCAGTATGCCCTCCAGAGTGTCCAGTGCCACACTATCAATGGCTACTGACACCAAGTACGAGATCAGAATGGGCTCCGCGCCCACATGCCGGGCAATGGACTGGATAGCCGCCACATTTTCCAGAGCCGCCTGCACCTGCCCGTCGGCAGCTTTGCAGCGGGCCTCGGCGGCCAGGAGCCGCGCGCTTTCGCGCAATCTCGCCAGCTCAGGCAGTGGTATATCCAGACTTGGCCGCGCATAGTCCCGCTCGAAATAACAGCCCGGCTTCCCAGCCGCTCGCTTAAGTACGGCGAGCGTGGCCTGCTGCGCCTTGAGATACCCGCGCAGTTCGGGGTCTTTGGCGTCATAGTCCCGCTTGCTCCAGTCCCTGTACCACTTACTGGATTTCGCCTGGTAGGTTTCCTTCCAGCGCGCGTCATCGTCCTTGATCCGCTTCATCAGAACAAAGGCCTTCTCATAGAGTAAAGCCGCGTTCTCCTGGTCCGGCGGCCGCGGCGGGGCCGCGGCCACGGCCATGGCGCCGGCCTCTAGGCGCACCGACGACAGTTTCAGCCGCACGTTCGTATCCATGTTCCAGAAGGTGATGAAATACAACCCCAGGGCAACCGCGGAACCAACCGCCAGCCTTGCGGCCGGCCACGCTGCCGCGGCACGTACGCCCTCCGCCCGCCGCAGGCCGCGCCATAGTACCAGGCCGCCGCCGGCCAACAGGCAGATCAGCCAGAAGGCCGTGTAGGCCAACCAGTTGTTCTCGATCAGCATACTCGCCAGGAATGCCGCCCCTGTGGTTTCCGCCGCCCCGATGATGAGGGGCACAGCCACGGCCAGAACCGAGAGAACCTGGGCATGCCGGTGCTTAGGCGCCAGCGCCCGGTAAGCGGTTGCAGCCGCAATCAACAACAGCGCCGCAGCCAGGCTTTCGATCCACAACAGTGCGTATCCCATTTCCTTACCCTCCCGGTTTAGAGGTCGCGGGCAGTATCTGGCCGCGCGTGGTGAAACTGCGGCACGCCGACAAGTCTCGTCCGCGCGTGCAGCACCAACAATTGCCGTTGCGCTTCCTGGGCACTACAGCCCGGGAGCAGGCCCTGTATCTGCGCCAGCGCAGCCCGTTCATCAAACCGTCTTTCCCACGGCGACAAGCTTATCTCTGTCCAGTTGACCGCACTGATGGACAGGTTCGCCCACAGCACGACAAGCGCCGCCGAGGCCGCCGCGAACCTCCACCAGCTCCACCGCGCGCTGCGTGCCTTAACTGCCAAAGCGGCACGCACGGCCGCTAGAATCCTCACCCGCGCCGCGCTATCCATTTCAGGCAGCGCCCGCGACAACAAGGCCGCGGCGATTTCGCGCAACTCCTCGGGCGTGTCCGTTTCCGTCCTCACTCCCCCACCCCTTCCTTTCTTCCCCTGCCTGACCTGCATTCCTCACCACTCATTCACCGCGGAGGACGCAGAGTGCGCAGCCGATTCAGGATTCAAAATTCAGAACGCAAATGGCGCCTGGTTCCTTGGGCTGTTCATTCTGCATTCTGCATTTTTTCATTTTGCATTTCCTCTGCGTTCCTCTGTGTCCTCAGCGGTGAGAACTCCGGGCCAGTGCCGCGCGGAGCCGCTCCAGTGCGTAACGGTAACGGCTTGCCGCTGTGTTGGCCTTGACGTTCAGCGCTTCTGCGATCTCCTCAAAGGTCAGGCCGCCGTCAATCTTCAGCGCCAGAACCTCACGTTGCTCAACGGGCAGCGCTCGCAGGACGCGCTCAAGCTTCTCTCCGACATCCGCTTCGCCGCCCGGTCCCAGCCCTGCGCCTTCGGCCGCAGGCGCTGCTGCGTTGCCTGAGGCGAGGGACGACAGAGAGCCAATCTCGAAACGGCCCGGGATGGGCGCCAGTCCCCGCTCGGCGCGCCGCGCCGCCGCGCGACGCAGTGAGGCGAACAAGTAGGCATTGAGGTCCTCAACATGGGCGAGCGTCCGGCCGGCCCGCACCAGGGCCAGGAACACATCCTGGACCGCGTCCTCGGCCTCCTCCCGCCGTCCCAGGATTCTGAAGGCCGTCCTGAAGAGGCGCTGAGCATAAAGGTCGTAGAGCTTGCCGAAGGCCTCTTCCTTTCCGGCCGCAAGTTCGTCCAGCAGCGTCTGGTCCGCCCGGCCCGCCATCCCCTTCTCCACTCTATTGAGAGCGTGCTTGGAGCGTTCTTTGTCTAAGAAAAGCAGCGAGACATTGATACCAGAGCGGAGGCAGTGCGCCAACCCCCAAACGGCCGGAAGGTGGTTGGTGGTTCGTGGCACGCTCCACGCTTCACGCTTCACATTCCACGCTTCGATCCGGACGCCCTTGCTCGGGCTGGCGCTCACTGTATAAGGAGCCGAAAACGAGCACGAGCGGGGCCGTGGGCGGTTATCTCACGGGACGCGCTGGCCCCTTTCGCTGCAAAGGATGGAACCATGCCCCGACAACGATGCGGCAAGAAGAAGACCGGACGGCGCCAATTCCTCGGGCAGGTTTCCGTGGCCGCGGCGGCCTCGCTGGGTCTCGGAGGCCTGCAACGAAGCTCCTTTGCTGGCCCTGATGCCCAAGGCACGAAAGGTAATATGAACAACAAAGCCTTCCGCCATCGTGTCGCTTTCGGCGTGTGGATCAATGACATGCGCGACACGCCCTTGCCCAAGGAACGTTGGCCCGCGATGACGTTCGACGACCGGACCGAGCAGGGCATCCTGGCCACGCTCAAGCTGCAGGCCCGGGCGGGTTTCAACGTCTTCGACATTTTCGGTTTCTTTGCCGCCTACTCCTGGCCGCTCGACATCGCTTCCGGCGTCGCCCCTGATCGGCTGGCCCGGGCACGGCGGCTGATAGATGCCGCCCATGCCCTGGGACTGAAGGTCATCCATGGCACGGGCGTGTACAGTTGGGGGTTTGACGAGATCATCAAGGCCAACCCGGGCATTCAGGGCACCAACCACCATGCCATGTGCGCTTCCAGCGAGGAAAGCTGGGCCTGGATGAAGAAGGTCCTGGACTTCGTGCTGGACAAGTTCAACCTGGACGGCTTTCACCTGGAGGCCAGCGACCAGGGCCGCTGCACCTGCCCCAAGTGCCAGCGCTGGGGAGATGTCGAATACTACTCCATCCTCAACGCCCGGGCGGCCGACTACATCCGCTCCCGCGCGCCGGACAAGCTGCTCCTGGTCAGCATGTGCGGGTACATGGAGTGGGGCAAGCGCATGGACCCCGCCGAATACCGGCACCTCGTTGAGCTCAGCCGGCACGTGGACATCATCATTGAGCCCGGCCACGCGTACCAGTATTTCACCAACCCGGCGGACTGGCCCACGCTGATCCCCGCGCTGCACTGCGCCTTGGGCACATCCGGGCACATCTGGGTGTATCCGCCGCAACACTGGGAGCGCCTTCGCTGGTTCCTCCCTTACACCCAGCGGACCGGCCGCCACCTCGCCGATTTCCGCAGGATCGGCGGCAACGCTTGCGAGTATTACATGGGCCCCGTCGCCAACCCCAGCGTGGAAGTCAACATCGCCTTTGGCGGCCAATTCATGCAGGACGCCTCCCGACCGCCGGCGGAGGTCCTCGAAGCAGTCGTCGCGGACATTTACCACACAACGTCCAAGGCCGCCGCCCAGGACCTGGCGCAAGTCTTCATCCAAGCCGAGGACGCTTTCTTCTCCAACTGCCTGTACAACGTGTCCTTTCGGCAAGGGTGTATGAAACGGCCCTCGGGTATGTGGTAGGCTCTGCGAGAAGAGAGGATCGCGGAGGGACAAGCCATGGCCCGAGGAATGCGAGCAGTGCTGCCGGTTGAGCTAGCGGTGCTGGCGAAGAGGCTGGAGGCATATCGGAAGAAGCGTAGTGGCCAGCGACGTTTGCCAGAGAGCTTCTGGACACAAGCAGCAAGGTTGGGGCAGCGGTATGGTGTATGCCTGGTGCAGCGAACTCTGCGCCTGAACTACTATGATCTGAAGCAACGAGTTGACTTTTTGCCCAAGGCGAGCCAACAAGCGGTCGTCCCAGATACGAAGCCCCTGCGGCCTGCCTTTGTTGAGCTGGGCGTGCCCTCGTCTGTGCTTGGGAGTGTGGCAGTTTTGGAGATGGCGGACCCGACTGGGAGGAAGCTGACCGTGCGCCTGGCCAGAGAGGGCAGCCGGGAGTTGGTGGCGTTGGCGCGTGCGGTGTGGGGTGGCGCGCCGTGATCCAAGTAACTCCGCAGATGCGGATCATGCTGGCGGTTGAGCCTGTGGATTTTCGCAAGGGGATTGACGGGCTGGCGCGGCTGTGCCGCGAGGCCTTGTCGAGCGACCCATTCAGCGGGGCGCTGTTCGTATTTCGCAGCCGGCGCGGGCATGCGCTTAAGATTCTGGTATATGACGGGCAGGGCTTTTGGCTGTGTCAAAAGCGGCTCTCGGCTGGGCGTTTTCGCTGTTGGCCTACTGGCGAACGGGGGCGGGTATGCCGGCTGGCAGTTCACGAACTGCAGTTGCTCTTGTGGAATGGTGATCCGGCGCGTTCCAGTGCGGCGCCTGCCTGGCGCCCTCTGGCAACCCTGGAATGACTCTGGCCAGTAGCTGCCGGGCAAACAGTATGGCGCAAGGCGCGAATGACTTTGCCACAATCCGCACAGGCAAGGCTTATTTTTCTGTCCGCAAATGCCGATACTGATAACAGGACCGGACCCGGGAAGGCAGGGCGCAAACTGGTGCGAAGCCTCCGGCGTTAGTCCACTGAAAACACAATTTGTGAGGAATGTCCAATGCGAGAGCGCGGGGCTGCTACCGAACCTGCGGGCGGAATATTAAGCGCGGAGCTGCAGCGGATCCTGTTCAACGCCGAGGAGCGGCGGGCGTTTCTGGACGAGTTCCGGGCACATGTGCCGCCGCACACTTACCGGATAATCGAGAACCGGATCACGACGTTGCAGCGTGCCTGTGAACGGTTGCGCGCTCCAGATGCAACGCTGGAGCAAGTGCGCCAGATTCTGGTGGAGGGGCAAGCAGAGTTGGAGGGCCTATGAGCGCGCGGGCACACCCCCAAGTTATCCTCGTCAGCATTGAAGAACTGCGCGCCGGGCTGAACGAAGTACGCGGTATTATCCCACAGGCCATCCACCAGAAATTAGAGTTAGGGATCGAGAGTCTGCGCTATCTGCAAGAGTTGCTTGCGGCCAAGGACTCGACGCTACGGAAACTCCGCCAACTCATCTTCGGGGAGGAGAGCGAACGTCTGGAGAAGGTCTTTCCGAAAGACGCCACCTCTGGAGACACAACTTCAGGCGTCGGGGCTGCTTCCGAACAGACCACAACGCAAGAGCCGCCATCCAAGGAAAAGAGCGCAAAGCCTAAAGGACACGGGCGCAACGGGGCGTCGGACTATGCGGGAGCGGAGCGGGTCAAGGTGCCGCATGCGCAGTTGACCTTCGGCTGCGCCTGTCCGCATTGCCAAAAAGGCAAGGTCTACCAGCTTGCGGAGCCCGGCCAGATTTTGCGGATCGTAGGAGGCCCGCTGCTGCAGGCGCGGCTCTATGAGCCGGAACGGTGGCGCTGCAACTTGTGCGGCGAAATCTTCACGGCGCCCTTGCCGCCGGAGGCGGGCGAGAAGAAGTATGACGAGACGGCCGGCAGCATGATCGCGCTGGCGAAGTACGGCAGCGGCATTCCATTCTATCGGTTGGAAAGAATGCAGGCCAGCCTGCAGGTGCCGTTGCCGGCAGCCACGCAATGGGAAATCGTCGCGGAAGTAGCACGCCAGGTCAAGCCGGTCTGGGAGGCCCTGCTCACGGTGGCGGCCCAGGGCACGGTGCTGCACAATGATGATACCGGCATGACGGTGCTGAGCCTGGAGAAAGAGAATGAGGGGCCGGAGGCACCGGAGCGGAAGGGCGTCTTTACTTCGGGCATCGTGGCTGAAAGCCAAGGCCGCAAGTTGGGGTTCTTCTTCACGGGCCGCAAGCACGCCGGCGAACGGTTGGCCGATCTGCTCCGGAGGCGCGGCGCTGAATTGGGAGCGCCGATTCAGATGTGCGATGCTCTGGCGCGCAACCTGCCCAAACCGCTGGCGGTAATCCTGGCCAATTGCCTTGCGCACGGGCGGCGCAAGTTTGTGGAACAAGCGACCAGATTCCCAGTAGAATGCCGTTACGTGCTGGACCGTCTGGCGGAGGTCTACCGCGCTGACGAGCAGGCGCGGGAGCAGCAGCTCAGTCCCGACCAACGCTTGGCCTTGCATCAGGCCAGCAGCGGACCAGCCATGCAGAAACTCCACGAGTGGATGAGCGCGCAATTGAGCGAGCAGAAGGTGGAGCCCAACAGCGGCTTGGGCCAAGCCATCACCTACATGCTCAGGCACTGGGAGCCGCTGACACTTTTCCTGCGGCAAGCCGGCGCGCCATTGGATAACAATGTTTGCGAACGCGCGCTCAAGATGGCCATCTTACACCGCAAGAACGCCCTCTTCTACAAGACCGAGACTGGGGCGTTGGTCGGCGACATCCTGATGAGCCTGGTCCACACCTGCCGGCTGAACGGTGTGAACCCCTTCGCATATCTGACGGCGCTTCAGAAGAACGCCGCTCTGGTGCGGGAAGGCCCTGGGCAATGGCTGCCCTGGAATTACCACGAACAATTCGCGCCACCGCCGCACAACACCGGCTAAGCATGCAGGCCCTGCAACAGTCCTCCTGCTGCTGCACGGTGTCCAGAACTCTCAGAGCCGGCGCCAGCCAGCCTGATCAAGCAAGCATCGGCTGGCGAAGCAGATGCGTGGCGCCTGCCGACTGCCCAGCCCTCCCGCCCCCGGCCCCCTTGCCATCCCAAAGATTCTGGCACCTACGCAGCCGTGCCGAAAGGACACTCTTTGCTACAGTTAACCCGCTG
>Ga0209777_10004757_pt1 | contig 15903 bp, 11 predicted proteins | sample FrelakmetHBP12HB_FD_187147 | JGI IMG/M metagenome (GOLD analysis project Ga0209777, IMG submission 187147) | Freshwater lake sediment microbial communities from the University of Notre Dame, USA, for methane emissions studies -HBP12 HB (SPAdes)... | ecosystem: Environmental > Aquatic >... | reverse complement strand
CGGGCTCCGTCCGCCAGCCAAAAAAGTGATGTAGAGGAGTACTGAGACATGAAGACGATTAACAAAAGCCGCATCCCAAAACGCGCCATCGAGAACAAGTCGGTGCTCTGCGAGGCCTACGACTACCCCTCCAAGGTGTCGTTCACCAGAGGGATGCGCGTGGAACTCGAAGGCGCCGTCATGCTTTTCATTTCGGGCACGGCCAGCGTCAACGAGAAGGGCGAGTCCATCTTCCCCGGCGACATCAAGGCCCAGACCCGCCGCACCTTTGACAACATCACCGGCCTTCTGCAAAACGAAGGAGCCGACTGGCATGATATAATTCGGACCACCTGCTACCTCGCGGATTTCCGCTATTACGACCCGTTCAACGAAGTCCGCAACGCGTTCTATGTGCAGAAGAAGCTTGATCCTCTTCCCGCAAGTACCTGCATCGAGGCCCGCATCTGCCGCCCGGAATTGCTGGTCGAGATCGAAGCAATTGCAATGATACCCAAGGGTCGTGGAGGGTAAGGCAATGAATCGCAGGCTCAACTTGTTCCCGACGATGTTGTTCGTTTCGGCCATGATGATGCTCGCCGCGCCGATCATCGCTTCGGAACCTGAAAAGCCGGCAGAGAATAAGCCCGCTTACGGTAAGACTCCAGACGCCGTCGCTCCGTATCGAGACTTCCAGGAGCCGTATCTCCGTCTATTCCTGACTAAAAGGGAGTTCCTTGGAACGGGGCGCGATGATACGCCGGCTGAGCCTCCCCGCAGCGCGCGCATCGGGTTCTTCGGACCCGCCGGAGCGGCCCCGGACGCAGACCTGGGGCAACAGATGCTTGACGGCGTCAAATTGGCGATCGAACAAGCTAATGCGACCGGCGGCTACAAGGGCATTCCATTCGAACTCATCGTGCGCGCGGACATCGGTCTTTGGGGAGCGGCCGCTAGCGAGATGGCCGCATTCAAATATGAGGACAATGTGCTGGCAGTTATGGGTTCGATCGACGGGGCCAACACCCACGTCGCGCTCCGCGCCCTCCTGAAGCTGGAAATGTCCATGGTCAACACCGGCTCCACCGATCCGACCATGACTGAGACGAACATCCCATGGCTGTTGCGCTGCATGGCCGACGACCGCCAGCAAGGCTACGCCCTCGCCGACCATGTATTCAATGAATGCGGAATCCAGAGGGTCGTCGCTTTTCGAGTGAACGACCGTTTCGGTCGGACCGGGATCGGCAAGTTCCGCGACGCCGCCAGCCGCCTGAAGCATCCGTTCCAAATGGAGCTGCGTTGGAATCGCGGCGATCGGGATTTCGGCCCTCAACTGGACCGCATCGCCGAGGCCAACCCCGAAGCCCTCGTCCTATGGGGAAATGCGTCTGATATGGCCGCCGTCGTCCGGGAGATTCGCAAACGGAACATCATAGACACGACCACCGGATCGTCGGTACGTATTTTTGGTTGCGATCGAATGGCAAGCCGCGCGTTCCTCGCCGAGGCCGGGGAGGCCGCCGAGGGCGTTGTCGCGGTGGCGTCCTGGGACCCTACGCGCGATGACCCCAAACTGGCGACCTTCAATAAGGCTTTCGAGGAGCGATTCAACTACGCTCCGGAGACGTTTGCCGCACATGCCTTTGACGGCGCCAGCATCCTGATAGCCGCTATTCAAAAGGCCGGTCTCAACCGCGTCCGAATCCGGGACGCGCTGTACGAGTACACGCACTACGACGGCGTAACCGGATCAATAGATTTCGATGCCACCATGAACGACATCGGCCCGGTGTACATCGCTACCGTCAAAGGGGGGCAGTTCGTCTTTCGCGAGGCGGCCCTCGCGCCCCACGCCCAAGGTAATCAAGGTGCGACCCCATATCGCACCCTGGCTCAATCACCGCCGACCGCGCAATCGCCGGAGCAGGCAGTCGCCGGAACACACACCGTCAACCGCATCGGATGCTTCTTGCCGCTCGACGCCGAAGGTCAAGCCGCCGTCCGCGGCGTGGAAATGGCTTTGGCGGACGCCGCGGCGCAAGACCCCCAGAGCACCCCGACCGAACTGTTGGTTCGGGAAGTTCGGGGCAAATGGGGCGACGACACTTCGGCACTGGTCGACCTGAGTTTTGGTGACGATGAAATAGTGGCGCTGATCGGCTCCACCGAGCGGCGAGGGACGCACCTGGCCGAGATGATCGCCGCCAAAGCGCACTTCCCGATCATCACTTTGTGTGCCGATCCGAGCGTAACTCGGATACCGTTGCCGTGGGTGTTCAGCGTAGCTCCCGCAGGCTCGGCGTTCGACGGGGCCTTCGCGGGGCGGTACCGGGAACGCTATGGGGCCGATCCGGGAACGCATGGGGCGTTGGGGTACGACGCGGGAACTCTGATAGCCGCACAGCTTCGGGCCGGGTCCGATAGCCGATTGGAAGTGCGCAACGGGCTAGCCTCGGGAGCGTGGTATGCCGGTGTCAGTGGAACATTTCGCTTTGACGCTTTAGGAAACCGGGTTGACCGCCCGCAATTGGTTCCGGATAACCGCACCGACGCACGATTTTCTGTAGACTCGGCTGATTGAGAGGCTAAGACTATTGTGCGTGGACGGAAGCCCGAAGGGACTTGCATGGGAAGGGAGTAAACAGTACCCTAATGAACTGGCGATCTCCGTTGCACGTGATGGTACGATGGGAGCGGAACGGCGCTAACGCCAGGGGAACCGTCCTCGACAGAGACTAGTGCAAGAAGAACCAAACGAAAGTCATTTCTGAAACGGTTAGTTTGCGAGTCACCTTGTCGGTGGCGTTGGCTGTCGGGCATCGGCATCCGCCGGTCGTGGAGAGCTTGGAACGGAGCTGGGGAATCAGCTAAGTAGAAACGCGGAGAGCATGGTTGTGCCGGGCGGCAGGCTTCAGCCTGTGAGAAGCGCGGACCGACGTGAACGCCGCGACTCTGACGGCAACTCTTCTTGCGTTTCTGCTAGACCGCGATCCCGATGAACGGAGGCGGAATATGATCGTCGTCATGGATCAATCCAGCACCAAGAAGAGCGCCGAGCACGTTGTCGATCTTTTGGAAGGAATGGGACTAGGGGGCTGCGTTATCGAAAGCCCGGAGCGGCGAGTCGTGGAAGTCCTCGGACCCGATAAGCAAGTTGACCGCGCACGTCTGGAAAAGGCGCCGATGGTGGATCGGGTCATGAGTGAAGATCGCCCTATTCTGGCGGCGGGCCGCCGCCCCGGAGACCAAAGCGATCAGTTTCCGCTGGGCAGCGCGGGCACGATCGGAGGCCGAAAGCTTGCCGTCATTGCAGGTCCGTGCAGCGTTGAAAGCCGGGACCAGGTGCTGGACATCGCCGCAGCAGTGAAGGAAGCCGGCGCTGTGGCTTTGCGGGGGGGGGCATTCAAGCCGCGCACTTCACCGTATTCGTTCCAGGGCCACGGCGAGCAGGCGCTGGAATGGCTGGCGCTGGCCCGCGAAAAGACCGGCCTGGCCGTCATCACCGAGGTGATGGAATGTGAACACGTGGACCTCGTAGCGAAGTACGCGGATGTGCTGCAGGTCGGGTCGCGGAGCATGCACCAGTCTCATCTGCTCACGGCCGTCGGGCGGCAGAGCAAACCGGTCCTTCTCAAACGCGGATGGAGTGCGACGCTCGAAGAGTTTCTCTTCGCGGCGGAGTACATCATGCTGGCCGGCAACCGCAAGGTGATCCTGTGCGAGCGCGGCATACGCACTCACGAGACATACGTGCGCAATACGCTGGCACTATCCGTCGTTCCGGAGGTAAAGCGCATCTCCACGCTGCCGATTATCGTTGATCCTTCGCACGGAACGGGATGGACCCATCTCGTGGCTCCGATGAGCAACGCCGCGGTGGCGTGCGGCGCGGACGGGTTGATTATTGAGGTGCACCGCGATCCGCCTCGGGCCTGGACGGATGGCCGGCAGTCGCTAGACCTTGAACAGTTCCGCTCCCTGATGACGAATCTCAAGCGTTTCGCGGACGCGTGCCAGCGGGAACTGTGAAGCGATCTGCAGCAAGGCAAGGAGGCAACAAGGCAAAGAGGCAGCAAGGCAACGAGGCAACGAGGCAAGGAGGCAAGAAGGCATCCCGGCGCGCCGGGATTCCCGCACCCAAGTCGTTCCCGCGATTGATCACGGGATCGCACACGTCGCCCACTGAGGCTCGCGCCATCCGAAGCATGACGAAATCCGACTCCATCCCTCCGCCGACGCACACAATCCCCTTCCTCCCCCCTTCCTCGCGACATCCTACGGGCTAGGATTTTACACTGGCATCCGTCGCTTCTTCGACGATGCGGATTTCGTCGGCGGTTAGGCCGTAGAGTTCGTAGACGAGTTGGTCGATTAGCCGGTCGGTGGCGTCGATTTGACGCTGGACGTCGGCGTTGTCCGTGGACGGTTTGTCGGCTGTGAGCCGATGCTGAAGTTCCAACATCATGGCCACCGCAGAGACCAATGAATCGATGCCGGCAGGACCCTTGGGGATAATCAACTTCGATTGTGAACCGGGAGTCGCATGAATCAGGCCCCCACCCAATGAATAATCAATGATCTGCGAGCGGAAATAAAAGCTTTGCAATCGCGAATTCACGAGAGCCAATATGAACTCAAGCGGGAGTTGAGCTACTGGTTCCCGGTCTGTTATGATCCCATGAGGAACGATGCATAGGAGGCTTTGCTCCACATAATAACCGTTGACGTCGAGGCCCGCTATAATACGGGGCCGCGACAGCATTGTTTGGGAAACGATCTTCGTTGTTTCGAAAAGCTTGGGCGTTCTCGGGCTGTACATCTCGTCTGGAAGATACCTGATATAGCGAGCTGTTGCTTGTGGGACACGGTAGCGCGCAATTTCACGCCCTTCCAGGTACGGCTTTGCACTTCCCTCTCTGGGATTGTCGGTGATTAGCCGATCCTTTCCACCATGACCTTTTCCCGGCGCACAAGAGCGCAAGCCGAATGTGACATAACATAGATCACTGAGTTGCCAGCTCGTAGACTGGAGTTTTTGACACAGATCCCTCTTCGGTGAGAGTAGATCGACTTTGAAGCTGGAACCAGGATTACTATTGATCGAGTGCTGGTCACAACTGTAGAGAGGTTTGTCAAATAATTCGCGAATGGCCGCCGGCTGGAACACAGCGACTCGATGATTAGCCGGCGGTTTCTTGGCGCAAACGAGAATACAGTTCTTAACTACTGGACCCTCAAAAACGCGTAAGCGGGCGAGGTCGGCTACAACCTCCAAAGTCTGCCGTAACAGAAGAGTGCGCAGGCTAGCGCAGTTCGGCTGGTGTAGGGTCTGGATCGGAAGAATGAAGCCGATTCGGCCGTCTGATGCGGTTAAGTCCAGCGCCTTTTCAAAGAAAAGAAGATAAATGTCCCAGACATGTTTTGCACATCGGTACCGACCTTGCAAGTACTCTACTACCGATTCACTTGTGAACTCGCGCAGAACGCGTACGCGAATGTAGGGCGGATTGCCAATTACAGCGTCAAAACCAGCCTCGCTACGGCGTCCATGGCGGTCGAAAAACACCTCGGGAAACTCGAGTTCCCAGTGAAAGCACGAGACTTCATTGGATCGCGCCGTCTTGGTTGCCTTGGAGAACAACCCGGTACTCGCCAGTCGGGAAGCTTTCTTCGAATTGTTGAGTGAGTCGAGGGCGTCCTGGTAAATAGCGGGGGTGACTTGATCAACCAGATCGGCGAAAAACGTAGAACACCACAGGTCCGCAACACCCTTAAAGGCATCGCTTATTGGCTGAAATACTCTCCGATAAAGCCGCTCCTTTTCCTTCACCTGGATGGCTGACAGAGATGGCATGTGACTTATTTCAAAGAGCGGTTGAAGCAATATGGGTATCCGCTGCTCAAGTTGATCCTTGAAAGCGTTGCGGTGCAGCGGGGGCGCATCCGGCAGAACGCCGAGGTCATCTACCGCCGCGCCGATCAGGCTGTTTCCCACCCGCAGATGGTGATCCAGAAAGGTAAGCGGTTGGTCGACGGCAACAGTGTCGAGCCAGAGTGCAAGCTTCGCTAGCTCAACGGCCAGCGGATTGAGATCGACCCCGTAAATACACGACTCGGCGACGCGACGTTTCCAGTACGTAAGTGTAGTTTCATCTCCTTTGATAGCGTCGGCCTCTGGATCATTGGTCAGTGGGTTCGTTGCGATTTCTTCCGCCAAGTATTGGCAAGCGCGAACCAAAAAATGTCCTGAACCCATTGCGGGGTCAAGCACCCGGAGTTGAAGCGCTCGTTCATCAAAAGAGACCCGTAATTTGTCGACCCTTTGCTGATAGCCCGTGCGGTTGGCGCCCCGAGCACGCTTGGCGTGTGCTTCCGCGTCCGCAACTTCATCTGTCAGGCGGCGATTGACTTCCGCACACAACGGGCCCAGCGTGCTCTTAACGATGTATTCGACGACGTGGTCCGGCGTATAATAGCTGCCGGAACTGTGGCGTTCACCCTTGTCGGTTTCCAGGTAAACGGAATCTGGCGGATATCGCCGGTCGGTAATCTCAAATCCGGGAAGTGCCCGTCTCGATGAGGGAATCGTACGCTCGATCTTTTTGCGATGTTGACGGATGACGACCATTTCTACTGTTGCGTACCGCGGGCGAAGCTCCAGCAGACCTTCGTAGATGCTTCCGAGATGCTGAATTGACAGGTCACGGTAGTCAACTCGGAGGAGGTCTCCATTCCCGCCGGAAATGTCGCGCGCACGGCCGAGTTGGTCGATCACTTCGGCGATGTAACGATCGGGGAGTTTCTTGTCAGTGAGGAATGGGTGCTGTTCCGGGTCAAACAGCCCGCCGTTGTAACGGGGAATCTCGTGACGTCCGCTGCCGTGGTCGATGAAGTCGAATAGTCCGAGTAGGTCATCCCAGATCCCTGTCGCGCAATTGGAATAGGCACTGTCGCGGCCTCCGGCGATCCGGTTGAGCCGGTCTTCGATGTCATCTCGGATGCGCCCCAGCGACAGATTCCTCGTGTAAAGCCGGTTCCTACGGTAGGGAAGCAGTCCACGATCTTCGGCGTACATTATGAACAGCAAGCGATAGAGTAGGATGAAGCTCTGCTCCCGGCAAAGCGCAAGGTGTGCGTGCGACATGAGTTTGTTGACCGGGAAGTTGATAAATCCTTCTATGCAAAGGCGAAGGGCTTCGAAGACCCGCTCCTTGAGATCCTCCCCAACGCCGACGCGGTATTCTGAGCTTCCACGAATAGCACGCTCTATCAGCGGATGACGCTCCGCAATGGTCTCGAAACCGCGTGGGCTAAAGAGCAAGTAGAAGCGCAGAAAGTCATCGAATACGGGGTCAGTGGTTAAGATACCGCCACACGCGTCGAGGAGCTTGGGTAAATCGACTTCGAGGTAGGTTTGGAAGCGAGGCCTTCCCGGTCCGATATCCCGTGGAATCAGCCGCCAGAGCCGACCGTTCGTCAGTATGCCGTAGTCTCGGCGACTTCGGTCCAGATACCACTCGATCTGTTCGGGCGGATACTCGCGCTTCCCGCCGTCGCGTTTCGGCTTGTCCAAGTTCGCGTGCCACGCCTTGGCATCCGCGACAAGCGTGGCCTGCTTCCAGAAATCCGGAGTCGCATACCCCGCATCCAACGCCGCCTCCAGTCGCTGTTCGGTTTCGAACAGCGCGTAATCAGGTTCTCGCCTCTGGAGGTGTGCTTGATAGTATTGCTTCCACCCAAGCGCCTCGATAATTGGCTGGATAAAGGCTTGCTCGAGCGCCGCTTCCGTGCCGTATTTTTCAACGCGATCCCGTTGTTTCTGCCAGATAGTAAGAAGTTTGGTGAGAGTTTGTTCGGCGTCGGTCCGCCACTCGGTCCACTCATCCTCTTGCGGCAGCCGGTGTTCGAGCCAGTGCCCGGAAAGGAATTCGCTATTCCTCATAACCGAGTATGGAAGAAGAGGGTCATATCGACGGGGAGCACGTCTTCGTGGAACGGTCATGTTAGCACCCTAACCGAGGCTTGCTTGATCGGAAAGTCGTAGACCGCGAATTCCTCGAAGTCGATGACGATGGAGAGAGGCAGCTTGTTGGTCCAGGCCAAGCGCGGCCCTTCGGTGCCTGACCTCGGATTCGGCGACGACGTCAACGAAAATCGCGGGACAACCGCGGGAGATTGTCCGAGAGTGGTTCGATGTCTTCAAACGTATGGCTGAGAAGGTGGACCACTCTATCGCGGCGCGCCGGGAGAGCGGTACTGATCGGGTCCGCGGCTCGGGGCGACCCGTCAGATTAAGCATGGCGGATCACCAGATGCGAACGGCCAATCCCGCATCGAGCTCCCCCGGACTCGGCAACTTCAACATGCGGATGCCTCCGGCTCACAGTGCGGATTTGCGGCGGACAGTCGGCGGTTGGCGATGGCTACCGCGCGGCGGTTGATGTCGCAGCCGATGCAACGCCGGCCAAGACGCCGGGCAACCGCGAGCGTGGTTCCACTGCCGCAAAAGAAGTCGGCCACCAGATCGCCCTCGTTGGAACCTGCACGAATGATGCGTTCCAGCAGAGCCTCCGGTTTCTGCGTGGGATAGTCGGTCCGCTCCCGCGATACAGTCGAGAGGAACGGAATCTCCCAGACATCGGTATAGGCCGGGCCTTCGGGATGAAAGTAGAGCCGCCCGTTGCGGGTGGACTTGTAGGGTCGGCCTGCGTCGTCAATCCGCAGGTCGAGTGTGCGGTATGCGCCGCCGCGCTGGGGATTAAACGTGTGCGAACCGGGGCGCCTGGCGTAGAGCAGGATGGTATCGTGCTTTCGTGGAAACCACTTGGCCGGCCGGCCGCCGCCGCGGTAGCTCCAGATGATCTCGTTAAGGAAGCAATCGCGGCCAAAGATTTCGTCGAGCAGGACCTTCACATAGTGAACGGCGCGGTAATCGAGATGCACGTACAGGCTTCCGCGGGCTGAGAGCAGGCGGTGCATCTGCGTCAATCGCGGTTGCAGAAGCGCAAGATAGCCGTCCATCCCGCCCGCGTGGCGGTCGTCGAAACTCAGAGCGGGTTTGGCAACGCCCGCGACGCGGCGGTTCGTGCCAAAGGGCGGGTCGGCGTAGATCAGATCGCAACATCTGTCCGGGAGTGAGGCCATCAGCTTGAGATTGTCGCCAAGAACGACGCGGGACTCGCGACCGCGATCGCACGCTGGGGTAGTGGCGAGATCGGACATAGTCCTTTACGATCACTTGGGACCGGTCGATAGAGGCCCGATCAGCTTATCGTAATCGTCGCCACGAAGAAACGCGGCGTGCCCATCGGCAAAAACCACATTTCCGCCGTCGCCATGATTGGATTTGGGCTCGAAGGCCATGATCGCGTTGTTTGAAATCCAGCCGCCTGCCGGAGGTGGAACCAGGATGTAGTTACTTTGAAGGCCTCCCGACGACGGGCAGATCGCCTGGCGCGGTTCGATGTAGCCCTTTGTGATGAGCCATTCGATTGGCGGCTTCTTTTCGTCCCAGTCATTCTCCCGGCTGTATATTTTGAAAGTAGTCGCAAGGCCCTTCAGGTTCGAGCCGCAGACCAGCCGCAGTTGTAGTTCGCGGGCATTTATGACGGTCCGAACTACAAACAACAGGGCGACCACGACGAACAGGACGATAATCGCGATCCGGACGCGCGACCGGCGCGGCGCGTTTACGCCTGTGATGATAAGGTCAGACAAGGCACGATCTCGATCATTAAGCCTTGGGCTTGTCTTGGGCAGCGATGATCTCGCGCAAATCGGCCAGGACGTCGTCAGCGCTCAACTTCAGCGCTTTCAACGCTTTGTACGCCACGCTCCCTTTTTCGAGCAGAAGGGCGAGCAACAGGTGCTCGGTACAGACTTCCTTAGCGCCGAGTTCCTGACATTGCCTGATGGCGCCGGCGACCACGTTTTTGAAGTGCGGCGTCCCGGGGAGACGGCCGAATACCCACGTCTCTTCCATCTGCTTTTTGTGCAGCTTATCGATCTCACCGCGAAGCTTTTCCACGGTGATTCCACGCTTTTTCAGCACCGCCGCTCCCACGCCGGTCCCCTCGGCCTGGATCGCCAGCAGCACGTGTTCCGTGCCCACGTACTCAAGCTCGTATTCGCGGGCGAAGCGGTTGGCAAGCTTGATCACTTCGGCCACGCGCTGACTGGATCGTGGTAGCATGTGTGTAATAGTCCTTGCTTTGCTCAATCGGACCGCCGCCGCATTCCGACTAAAGTGAATACGGTGAAAAGCACCGGGATCATACCGACGCCGGCGCCGCACGGGCTGGCACTTCCGCCGGGCCCGGATGCGCAGGTGCCAGGGATCTCGCAGGATCCCGCGCCTCCGCCGTTGACCGGCGGCAGTCCGGGTTTTACGGTGATGATCCGCGTGGCCGTTGTGCTTATCGTGGTCGACTGCGATGTGGACGTAGTCACGGTCGCGGTGATCGGAATACGCAGATCGGTGGTGCCGTCGTTTGTGTAGGTGTGGGGAGCGACAAGGCTTGTGTCGCTCGTGCCGTCGCCCAAATCCCAGTAAATGGACTGGTACGTGCCGGGCAATCCGGACGTGTTTACACTGAGCAGCACCTCAAATGGCGAAGTCCCGCTGCTCGTATCCGCTTCGGGCGTGCTCGGAAGCCCGACGATAATTTGAAGGTTTCCGCTGTTGATTCCGCCGCCGCCTTGGTCGAATCCCTTCCCGTTGACGCGAATCGTCACTTCTTCGGAGCCGGGCGTGCCGGCCGTGTCGTACATGGTCAACCGGGCGATGAACGTTTTGGTCTGGCCGTCGGGAACTTCGTAAACGTGAGTCGCCTCGCGCGTTGCAGCGTCGGCGTCGGGCGGCTGGTTGATATCGAAATCCCAGACCGTGCGGGCCTCGTCGATCGGCACGGTGCTGGTGGCGTTGCCTTTGAAGTGCACGGTTAATGGAGAAGTCCCCTCGAACGGGGTGACGTTGATTGTCACTGCCGGGCGCGACGCGGGGGGGCCGGGAGTAATTATCACGTCGCCGCCTGTCGAAAGGTCGATGAACGTCCCGGAACCGTTCGCCCTGCCGGCCGCGTCCAACCCCACGCCGAAGGAATAGCGTCCCATGCTGTTGCGCGCATAGATCGCACAGCCCTTACTGCCCTGCGGCAACGGCACGCACTTTTCGGCCCCGGTAGAGCACTGTCCCGCCGAGGTGTCGCATGTCAACCCGCAGCCCACCGCTATCGCGGTAACGCCTGATGGCAGGCTGTGCAACGCGTCGGAACTGCAACCGCTCTGCGCGCCGTCGTAACATTCGCCATCGACAGGAACGAACTCGAATGGACTGTCACTCTGCACCACGAGAAACTCGCTCGTGCCCGGATTTTGTTTCCAGCGGATACTGGTGTCGTCCATGACCACGTCCGCGGCCCGATCCGGCCAGGTGATGCCGCTGTTGGTGAGGGTCTCCTGGGCGGCCTCGACGGCACGCTTCGCATTGACCCGCCCATATCCGTATTTCAGGCTATGGGTTGTGACGGGATCGTACACCGCGGCGACAGCGTCGATGCGATCTGCCGTGTGCTCCATCAACATCCGAACGTCGGCGGCCGTGAGCTTGGGATTAACCGACAGGATAAGCCCGGCCACCCCGGCCGCGATCGGACACGCCGCCGACGTCCCGCCGAAGGTCCCCGTGTAACTGCCACTGGGATCGACGTCTTTCTGTCCGGTGTCGACATCTATACCCCCTTGGTTATAACCCTTGTCGACGGCGTTGGGGGAATCCATATTGTCCGTCGTGAAAATAGTCGCGTGTGCAGACTCGCTGATGTTACTTGGCGCAAGGAAGCTGAGCGTTTTGCCGAAGTTGCTCCCTACGATGTACTCGACTCCGACGATCACGACGGACGCAAGGGACCGCTTGTCATCGTCGTTGCTCGAACCGACGGAGATGACTTCTGGTAACGCCGCGAGGCTGAATCCTTCGATGTTCTCCAAAGCGCTGTTGCCGCTGGAAAAGAAGATCAACATGCCAAGCGGGTCGTCTTTACCGTCTCCATTGAGATCGCCCTTGTTGCGTCCCGTCACGTAAGCCACATGAATTGCATCCACGATAATCGTGGGGTCGGGGAAGCGCCCATTGAAGCCCCAACTATTGATGTGTACGTCAACTTTCTGATCGCGGGCGAAAACGAATGCGTTGGCGATCTGGACGTCACTTGGTAAGTTCGAAAGGCCTCGAGAGGCCGTGAATTTCGCGTCAAAGGCAACCCCACGGCCTCCGCGTCCATTCGCCTTCGCCACCGCGAGTCCCATCACCGAAGTACCATGCCGTTCGCCGAAATGCTTGGGCCGCGGGTCGGAGTAGCCCGGGTCGGTCGGACGGAGCGATACGTCTTGCCCCGTTCCAATGTAATTGTCTTTCAAATCCTCATGGTCTACGTCGACACATTCGTCGAACATTCCGAAGAGGACGTTCTTACCTGTGGCGATGGCCCAGGCGTCGAGCGCAGCAATGTCTGCGCCGACAGTTCCGCCAAGCTGGCCCGTGTTACTTAGGTGCCATTGATAGCTGAAGAACTCATCCGCCGGGCTGACCTGGTGAAATTTGATTTCACGCCGGAAGTTCGGCTGCGACCACGCGATACGCTTATCGTCGGCCAGTGCTTCCGCGAGCACCATTTCGTCCTGATCGTCGCCCGCAGCGATAATGTAAACGTCAGGTTGACCGTGTATCGGCGATACCAAGGTGATGCCGAAATCGCTCCAGATTTGCTGCCGCTCCTTTTCCGCCATACCGCGTCGAACTTTCACCGCGATCGTACCCGTCGCGATGACCGGTTCATCCACGCCCTCAAAGTGGTAGACCGAACGCACCTCGACGACCGACGGATCCTGCCCAACCCTTTCGCGGCGCAGCGCGCTCGCAAGCGGAGTCTTGAGCATCTTAAACCTTGCGTCCGGAGAAAGTTTGAAGCTTTCCAGCTTGCCGTTGTCGGCCTCCGCAAGACGCCGCCCGCAGGCTTCCAGGTCGGCGCTGTTGCGGAGCTGCACGGCCAGTTCCGTCGTCGATTTCGCGAGCGCGATCTTCCGACCATCGGGCGTGACCCACCTGCCGTCAGCGGCCGTTGTTGACTTCGCACTTGCCGACGCGAACAACGCCACTAACAGGACCCCAAGCCGAAGCGCAGGCCCGCGCCTCAGACGCCTGGAAAACATTCGCCGGTCGCTTGTGTTCCCGGTTCGAGTAAAGCCTCTAGGTTTCATCAGCCATCCACCTTTCGATTCGCCCGCTCCCGGCGGAATGCACCGCGATTGCCATACGCATTCGCCCGCCAAGGCGAGACCGGATCGACCCGTCATCCGCGGAGTTTCGCAAGAAGTCGCGCAGCCCGGGGCCATCGCCGAGCGGATCTTTGTCAACACGCCTGCGACCGACACCGGCCGTTTAACCAGCCCCGGTGTGGAATCGTTTCAACCGCGCCCCATTGTTGAAACGCCTAGATGCCCTGTCAAGCTGTACTGGCACGGCAGATGCTAGGACGTTCCTGCAGGGCCTGGCCGGGAGTCTGTCGGAGTAGCCGATCTCCTATTTGGTCCTAAGCCCGGTAGGAGGGTCGGCCGGCCGCAACCCAACCGTCCCCGCGTTTCCACGACTGGTGTCGGAGTGTGAAGCCCGCCACGCGGTCCAAGAAAGGGAGCCTAAGTCGACGGCGGGGATATCCCGGCGCGCCGGGACGAAGCGGTGGGAGTTCGTGGAGTGGCGAAACGCTCTTGGCGCGGGGCGGGCGTTGTCGATAATATACGGTTCGGCGTACGGATCGCCCGGCGGGCGATCGTCGGCCTACAAAACGAGGGGTTTGTTGGAAGGCGGCATGGAATCCGCGAACAAGCCTCAAGAAGTCTTAGCTTTGGCGGAGCCAGGAATCATGACTTTCGGAATCGGACTCGGACGGATTGTGAATGGAATCGGGGTTGCGGCTGTCGTAGCGACGATGGCGATGATCAGCCTCCCGGCTAATGCCGCGACGGCTTCAAACACGAAATCGCAATCGGCCAAGCAGTCAAAGAATGCTGCAAAGCCGATCGCCCACCAAGGAAGTGCAGTGGGCAAGTCGGCCAGGCACCATGATAAGAGCGGCGGGCACGCGGTGGCGTTAACCGCGAAACCGTCGAACAAGGTCAAGGGCACATCCGCGCATAAGTCGCACAAGTCTGGTTCCGCCCCGAAGGCGACGGTCGCGAAGACAAGCACGGCCGGAAAACACAAGGCCGGCAAATCGAACAGCGGCAAAACGTCACATACGGCGGCGGTAGTCAAGACGAAGCCTCTTGCTTCGGCCAAGAACTCGGCTCCAAAAGTCAGTTCTAAATCGCACCGGTAGCGAGAATCCGGTGCTTCGGCACACGTGATTCGAAGGGTTGCGTGGGGCGTGCCTCTGTCCGAGACGCCACATTCATGGAGCGGGCGCCTGCGCGGCGTGAATGCCGCGGTCCGGACGCAAGCGCGCGGATTCCGGACGCGCCGGGGTTGCATTCCATCCGTGGCTCAAGAACCGCTCGTCAGCACTCGCGGCACCGATTGACCGGTCGTTGACGCCTGTCCCGGCGCGCCGGGCTTGGAGTTCGGACTTGAGTGCGGCGAGCGGGGCAGTAGAGGGAGGCATGTCATGACACTCAAAAAGATTATCGCACTATGTCTCGCTCTTGGTCTGGACCGGGCCGCACGGGCTGAAGCAGGCGGCGACCGCATGACCGGAAGGCCTTTCGCGTCGCGCTCCGAAGTGATCGCCCGCCACGGCATGGCCGCTACCAGCCAACCGTTGGCCACACAGGTCGCCATCAACATCCTCAAGCAGGGGGGCAGCGCGGTGGACGCCGCCATCGCCGCCAACGCGACGCTCGGCCTGATGGAGCCGACGGGCAGCGGCGTGGGCGGCGACCTCTTCGCCATCGTCTGGGACGCGAAGCCCCAGAAGCTCTACGGTCTCAACGCCAGCGGGCGAAGCCCCTATGCCCTGACGCTCCAACATTTCCGGGATCTCAACCTGACACAAATCCCGCCGTACGGTCCACTGCCTGTGACTGTTCCCGGATGCGTGGATGGTTGGTTTGAATTGCACAAGCGCTTCGGCAAGCTTCCGATGAGCACGATCCTGGCCCCGGTGATTCAATACGCCCGGGACGGATTCCCCGTGTCGGAGTTGATTGCCTACTACTGGTCGCGGGGCGGGCAGATTCTGAAGGGACAACCCGGGTTCGCCGAAACGTTTCTCCCTGATGGCAAAGCGCCGCAAAAGGGCGACGTCTTCCGCAACCCGCGACTGGCCCATACCTACGAATTGCTGGCGGCCGGTGGTCGCGACGCCTTCTATCGCGGAGAAATCAGCAGTGCGGTCGCGGCCTTCTGCAAAACGGCGGGCTGCTTCCTTACCGAAAAGGACTTCGCCGACCACACTTCGACGTGGGTCGAGCCGGTCTCGACCAATTACCGCGGCTACGACGTCTGGGAACTCCCGCCCAACGGACAGGGCATAGCCGCGTTGCAAATGCTCAACATCCTGGAGCCGTACGACCTGACCTCGATGGGCTACAACTCCGCCGACTACTTGCACCGGCTTATTGAAGCAAAGAAGATCGTTTTCGAGGACCGCGCCCGCTTCTATGCCGATCCCGACTTCACGAAAGTGCCGGTCGCGGAGCTGATCTCGAAGGCCTACGCCGACGAGCGCCGCAAGCTGCTGAACCCGCGCCGCGCTTCGCGAACCTTCGACGCGGGCGATCCGAAACTGGCGACCGGCGACACGGTGTATCTGACCGTGGCCGACAGCGACCGTAACATGGTTTCGCTCATCCAGAGCAACTATCGCGGTTTCGGATCAGGTCTCACGCCTGATGGACTCGGGTTCGTGCTGCAGGATCGCGAGTCCA